>ERZ773051.875-NODE-875-length-18268-cov-12.711415_pt1 | contig 18268 bp, 13 predicted proteins | sample MGYA00580631_ERZ773051 | MGnify/ENA primary metagenome ERZ773051 (study PRJEB29015, sample SAMEA2738137) | human oral metagenome | biome: human oral; feature: human-associated habitat; material: saliva | place: China | collected 2204 ...
CCGGCGCGCCATGCTGGTCGTTGTCGATGTTCGCCGCTCCCTTCTGGGCGAGTGGGATGAATCGGATATGCCGATGTATATCTCGAACCGTGATGAGATCTTGGGCAGCATGGAGGCGGTTGCCGAGCAGCTGCGCATGCGTCTTCCTGGACCGGACATCACTCCCGAGCAGTTGCGTAAGCGCAACTGGTGGAAGGGATCAGAGGCGTGGGTCTTGGTCGATGACTACGACTTGATCTCTACGGGTGGTTTGAGTGGTTCGCCGCTTGCGCCGCTGATTCCGTTGCTATCCCAGGCGCAAGACATTGGCTTCCACTTGGTGATTACTCGTCGTATGGGTGGCGCTTCGCGTGCGGCCTACGAGTCGGTTCTACAGGCCCTGTCTGAACTGTCAGCAACGGGCATCATGATGTCGGGTAACCCTTCGGAGGGTATGGTAATTGGCCGCGAACGTCCGCGCATGCTTCCCAAGGGTCGAGGCCTGGTCGTCTCACGCGATCAAGGAACCTTCTTGGCGCAGATGGCGTGGGATGAATCGCGAGTGAAATAGCCAAAATTCTCTGATACTTTCGCGGTCTTAAAACACGGGACTCCCAGCGAGTTTGATGTTTCAGTTGGTAACTTGTCGCCTGGTAAGTTCCCTGACCGGGCGGGGTTTGCACGTCTCACGTGCTGGTGTGGCCGTTGCTCTTCCCGGTCCTGGCGGCTCGGGCCCGCAGGAACTCACGTCTGCTGTCGATGGCCCCTGAGGTTGCATCCCGCTGGACTGCCATTAGTTCAGCTTTGACGCAGACTCAGGCTGTCCAAAATGCGTCGATTCCCCCTGAATCGTGGACCGGCGCAGCGGCAGATGCGGCTTCTTCTGAGATTCAGGCACTGGGTGGGAAGCTTTCGGATCTTGCCGGAGCTTTCCCCGGTCCCGCGAATTCACTGAAAACCTGGGAAGATCGCAATAACTAGGGTATTCAGACGATCGAGGGCCTCCAGCAGCAGTGGGATGATGCAATTACAACCTACAAGCAGAGGATGGCCGAGATTAAGGCGCAAGCTGCGTCGGACAAGGAATATAACCACGCTCCAGATCGCAAGGCAGCACGTGAGACTCTGTCTTCTGCTCAAGCTATGGCCGGGGACTATCACGTTGATACAAGTGATACGACGCCCGGTTCGACGTGGAGTCAGAATGTCACTGATCGTGTGAATAAATGGGGCGGGCTCTTTGAGCATCTTGACGCGGCAACAGCGGATGTTAAAGGCCTTAATTATGATCGGATTGCTCAGCGCAATCAGTTGATCCGGCAGGGGATTGATGCGGTGTCATCGGTGGTTCCGTATGACGCGCTTCCCGGTGGCAAGATCGTTGAGTCATTAGCTTCATCGGCAGTTGATGGCGCGAAGAATAAGGTCCTTGATGAGTTTCTTCCGACGGACTTTAAATCTGCGAAGCTTAATGATGCGGTTAATAGTCATTACGCGGCGAATGAGCAGGTCGCAGGTACCCTTGCTGAAACTTATGCTTCGGGCGATCAATGGGCGAATTCCGAAGATAAGTCGAAGCAAGAACTTGTTTCACAGTTCCTGAAGGAAGAAGCTGTCCATAGTGACGGTGTTAAAGCACAAGGTGATGGGGATTTGCCGTCCTACAATTCGATGTCGGAAACGCAGCAAGGGCGCTTCCGGGCGTTTTTGAAGGAGCATACCTATTTGAAGGCGCCGCTTGAGGCTGCTGATGATACGACCTTGAAATCTTTCACAAAACTGAGGTTGACGCAGGGAAACTAAAGAAGCCGATGGTAAGTGTCTAGTCGATCGTCTTGGGTTTGGGGGTGGTGCCTGCGGATTGTTTCTGCAGGCACCACCTGTATGCGGTGTATCAGATCTTGAGTTTTCAGGATTTTTAATGGTTCGCGGAGTATTCTACAAAGAAAATTGACAAGGCAAGTGTATTTGCCGGGTATGGAGTTTCTCCTGATCACGTGCGGAAGGAACAGTGCGGTGGCCAGTGATATTACCTATAGCAGCGACGGTGTCGGTGTTGTCGCAAAGGCGCAGTGGGAAGACGCATCGAAGCTTCGATCAATACGTGCTTCGCTCAACGGACTTTCCGAAAGCAGTGTTGCTTTTGATTTACCTCTGTTTGATCAAGGTGGGGCTCAGAGCTTGAGGAGTGCCGTCGAGTATTTTGACAGCACGATGAAAATGGTAATCGACGAGTATGCGGATGCTGCGGAAAATCTAGGGTCGACTGCTCAGTCTACGGGCGCAAACCTCAGCGCAACTGAGCACCATAATCAAACAAGTGCAACTAGGGCGGGAGCGATGCTGAAATGAGTGTGACAGTTAGCGCGTCTGAAATTGGTAGCGAAGGTATTAGTCTTCTTCCTGGAGCAACAGTTTTAAAACTTCCCAAGAATGTTCCCGAGGCTTCGATAATCGGCGATATGTGGAAGAAAGTCGGTTCGGGAATTTCTGCGACGCAGTCCGTGCTAAATCAAGGTCTTCCCACCGAGCAATGGACAGGTGCAGCTGCAGACGCTGCCGCTTCAGAAATTCAAACTTTGGGTGGAAAGCTGTCAACTCTCGCGACTGCTTTCCCAAAGCCTGCGGGAGAGCTCAAAACATGGGACACACAGGTTAAGTCCGTCATTAGGAGAGTTCAGGGATATCAGCAAGAATGGGATGGTGCGGTTGCTAAGTACAACCAAGAAATAAGACGTATCTCAGACGCAAAAGCTGCTAGTTCGGACTATGACCCAGAACCAGAACACAACGCTGCAATTGCAAATCTAAGGCGTACTCAGCAATCCCTTAGAGCTATGTATAAGTGTGATCTTCAGTATCTAGATCAAGAAGCTCATCGGGCAGCTGGAAACATTCGCGGCGCTGTTGGTTTGATCATCCCGCCGGATGTGGTTAAGGGAGGTCGAGATGCAATTGGCGTGGCGCTGTGCACGTCTATGCCTATCGCCAGTGGTGCAGCGCAGTGGGCTGCCGCGCAGCATGAAGCGCCACAGATGACTGCGGATCTATCTGCGGCCGCAAATTCTGAAGAATCTTTGACGCAAGCTCAGATAAATGCGCTTCAGGCGAAGTATGGAGATAAACTTCAAAATCCTTTCTATGTCCAGGCAATGGCTGCTTATTACCGAATGACCCACGGTGGAAAAGACGGCAATTTTACGGACATGATGAACAGGCTGCTGCTTAATACTTCTGGTACCTATCCGCCTGTTCCTGGAGAGGTCGCGACTAGGAATGCTTTCGTCGGTACATTGGGAACCGCGTTAGTTCTCTCGACGGGAGGAACTAACGTTTCGGGTAAGTATTTAGCAATTAGCGAGGCCTTTGAAAAGAGTAAGGGCATGCTTCGTGGGCCAGACGGCAAGACGACTATTGAGCAGATTGAAAATACAAATATTGCTGAAATTGAAGCGGTGGGACGAAAAAAGTATAAAAATTATATCTCCCCTACTCGCACAATCAATGGTTATGATCTCTTTGCTCAATCTTCAGCATACGCGGGTGAGAAAAATCCGGATCTCGTCTTTGGCCGCAAGGTCTATGAAGGAGGGAATGACTCGCTCGCAACCAAGTTGGTCAACTACGATCATGAATGCAGAGCGAAAAATGGTGCTGCGAATGGTATGGACGCGAATCAAGTCCTGAACTATTCTCCCGAAGAAAAGTTTCTTTTCGAACAATGCAAGGATCCCCTGCAGTCGTTATTTGTTCTTTCTGATACTCCAGACTCGATGCAGGTTGAGGGCTTTGCCGCGAAGCATCCGGATCTTGTGATTGCAGAACAAGCTCGTCTACGCTCTCTTCGAAGTTTTCTTTCGCAGGATACTTCGTTTACTTTGAGTGGCGATTGGGACGGCGATGCGGCTAAGACAGTGGAAAAAGTGCCGATTTGTCGTTATCTGTCTGGAAATCGTTATTCGTTACATGGCTTCAGTGGGTTTACTGATGGAGGCGATGCGTTCGGGAAAATGATCGTGGATGTAACTCAACCCATTGATGAGACAACGGCGGGTATTCTTGGAAAGCGGTTCGATCCACAGATGACTGCAAACGAGCAGGTGGGGATAGTCGGTAACTTTGTTGCTGGCTACCAAGATGCTCTTGGTCATGATGATGGATTGGATGTTAAGGATCCTCATTCGTTTGGTGCACTCAACCCTAAACTTCGTTCTTACGCGGGACAAGTTGCGAGTAACTGGATTGACAGTTTTACAACGGATGGTACGGATGACGCGGCTAATCCGCATGTAAATTCTCGACAATCTGCTGGAACTGGGCTTTCAGACCCCGCTGATGATGCGACCGGAACAACGCGTCTTCCCGCGCACTTTACACTCTCTAAGGGGCTGTTTGACAGTCTTTTCCAACAAGACGGGTTCTTTGCTGATCTTGCTCTTGATAATCCTAAGCAAATTGCTGGTAGCGAAACGCCGAATGATCCTTTCGATGACAAGTTTGAAGGAGGACGTCCGCCGGCAATGCGTTTGATTCAAACCGCGGCTTATGCTCGGTACAGGGAAGATCTAGGAACTGCTATGGGGGCTCCTAGCGATCATTGGGCAGACAGTGTTAAGACTCCTGTTGAGAAATGGAAAGCCCTCTTTAAGCATGTTGAGGATGCAACGGTTCACCTGGGTGAAGTGGAACATAAGCGCATTGTTGCAGACAATACTCTGATCAGAAAAGGAGTTGATGCGCTCTGGCAAGCGATTCCATTCAGCAAGGTTCCGGGAGGGAAAATCCCTGAACTTATAATTTCGACTATTGCGTCTGAGGGCAAGAGTGATTTGCTGAACCGATTGTTACCAACGGATTTTTCCTCACAGGACTATGCCGCTGCGTTGAATGGCACACATGAGGCTAACAGTATTGTTGCGGATACTCTTACGGATACCTTCGTAGCGCGAGATGAGTGGCCGAATGCGGCGCATAAATCCAAAGCAGAGCTTGTTGCAGAGTTTCTTGAAGAAGAACGCCATCAGGCGTACGGTGAGGGAGTTAAAGCTACTGCGACTGGGGGGCTTCCATCATACATGTCGATGAATGAAGATCAGCAGTCACGTTTGAGGAAGTTCTTGGCGAGACACACCTATCTCAAGGGGGCTCTTGGTGCTGTCAGTACTGAACAGCTCGTTAACTTCAGTAAGCCGAAATAAGTTGGTTAGATAGCCGAGATGTGGCGTAGCTGAGATTGCTTAGGTAGGCAAAATCTGTTGGTGTCGTCCTCTGGGTTCATTGGGTGTGGTGTTGGCTTATCTGTTTAGACTCCCTTAAGGTCGAAATGTTATTCTTCAACGGTAACGTATGACCGATGGTGATCCGCGCTTCGCGTGTTCGAGCATTGAGAGGTTCAAATGACGAATATTAGCTTCGACCGTGAGGCTCTTGGGATTGTTGAAAAAGCACAATGGACAGATGCGGAGGATCTCGGTCAGGTTGGCGCTGCTTTGAATAAGTTAGAGACTAATGGAGCTGCGCTACTTCTCCCGGACAGGACAGATGCAGGAATTACTGCTCTGCGGGATGCTCTGGTGAATTTTAGACTCTGGATGAGCCTTGCAATTCTCGAGTTTTCGGATGCTTGTGCCGAACTGGGCTCGGGAGTTGCCGACTTTTCGAAGAACCAAGACAGTACCGAAACTTATAACGAGAGTAGAGCGCGTCAGGCGGCATCGCGCCTTGGCCTAGAGGGGGGACTCTGATCATGGTAGATAGGACAGTGGGTAGCGTTGCTCTTAGGCAGGTTCCAGACATTGCAGCAGAGGCTGAGAAGTGCGCTTCGGAGTTTCGGAAAACAGGAACTGCCGTTGGCAATACTCAGGTTGCAAAGAATAAAGACTCTGTCCCAGAAGAATGGACAGGTGCGGCTGCTGATGCAGCCTCTGATGAGATTATGAAGTTAGGTGGTAAAACCAAGACTCTATCAGAGGCATTCGATCCTGCAGCGGATGCGGTGGATACGTGGATTTCAGAGGTCGACACTACCCGCACCACGGTCACTTCTCTTCAGGAACAATGGGATGAGGCCATTGCAACATATGACCGCGCTATTTCAGATGCAAAGGAGCATTACACCGCTGGAGATCCATCCCGAAAGATTCAGTTTGATATTGCAGCGCAAACTGCTGTGGATACACAAAATAATCTGAAAAAACAGTATAACGAACAACTTGACACACTAGCAGCTGCTGCTCAAACCGCCGCTAATTCAATCAATGCGGCACGCCAAACAATTGTTTCCGATGAGGCAATGCAGCGGAGGCGTGATGGGATCGGTGCAGCAATCTTCCCTCCGGATGAGATGCCAATTGTCAACGGGGCTGCTCAGTGGGCAGAGGCTCAAGCTGAGGCGGGGCTCCTCGCGTATGATCTTGAAAAGGCAGCAAATTCTGATAAGCCCTTGACGGAAGAAGAAGTGCAGGCACTTCAAGATAAATGGGGAGATAAACTTAAGAATCCCTTCTATGTCCAAGCTATGATGGATCACTATCGTTCGACTCATCCTGGTCAGGAAAACGCAACAGCGGAGATGCTGTACAAAGTTGCCTTGAATGCTGCCGGCTCTGATTTGGATCATGTCACGACAGGGGCGGCTCGTAACCCGTTCATCGCGTCACTTGGCACAGCTATGGTCCTTTCAACGGGCGGATATGATTCCCAAGCTGACTATCAGGAAAGAAACAATTCTTTCGCACAAGTGAAGGCAGCACTTATCGGGAAGGACGGTGAGACAACTCTTAGTCAGATTGAGGATGCGAATATTGCAGAGTACAGGGAGACTCTGTGGAATCCGTATAAACGTTTTGCGGATCAGGACACATATAGTCCTGAAATTCGCGGTGCTGAGATATTCACTCAAGCCGCGGGTCTGGCTGCTGCGAAAAATCCCAGTCTCACTCTTGGTGCAAAATTCTATCAACCAATGGGGGACGAACCTTCGCTTGCGTCCGAAATTATGCGCTACGACCATCAGTATGAGTGTGGTAAGAACTTGTTAGGCGGTCCGGGTAGCGATGCAATTCGGTATTCACTGGTGGCATTCGATGAAAACGATCGGGCCGCGGATGCGCTTGCGAAGGACCCGATGCAGGCGCTCTACATGCTGTCGGATACCCCTGACGAGCTAAAGGGATCTAATGCCCCGGCTGCTTTGCAGACGCTTGAAGGGAACAGGCTGATGCATCTCCGTAATTTCTTAAACGGGGATACTCCATTTGACGTCGACCTGCCGGATCCCAAAGCCACAGACGGAAAGATAAATGTCGCTCGCTATCTGACGGGAAACAGAATGCAAGGCGGTCCTGGGGCATTCCTTGGCACGATAGATCAAGGGGAGGCGCTTGGAGATATGCTGGCAGATGCCTCATCTCCGGAGGGTTTACCTGCGCCAGAACCGCAGCGCAGTGATTTCGTAGGAGAAAATGCTCAACAACGTTATGAAGATGCGCTAGCGATATGGAAGGATGACTCTCTGCATCGCGCATCGACGGCTGCGAATGTAATGGCTGGTTATCAAGACGGATTGGATCGTGATAATTCAGTATTTATGGGCGCTAAGGATAAGTTTAACGGCGAAGACGTTTTCGGTCGTTATAACCCGAAGCTGCGTTCGTGGATGGGGGAGATTATTAAACCCTACGTTTTCGACTTGGCATCCGAAATGCATAACACCACCGGTACAGGAATGGGTGCTGGCGCGATTGTGGGTGAATATAAGACAGTTCATATGCAGTTTGGTGGCGATCTGATTGACCGATTCAAAGCCCCCGGCGGGCTTCTACAAGATTTAGCGTTTGATCAACCTAAGCGTATCGACGATGGCGGAACGCCAGATGACCTCCTGGATGATAACTACGAGGGTGGGAGAAAACCGGCTCTTCAGGTTGTACAGACTGAAGCGTTTAAGGGTTATATGACTGACGTGGCCGTAGCTCTCAAGGATCCGTATTATGATGCGCGCTTGAGTGGTGTCCAAGGCGCAACAAATCGCTGGACCGAGTTGATCCAAGAAACGTTCGATGCCAACCCTGACAAAGATTCTGCTATCGGTAAGGCTCTCGACGAATCGCACAAGGATGCGCGCAAGATCGCTGATTTTATTGTTGACCAAACTGCGGGGCTTGTGACTAAAAAGGTTCCTGTCGCAGGTCCTCTAATAAAGTTTGGAGTTAAGGAAGGCTCCGGTGAAATACTCGACTGGGCGCTTTCAACCGATAATGAAACGAAGGCATGGAAGTCCCATTCCGAGGCGGATCGATCTTCTCACGATCTTATGCAAGACGGTCTGATTCGTGCGATGTACGATTCTGATCAATGGACCGAGCGTGCCGGTATGGATGATGTTACTCCCGGAACTGAGAAATTTGCAGAAAAGGAACTTCCTGGTTTGAATCCCGACGGAACACGAAGGAAATACGACTCCTTAACTACAAGCGAGAGGGACTCTATTCGAAGTTACTTTAGAGGGACGAATAGTGATTTCCGTAAGATCTTAGATGATCAGTTCTCGGCCCAGCAGGACGCCAATGCAAATGGTGCCACTCCACCACCTCCTAAAGGTAAAGGGGCAAAATAGACGGTAAATTTCCAGATTGGTTGGTAATTCCTACTAGTTGGGGTGTTCTTTGAGAATTGAGTCTTCAGAGAGCACCCCAACTTTTCTTAATCTTCTAACGTTGTAGTGTGTGCCGGATATCAGGTCAAAGTGCTCCTGTGTTTGAATGGCGTGAGAGAGAAGCAGGATCTCTGAAAAGCTGATTTAAAAGGTTCGGTAAGCGACAAAGTCTTTCGGTAAGTTTCTTCACAAGTGTTATGCGGGTTTTCAAAACCACAAACGAAAGCGTCGACAAAAACGACAACAGTTTTTTCCTTTTAGGATCTCCGTGAGTTGGGCTGGTTTAAAAAATTCGCATACCTGCGCTGCACTTGAGTCGAAGGTATATCTCTAGTAGTCGTATTTACGACTAAGCATATTGATGTTGCAGACAACGGCGTACTCGCAAATGTGATTGCAGCGATTAAGACTTTAACTAATGAAATGACTGCTAGCCATACTAACTTCGAAGAAGCAATCCAGATTTATATTACCGCTTCAAATTATTTTGACTTGGGGTCGAAATGTCTCCAATCACCGGGTTCCACTCGCGGGGGATGCGCCCAGCAATGAAAGCGACTAGTGGTCTGGTTGCAATGGGCAAAACATTGTGGCGCATGGCTTGATGCAGGTTGGTTTGGCCCGTGCGATGTATGAGTCGGGTCAGTGGACTGAGCTCAATGGAAGAGTCGATGTTTTGCAAGACCCCGCCTTGTTGAAGCAGCGGGTCCCCTTCAGTCTTAATTCTGATGGGGGCTTAAAGCCTTGGACTTCCTTGAGTGCTAGTGAAAGGGCGGCAGTTAAGGACTACTTCAGGCAGCCTGTGAGCGATTTCCAGGAGGCCTATGATCACCAGGGCTTGGTGCAGAAGATTCCAGGTCTGGATTCGGGGAATAACTAGCCTAATTTCGACTGCCGTAACTATTTGAGGGCTGTTGCCTGCGGGATTTTCCCGCAGGCAACACTCTTTTAGTATCTCTTAAGGTTGAAATGTTATTCTTCAACGGTAACGTATGACCGATGGTGATCCGCGCTTCGCGTGTTCGAGCATTGAGAGGTTCAAATGACGAATATTAGCTTCGACCGTGAGGCTCTTGGGATTGTTGAAAAAGCACAATGGACAGATGCGGAGGATCTCGGTCAGGTTGGCGCTGCTTTGAATAAGTTAGAGACTAATGGAGCTGCGCTACTTCTCCCGGACAGGACAGATGCAGGAATTACTGCTCTGCGGGATGCTCTGGTGAATTTTAGACTCTGGATGAGCCTTGCAATTCTCGAGTTTTCGGATGCTTGTGCCGAACTGGGCTCGGGAGTTGCCGACTTTTCGAAGAACCAAGACAGTACCGAAACTTATAACGAGAGTAGAGCGCGTCAGGCGGCATCGCGCCTTGGCCTAGAGGGGGGACTCTGATCATGGTAGATAGGACAGTGGGTAGCGTTGCTCTTAGGCAGGTTCCAGACATTGCAGCAGAGGCTGAGAAGTGCGCTTCGGAGTTTCGGAAAACAGGAACTGCCGTTGGCAATACTCAGGTTGCAAAGAATAAAGACTCTGTCCCAGAAGAATGGACAGGTGCGGCTGCTGATGCAGCCTCTGATGAGATTATGAAGTTAGGTGGTAAAACCAAGACTCTATCAGAGGCATTCGATCCTGCAGCGGATGCGGTGGATACGTGGATTTCAGAGGTCGACACTACCCGCACCACGGTCACTTCTCTTCAGGAACAATGGGATGAGGCCATTGCAACATATGACCGCGCTATTTCAGATGCAAAGGAGCATTACACCGCTGGAGATCCATCCCGAAAGATTCAGTTTGATATTGCAGCGCAAACTGCTGTGGATACACAAAATAATCTGAAAAAACAGTATAACGAACAACTTGACACACTAGCAGCTGCTGCTCAAACCGCCGCTAATTCAATCAATGCGGCACGCCAAACAATTGTTTCCGATGAGGCAATGCAGCGGGGGCGGAGTGGTGTTGGTGCCGCGCTTTTTGGTTCGGATACGCCTATTCTTGACGGTGCTGCTGAGTGGGATTTGGCGCAAGAGATGGGGCCAGAGATTGCGGAAGCTCTCAAGAAGCGACCAATGACGCTCCAAGACGTCAAAGAATTTAATGAAAAGTATGGGGAGTATCTGGGGAATCCGTTCTTTGCGGCCGCAGTTGCCGAACACGTGAGCATGGATGATCTTAATACTGCTGCGCTTGCCGCTCGGGATGCGGGTGATGCTGGACATAGTAAAGAAGACTCATATCTTTTCAATAAGAATTTAGGCACGTTGATGGTGTTATCAACGGGGGGAAGCAACCTTTCTGACTCGATGGTCGGCACTCAAAAATCATTTGACATGGTGTCGGATGCGTTGATAAGTAAAGAGGGAATCGGCGTCGAAAAGATCTACCAAGCAAAACTTGCAGAGTTAAAAGATACAGGCTGGAAATTCTATCCAGATCAGACTTCGAGGCTGAATAAACAACAGGCTTGGCAAGGTTACGATATTTTCGGTTTGCTGGCAGGATACGCAGGGCGCGAAAATACCTCACTGACTCTCGGGCCGCTTTTCTATGACGACCAAAGTGGAAGTCCTTCGGTGTTTGCAGATATGGTGAAGTGGGATCATGATACTGGAGGATGGGAACGCGCAGCGGTTCGTCCGGGGGAACCTACGACTTCTACGCTTATTCCTAATGATGTTATTGACGAATATAAGTTACATGCGGACGCCTTGCAGAGTATTTTTGAGCTTTCCGATACTCCGGATTACCTTGAGAAGAACACCGACGATATTCTTCAGCAGAGCGAGGATCGACGGCTTCAAGCATTGACGAAGGTTCTAAATTCAGACACCTTATTCGATGTCGATACACCGTTCAATTACAAGGAAGTACAAGAAAAAAATTTGTTCGGCGAGCTCAGGTACAATCCTGACGGTACACCTGTAATGACTAAGGTCCCAGACCCGAAACCGATTAACATGGTCCGTTACCTCACCGGGTGGCGAGGTGGCGCTGTTAATGATTACGGAGCCTACTTTGACGGTGGTGAAGCATTTGGGAATATGGTAAACGATGCTTCCAAGCATACTCCCACGTTGATGAAGGCTCCGGAACCGAGCGACTATGCATTTGGAGAAGATGATCCTCAGTTCAAAGATGCGCAGCGTGCCTACGACCGTTGGTCGGTTGACGATAAGGCGCGTGCAATAGTTGCACAGAATTTTATGCTTGGATACCAAGACGGCCTCGACCATCACACGGATGTTGCTCCAACTCGTGTAGATAAATTTCCAACTGGTGAAGATAAATTCGGAAGTAACAACAGTAGGATGCGTTCGTGGTTAGGTTCTGTTATCGCGCCGCGTGTGGGTGAACTTGCTGCAGCTCTCGATGACACGGAAGGAATAGGCGGAACTGGTAACATAGCGAATCCGTTTACTGGGTACTCAATGTTGGATATCAATAATGAAGATCTGAAGCGAATGTTCTCGCGGACCGGATTATTTACAGATCTGATTTACGATCAACCAGGTGCTGATACCCCGGATGATCTATCGGATAACAATTACAATGGACGTCCGCCAGCCCTGCAAGCAATTGGTGATAGCGCGTGGGCGGGCTACAAAGTGGATCTCCGGCGAGCAATGAATGCACCATACGGAGAAGGCTGGGCTGAAAATACTGCAAGGCAAACATCTGGTTGGCAGACATTGATTAGCGGTTTGGATCAAGCACTGACTAACGCGGGGATTGCTGCGGATGATGAGATTGTTCAGCGTAATAAGACCGCACGCGGTGTAATTGATTTTGCGGTGGATAAAATTCCGTTAGATAAGCTTCCTGCTGGTGCAGTAGTGGGGCTTGGCGTTGACGTACTGAAGGATCCCGTCCTTGACGCTTACATGCCAACTGATTTGACAGAGAAAGGCGTTGCGCAGCGAATTCAGCAAGAGCTAACTACGACTAGTTCAATTAAGGATGAAGTCGATAGAATGTTCCTTGAACGCGGGGGAGAGCTTCCGGGCGCATCGGGCATGACGAAGGAACAGTTGGATAAAGAGTTCCTGAGGAAAGCGGGGGCCATGAATGGTCTCGATTCGATGGCTTCTTCAGTTCCGTCACTAGACCAGCTGACACCAGATCAGCGTAGGGCGTATCTAGAGTACTTGGGTAATGATCGTCCTAATGCTGATTTTAAGACGGATCGTACAGATTTGGGACATTTGCAGCATGAGATTAATGCTAATCAGAAAGCTGCAGACGAGTTCCTGAAGGGCGCAAGGGATAACTATTCGAATAAGTAATTGATTCAGGCAACTTGCTGGATTCTAGTAGTAGCTGCAACACGGTCTGAATGATTGGGGCGTGTTGCAGCTAGTCTTGGTCGCGTTTTTCGTGGGGTACGTACTCCTCCCGTCATGAAGCTTGTAAAGCTCAGCATCTTGCTTATGTGCAAGCTCTTGCTGTTGGTTTGAACCTTTTAACCAAGCAACCCACGCAGGCAAGTGTTTCAAAAGGTATGGGCAAGGTGTGGGGCAACGGGAGAACGCGTTCAAGTGATAGGGCGAGTGTGCCAGTGTTGCACCGCAAGTTGACTGGCACAGGCAGAGTATCTCGATGACTCAGATATTCAATGTTTAGAGCGTTCTGTTTCTACCGTGAACGGGGACTATCCCGTAATCGCGTCGTGCCTGGGGTTCATCGCCCGTATATTCGTTCATATGCGGGAAGGTAGTGAATACCTCAAACGCGCCTAAGTGAGCAAATGTGCCGATCCGTGATCGAGGGGTTCCATTTGGGACAAGGTCGGGGCAAGGTGGAGTCGGGAGTACATCTGCGTCTACTTACGTCGGTGTGTCCCAGACAATTCGACTACGAATCTGTGTGTGGAAATGTTATGCCAGTCGATCTTCATTCAGACTAAGGACGCCCTCTCTTGGAGGTTGCTCTCTTGTGCGTCAAGAGAGAACTCACAGGTACCCGGCTGGGTACGCCTATCAGGTGTGGCCTCTGTATAATGATCCTTTGGTGATGTTTAGTGAGCGTCTGCCAGTGTTAAAGTTCGGCGATTCCGGAGTATTGGGAAGACAGGTTGATCATCGGATTTAAGGGACAATCCGCTGTTTGAACTCGCTACCCGGTACACGGTGGTGCTTTACCTGCCCAACGGACACGCAGCCGCTGAGATTCAAGATACCGTTATTTCCAAGCTTGCAAGTTTGCCTGATTCTTTGCGCCTGTCATTGACTTGGGAGCAGGGAAACAAACTGGTCCAAAACCGCGAGATCACATCCAAGTTGCGCCGTGAGGTGTATTTCTGCGACAAGCACTCGCCCTGACAGCCTGGTACTAGTTAGAATACGAATCGCATCCTGTGTGGATTCATGCGCGAAAAACGACCTACCGCCCCTGAGCAGGGCAAACCTAGACACATTAGCTGATTGCCTCAACGACCGTCTCCGCAAAACGTTAGATTGGGACACGCCTAGGCAGCAGCTTGGTGTGTTGTAAGCGGCGTGAGGACTGTTGCAACCATCCCCTAAAATCTGTCCGTCCTACCCCAATGGAAAATCAACGGTAGTTTATCCCTCCGCCGGAATAACCCCAATCACCGGGTTCCACTCGCGGGGAATGCGCTCGGCAATGAAACCGGCTTGATTAAACGGGTCGGCTTCAAGGAGCTCCAAAGCTCCCGCGGCATCTTCAGCGCGCACAATAATCAACGCGTCATGCGTGCCCGTGTAGGGGCCTGCGGCAATCAGACGCCCCTGGGCGGCAAGCTCACCGTTGAACGCGCGGTGCGTGGGGCGCACCTCGGCCATTTCCTCGTCGCGATCGGTGACGTAGTGGTACTCGACAGTGAAAACCTTCATTATTTCCTCCTTGAATAGGACAACATCTTCACGATATACCGACGTCCCATCCTCTGGCACATCCGAGGGACAGTAGAAAAGAAGCGAACGGGAAAATAAAAAGAAGCGCGGAGCTTGGCTCCGCGCCTCTTCACACTTTTAGAAGCTCACCAGCGATCATCCTGATCGGCAACTGCAACCGGCTTCAATGCAGCAGCACTACCAGCCGAAAGCCCAGCGGCTACAGGAACCTGCTCCTCAACGCCCTCAACGCGAACAGCCTTAAGGCCACTCAGCGCGCGACGCTTCGCCTTGTCCTTTTCTTCCTTTGAAGCAGCACCAGCAACCGCTCCCGTACCGATGGGGCCGCGGGCGGCCGCAGCCGAAGCGCCACGAGCTGCTGCGGAGGAAGCGCCTCCTGACACGTTGCCATTCGAGGAAGCGCTACGGGCCGCCCCAGTTCCTGCTGAAGAAGCCTTGGCAGACGATGCAGCCTTAGCTGAAGCTCCCTTGGCGGCGCTGCCCTTAGCAGTCGAGGCCGAACCGGATGCTGTACCAGCAGTTGTTCCCATAACTCCAGGACGTGCACCCACGCCTGCACGAGCAGCAGAAGCTGAAGTTGAACGTGCTGACGCGGTGGCAGACTGCGAGCTTGCTCCCGCCTTAACAGAAGCGGAACCCTTTGCTGCGCTCGATGCGGTGCCGCGCGCTCCGGCGGCTGCACCGTTCGCAGGTGCTCCGGTGGCTCCGCTGGTAGCCGTAGTCCCACTAACGCCTGCAGGACGGATACTCGCTGCAGCGCGTGCACGCGCAGACATGGTCGCTGCGCGGTTCGTTGAAGCAGCACCGCCCTGAGCCGAAGTGCCTGCACCAGCAGTCCCGGTCGCGCCCGGAGCGCCAATTCCACGCGGGAAACCAGAACCCGTCCGAGCAGCACCAGTTGCCGGCGGAGCGCCAGCATTAGCAACTCGAGCAGCGTTACCCCAGTTTCCGGCCTGTGCAGTGCCGCGAGGAGTCAGAGCGCCTCGTTCCAGATCGTTGAGCACTCGCGAAACCATGTTCGAAGATGACAGTCGAGCGCTCGTCGACGGCGCAAGCTGGCCACCCGCCGGGACCGTCCCGAACTGGGACGAGGCAGCACGAGAAGCAAGAGCGCCCATGGAGCTTCCGACGGAGGTCGTCATGCTTGACATTCGACCAAGGCCAGCCAGAACGCCGCCCGTTGAAAGAGCGCCACCCGTGATAGCCAAGTTCTTCGAACGAGATGACTGCCCGAAAGGATCGTAATCATCACGCCAACGGGGATCATTGGCATCGGTGACGGGAGCGGGGATATGGCCGCCAACAGGGCCATCTGCAGTCATGTACCCGCCGACGGGCATGGTCGTCACGTCCACTCCTGCCAAAATGGAGGAAGAGGGGGAGACTGAGGGAAGGGTGGTCACTCCAGCAATGGGGCCCCCGGAGGCTTCTGACGGGGCAGCCCCGCGACCTGACGGGCCTCGTCCAGCAGGACCGTTGTTCCCAGCCGAACCATTGTTGTCGGGTGCGCCACCGGCATTCTTTGCAGCATTCGCATCTGCTGCCTCTTGCGAAAAACCAGACGAGGCTGAGTGGACGCCGCTGTTCATGGTGTCCAGCGCTGCCTGAGCAGCAGCTTCACGCTGCGCGTTGCGCTGAACAGCAAGGTCCTCGAGGTACTCGCGCTGTACCTCGTCAGCATTGGGCTCTCCGCCAGCGAGATGCCGGGCGGCTGCGTAATCGGAGGGGTGAAGAAGCTCCGGACTCAGCGTTGCATGCGTGGATTTGGCAGTTGTCATTGCAGTGCGGGCTTCGGTGTGCGCAGTGTTCACTGTCTGCAGGCGAGTCTCAAGGACGTCCAATTTTGCATGGAAATCAGCGATCCACTGTGTCATTGCGGCTTGAGTAGCGCCTTGGAGTCCGGTGTTTTGCGTGAAGGTTGTGCACGACTCCCGGATTGAGGTGATTTGCGATTGAACCTTTGAAATCATCCCAGCATCGGGGTCGGAGTAATCGAGTTGGGAGACTTTGGTCAACCGATCGTAGAGAGGTGACGCAGGCATAGAAACCATGAGATGTCTTTCTGAAGGAAGCGGTCAAGAAAAAGTAGGCTGCAGACCTTTAGGACTCGGTTGGAGGGGCAGGGCAGGTCGGAATTGAGTGATCCCCCGGTGTCCCCGTCCACGGAGATGGAGCGAAAGGTGGGAGAGTGATACCGCTGAGGTCAGATGCAGTCCCAGCCTGGGGACCGCCTTGTCCAGTCAAAATCTGGGTTCCGGCTGCTGCAAAAGCTGCTGCTTGAGATTGGGCTGTCGGTGCAGTCAAAGGTGCGGGGGCGGCCGCAGCAGAAGTCGTGTCGCCGGAAGGTAAGGTAACTCCGGCCTGTTCGGCAATATCTGCCAGGGATGCCTTCCCAGAGAAGAAAGACACGACTCCTTGCGCCATGCCCTGAGTAATTGCAGCAGAGAGGGTTTGGTTTTCAGAAACCTTCGATGCTTCGTCATATGAGGCAAGGATCTGATCAGTGAGATACGTAACTGCCTCGGCACTTGAGAGCTCGTTTTCTGAAAAGTTCTCTCGGGTCTTCGTGACACCGCTCAGGAAGGCGATGAGGTCCGTATTGCACTGAGTAACCTGTTTCTGCATGTCAGAGATGGACTCTGTGTATTGTTGGCGCGCTGAAACAGGTCCTTCCTCATCTCCCCACTTTGACCATGTCTGGGTCAAACAGAGAGAGGAGAGTTCGGCAGGAGCTTCGCGTGAGAAATCGGTTCGAGAACCATCAAGATTTTCCTGTGACGATTTCAGCATCTCTTCAATCATGCCGACATTGGCATCATCTACGGCCATAGGAACTCTCTTTCTCCCGTGTGCGACCCGGAACCGGGAAGCTCAACCTCGCCTAGCACCTGCGAACACGCGTTTTCGTTCAAAGGTGCACAAGCCCTTCCATATATGGGATTATTTTCGCGTAAAAGAGAACGTACGTCAAAGGAGGTTGAACTGTGGACCTTCCGCTCTGCGGCACCGTGATCCGCACCGTGTGGGGCGCGACCAGTGACATCGGCCCCGTACGTTCCTCGAATCAAGACTCTTGGCTGGTGCAAGAACCCCTCTTCGCGGTTGCAGACGGGATGGGCGGAAACACCGAAGGGGAACTCGCCTCGACAACTGCTCTTGAAGTGCTCTCTAACGCTCTCAGTCCCGAGGCCTTGGACGCAATTGACCCGAACCCGGCCGAGCTGGTAGGCGCGATCCGTGCGGCCGCAGAGGCTGTGGCCTCGTTAGGGGAGAAGGAGGACCCGGCTGCCCCGGGAACTACGCTGTGCGGAACCCTGACCATCGACCAAGACGGTCCGCAGTGGCTGACCTTTAATATTGGCGATTCTCGTGCCTATCTCATTGCTGCCGGCAGTATTGTTCAGCTCACGACGGACCACTCGGCACTTCAAGAAGCAAAAGAATTTGCGCAGCGCACAGGCGCAGACCTTGTTCTTCCCCCCTCGAATGTCATCACTCGCGCACTTGGTGCCGCAATGCCGGAACTCCCGCAGGCTGACTACGTCCTCACCCCCATGTGTGAAGGCGACGTTGTCTTGGTCTGTTCCGATGGAGTACACGGAGTTCTGAGCAACGAGGATATCCTCTCCACGGTCAGCGACAATGCTTCCCCGCAAGAAATTGCCAATGCCCTGGTTGACCACGCCTTGGCTGCAGGTACGCGCGATAACGCAACTGCCCTTGTTATCCGTGCACAATCGGTTGTGGGAAGCCGCTACG
>ERZ773051.876-NODE-876-length-18266-cov-26.138433_pt1 | contig 18266 bp, 15 predicted proteins | sample MGYA00580631_ERZ773051 | MGnify/ENA primary metagenome ERZ773051 (study PRJEB29015, sample SAMEA2738137) | human oral metagenome | biome: human oral; feature: human-associated habitat; material: saliva | place: China | collected 2204 ...
AACTCAATTCTATCACTATATCTTTCCGCATTTCACTTTTTTGTAGTAACTTTGCGCCAAATAATAACATAAGAGATTAATAAACTATTATTACAATGAAAAAGAGTAAGGTACTTTTTTGGGCTGCTTGCCTGTTTTCAGTATTGTCTTTCACCTCTTGTCTGAGCGATGAAGAGAATGACGTACGGAACAAACAGATGACTCCAGCAGAGAGAGTTACGGCGTATAATACGGTACGTGGGTCTTACAATGGTAAGATGAAGTATTTTAAGTACAGCACAGATGGAAGGAGAGTGACGGACTCTTTGAACATATCATGTGAGGTAACGGGTGATACAACCTTAGTTTTGAAGAACATTCCTACAAGCTTGTTGGTTGATAAGGTTGGTAATGATAAATTGAAAGCAGCGCTTGGTCAGCTCCCAGCTGTCAATGATACTTGTCGGATTGGGTTCTTCCAGCGTGATCCTGTAGCCTTCTATCTACTCCCACAGTCAATCGTTTTCAAGGATTTGGAGTTTGATGGAGCAAAGCATGAGGTAGCGTTTGTTTTCCGTCCTATAACTGATTCTTATGCAGTTTATAGTTCTGATAAGAAGAAATTGTTCTTCCAGCTCTACTTAGCAGGCTACTATATCGATAAGCGTCCTTATGGTTTTGCTAGTTTCCCCAATGAGAGTGAGATGCTGTTCTTCCTCTCTGAGCCACGATCATAGCGTATAACAGATAATAAAAGAGATGCCCAGGATTGGTGAGTGATTACCATCCTGGGCTTTTTTATTGCGTTGTACAATCGTTGAAAGGGAGTTTTAAATGCTGAACTGAATGTGACTTCACCGTACGTCACGCTTGTTCTGAATGAAGGGTATATATCCTTCTTTGTAAAAACTATTCACATTCGCAAAGTGAAAGGTGCTCTTTTGAGAAGTGAAAGATGCCCTTTTGTATTGTAAAAGGTGCCCTTTTGATGTGTAAAAGACGCCCTTTTACAATGCAAAAGGGCGTCTTTTACAAGCCTGTTTATAAGTTGTTGGTTATCTGTTGGTTACAAAGTGGTTTTTTATAGCTTTTCTGTTATTCCCCATTTCATACCTGACATAACTTTGTAATAAAATCTTCTACACATTCATCTGAATCACATCACCTTCTTTTCTCACTCCTTTTCATTCTTCTTCACTCTCTTTTTCTGCTTCTTTCGCTCCTGTTTTTAAAAGCTCCTCGACATCCTTTTCCAAGAGTAGGAAGGGCTCTGCAGTCAAGTAACCAACGTTTCTTCTTAGCATAGGGATTATCTCTGTGGTGCTATGGCTATAGCTTGACAACTCATTCCGGCGCTGTGTGTCATGTACTGCATTGCGGTTTATCTCGTCTTCCCGTTCCCTTATCAATCGGTCACAGATACGTTTCAGTATCGGTACAACGATATTATCAAAGAGATGATGCCCCTGAATATATAAGTAGGTGGCACGTGGTGTGACGCCCAATGTACGTAATTCGTCTTTCAGTTGCAGATAACTCTCCTTTGCTTGTGGGTATTCGTGTTGCAGTTGTCTTATCTTTCGTGATACTTTACGGCGTAACATATCCAGGCATTCATCAGCACGATGCAAGGAGAATCCGCCTATTTCAGTGATTCTATTGAAGTCTGTGATTGTGAATTGTTTGTAGATGTTGCGTCGATAGAACCAGATATTCCAGATGAAGAGTGGGTGAATAATCTCACTGTATCGGTATAAGAAGTCTTCAAAGTTGAAGATGGTGTGATCATTGAGCGTTACTGCCACCGTGACATCATGCAGACTGGGGGCAAAACACTGTAAGTTCTCAATGGCATAAGCATAGGTGTGGAGCACGTAGGGATTGTTGTTCACCTCCGAAGAGACGTGTGTTGTACCTTGAAGAAGATAGTCATAATCAGCATCTACGCATGCAATCATGTTCTCACCAACCTTTTCTGCAATGAGATTCATCAGTACCGACTTCTTTCCTTTGGTCAGATTCTGCCGTGAAGGGAGCATCACTTCAAAGTATCGTTCCTTGTTTTCGAACCTACTCAGCACTGTTCTCCAGAAGAAAATATCATCATACGCCTCAACGTATGCCACGATTTTGCGCCTGGAATGTTTACCGTTGAGTTGGTTAGCTGCGGCAAAATAAGCTGACGAAAGATTGTCCCTCAGTGCTTTACCCATGTTATCGGCTTCTTATTTATCAGTAATGTCAGTCACTTCCGTTACCTTATCCATCCATCCGTTCATGATAACTGCAGGGCTATGGGTGGTCAGAATGATCTGAACATTGGGATTCAGCTCAAGAATTAGGTCTATGAGACGTTTTTGCCAGTCAATGTGCAGACTCACTTCTGGCTCATCCATGAAGAGCACATAGTTCTCATTGTCTTCCACCAGTACGGTAAGCAGGATGACAAGCATCTGCTTTTCTCCGCTGGATAGCTGATAAGGGAAGAGTTCTTCACCCATCTGTGAGAACCGAATCTCATTCTCTGTACGGATAATAGTCTTACCAGTCTCCGTGAAAAGGTCGTCAATAATATCCTGGAAACGCTTTTTAGGAGTAGAGATAAGCTGTGCTTTTTCTGCAGAATCAGCCTCACCACTCTGTAGGGCTGCAATGATCCGATTGCCAATGTTCACTTGGTAATCAAGATATTTGCGTTGTAACTGGAACAATTGCCAGTCAAGTTCCGTGGAAAGGTTCGTATCCATCTTGCTGATACTGTCTGAATTCATCAGCGGACGATCGAAGGAACGGATGATGTCATAGCGTATCCACTTGGCATCATCAGGGCTAACTTTCAGTCGGACACCCTTCAGTAGATGGCTCGGAAACTCACCACCTTGTGACAATCCGCGTACCACCTTATTTAAAATGGTACTTTTTCCCACGCCATTAATACCACTGAGGATATTCACTTGTCGGTCAAGCGTCCAGCGAATGTGTTTCTTCCCACTCCAGAGAGAGTCTATCTCAATCTCCTCTATGTAGTCAGCATACTTCTGCATAATCGTTATTTCATCTGTATTATTATACTGCAAATATAGTATTTTATATTCAAAACACGACAAAAATACGACATTTTAATGTAAATACCACGATTATGGTATACGAAATAACACATAATAAGTATTCCCCAATTGGATAAATAGCCGTACCTTTGCACCCGTTAACAGGTAACAAAAGGCTGAATGCCCGATGTGACATGTAACAAAAAGAATTAATATCAATAAATGTATTAACCGTTTTCCAGCTGCCCTCTCATTAAGGTCCACGGTAGGAAAACAAAAAAAGGAAACTCAATTATGGCAAAACAAAAGTATCACTTCGAGACACTTCAGCTTCATGTAGGTCAGGAACAAGCCGATCCAGCAACTGATGCACGTGCTGTACCTATCTATCAGACCACCTCTTATGTCTTTCATGACTGTCAGCATGCAGCTGATCGCTTTGCTCTTAAGGACGCAGGTAACGTATATGGTCGACTGACCAACTCTACACAGGCTGTTCTTGAAGAGCGTGTTGCAGCGCTCGAGGGTGGTGTTGCTGGTCTGGCTGTTGCTTCTGGAGCAGCTGCAGTGACATATGCCATAACCAACATAGCCAATGCTGGCGACCATGTTGTGGCTTCCAAGACCATTTATGGTGGTACTTATAACCTCCTTGCACACACACTTAGCAAGTTCGGTATAACCACAACGTTCGTTGATCCAGATGATTATGAGGTGCTTGAAGCCGCTATCAAGGACAATACCAAGCTGGTTTATATTGAGACATTGGGTAATCCTAACTCTAATATATCGGATATTGAACGCTCTGCAGATATCGCACACCGTCACGGATTACCTCTGTTGATTGACAATACCTTTGGTACTCCTTACCTGATTCGCCCGATAGAGCATGGTGCTGACATCGTTGTACACTCTGCAACGAAGTTTATTGGTGGTCATGGAACGTCTCTTGGAGGTGTCATCGTTGATGGTGGAACATTCGATTGGAAGAAGAATCCAGAGAAATTCCCTGGTTTCAACAAGCCTGATGCTTCTTATCACGGTCTTGTTTTTGGTGATATTCCTGCTCCTTTTGTTACCCGTGTACGTACGCTTTTACTGCGTGACCAGGGTGCAGCCATCTCTCCTTTCAATGCTTTCATCCTCTTGCAGGGGCTTGAGACATTGAGTTTGCGTGTGGAACGTCATGTGTTTAACACACTGAAGGTACTGGAATATCTGGAGAATCAGCCTTTGGTGAAGAAGATTAATCACCCTGCTGAGGCTTCTCATCCTAACCATGACCTCTATGAACGTTATTTCCCGAACGGTGCAGGTAGCATCTTTACGTTTGAGATTGACGGTGATCAGCAGAAGGCTTTTGACTTCATTGACCATCTGAAGATCTTCTCTTTGCTGGCTAACGTTGCTGATGTGAAGTCGCTTGTCATCCATCCACTGTCAACAACACACTCTGAGTTGAGCGTTGAGGAGGCTGCTGACCAGGGAATCTACCCAAGTACAATCCGTCTTTCTATTGGTACGGAACATTATAAGGATATTATTGCTGACCTTGATCAGGCTTTTGAGGCAGTAAAGTAAGAACAAAAAATTGATTGATATGACAAAGATTATAAAGAAGCTCACCGAGCTTATAGGGAATACTCCTTTGGTTGAACTGGATAAGTTCTCGGCAAATAAGGGTCTTGATAAGCCTGTTATTGCTAAGGTTGAATACTTCAATCCAGGTGGTAGTGTGAAGGATCGCATTGCATTGGCAATGATTGAGGATGCAGAAGAGAAAGGATTGCTCAAACCAGGAGCTACGATTATCGAACCAACGAGTGGTAACACGGGTGTAGGATTGGCGCTTGTGGCAGCTGTTAAAGGCTATAAGCTCATCCTGACGATGCCTGAAACGATGAGCATTGAGCGTCGTAACCTCGTGAAAGCATATGGTGCTACGGTAAAACTGACCAGTGGTAAGGATGGTATGAAGGGTGCTATTAAGGCTGCAGAGGAGCTACGTGACTCTATTAAAGGTAGTGTTATCCTCCAACAGTTTGAGAATCTTGCTAACCCAGAGAAGCATTATCGCTCTACAGGTGAGGAGATCTGGCGTGACACTGATGGTAAAGTGGATATCTTTGTGGCTGGTGTTGGTACTGGTGGTACGGTCAGTGGCGTTGGTAAATACCTCAAAGAGAAGAATCCAAATGTGAAGATTGTAGCCGTAGAGCCAAGTGATTCACCTGTATTAAGTGGTGGTCAGAGTGGTCCACATAAGATTCAGGGTATCGGTGCAGGCTTCATTCCTAATACTTACAACGCTGCTGTTGTGGATGAAGTGTTCCAAGTTGAGAACGATGAGGCTATCCTTGCTGGTCGACAACTGGCACAACAGGATGGTTTATTGGTGGGAATCTCGTCTGGTGCAACTGCTTTTGCTGCAGTAGAGATTGCCAAACGTCCTGAGAACAAAGGTAAGACGATCGTTACTTTGTTCCCTGATACGGGTGAACGTTACCTCTCTACGGTGCTTTATGCCTTTGAGGAATACCCTCTTTAAGGATAACCTGTTTTATAATATATACGCAAAAGGCTGCCTTTGTCGTCCTGACATTGGCAGCCTTTGTCCTTTCTTACCAGTTCTGTGGTAGGGGGTGTGGGGTGTATAATACGTTGGTAGGGGTGTAAGGAGTGGTTTTTTCGATGGAATAACTTGGTCGTATGTGATAAAAAGTTTACCTTTGTACTATAAATCAAATACTGTGGTGACAACCTGTTTCAGCTCGTTATACATTGGATATGTGTAGGAAGAGTGGGGTAGGAGACCATGAAAATGAAATTATAATACTCATGATATGATAAGATTTTTCGTTACTATGCTTTCTTTGTTGTACTTTACAATAACCTCTCAAGCACAAACAAAGACTGAGACTATTTGTTTTGATGATAGTTACCATGGGCCTGAACGTGTAGAAAAGGTTAGACAATCTGATGTGGTTCTTTTGTTTAAGATAGGTACAAATCCAAATTCTTTGCCTACCTTTTATGAGAAAACAAAAAAGGACGAGGCATCTTTGCATTTCTATGATGGTAATATTTTAACTGTTCAAGGAATCAATGGAAAGATTAAGAAGGTCCGTTTTGGGTTTGTCACTAAAGTAAAAAACAACGAGTTTTCAACTTTAAAAGAGAATAAGGAAGGTGCCAAACCTTTGGAGCCTGATAGGAAAGGGGGTGCTATATGGGAGAGTCGTGGGAATGGAGTAGACTCTATTGTGTTTACAACATCTACAAATTTTCACGTAAGAATAAAGAAAATAGAAGTAACTTATGAGGTAGATCCTGTCGTTCTTACCATCTCTGCAGCAAGACATGCAACACTTTATTACAGTGATAAAGCCTTTACGATTCCTCAAGGAGTTGTTGCACGGACGTATAAGATAGAAGATAACATGCTTAAGTTGAGTAAAAAGTACGTGTCTGGGGATGTTCTTCCAAAGGATATGGCAGTCGTCTTGGAGGCTGATGAGGGGAGTTACACCTTTTGGATGACGGAGAAGCAAGGAGAAAAGGATGAAAAGAATGTCTTGAAAGGTACTGACGACAATAGTCAGACAACTGGTGGAACGATTTATTATGGGTTCTCTAACGGTAAAAGAGGCGTTGGTTTCTACTGGAGAAAGGCGGATGGTGGAGCTTTTGAGAACGGTGCACACAAGGCTTACATAGCTTATACGCCTTCCTCAACAGCACAAGCTAAGAGTTATCTTGTGTTTGATACTGCTACAGGAGTTCACCTTACGGCATTTCAGGAATCACAAATGGAGGATGAATCAACCTATAATCTTGCTGGACAACGTGTCGGAAAAGACTATAAAGGCATCGTAATCATCCGTGGAAAGAAGTATCTTAGGAAGTAATCATCTGACAATAAATATCATAAAAACATGGAAACTTACGTTATACCATTAACTACAATCTATGAATCTTATCCCTATCTAGCCTTGTTAGCTGGGCATTCAGGCACTCTTCATTCAATGGAAAGTGATGCTGAAGTGTTTAATGAGGTAGATGGGAGTGCGCAATTATCAAAAGGAAGTGTCTTCTCTGGTGTTTCAGATGATGACAGTACTGCTCCTACATGGGATGATTGAGACAAAAGAAATAAACCTAAACAATATTTTATAGAATGAAGAAGACTTTACTTGTAATAGCTACCTTGCTGATGAGTTATGTCGGTATGGCGCAAGAAACTTACCATCCTACTGCTGAAAACCTGAAAGCACGTGAGCAATTTCAGGATGAGAAGTTCGGTATCTTCCTGCATTGGGGACTTTATTCAATGGTGGGAGCTGGTGAATGGGTGATGACAAACAGGGATATAAACTATAAAGAATATCCTAAGTTGGCTAAGACTTTTTATCCATCAGAGTTTGATGCAGATGCATGGGTGAAGGCTATCAAGGCTGCAGGGGCAAGGTATATCACCATAACAACACGTCATCATGATGGATTCTCGCTCTTTAAGACTACTACTAGCACGTATAACTCGGTAGATGGCACTCCTTTCAAACGGGATATCATCAAGGAAATGGCTGATGCTTGTCAGAGAAATGGTATCAAACTCCACCTTTATTATTCTCACTTAGACTGGGGAAGAGAAGATTATCCACAAGGAAGAACAGGACTTGGGACGGGACGTGACAAGGGAAAAGCTAACTGGTCAAGCTATTATAAGTTTATGAATACGCAGTTGACGGAGCTTCTGACACATTACGGACCTATCGGTGCGGTGTGGTTTGATGGTTGGTGGGACCATGATAGTGATGCTAAACCATTCGATTGGCAGCTTCCTGAACAGCATGCAATGATTCATCGCTTGCAGCCACAATGTCTTATTGGTAACAATCATCACCAGACTCCTTTCCCAGGTGAGGACATTCAGATCTTTGAACGTGACCTTCCGGGTGAGAACAAAGCTGGATTGTCGGGGCAAAACATCAGTCGCTTACCACTTGAATCATGTCAGACTATCAACGACCATTGGGGGTATAATCTCACTGACGACAATTACAAATCACCAAAAGAACTGATTCAAATGCTCGTTCGTGCTGCTGGAAAGAATGCCAATCTCCTGTTGAACATCGGTCCAGAACCTGGTGGTGCGTTGCCTTCTCTTGCACTCGATCGTCTTCAGGCTATAGGTAAATGGCTAAACAAATATGGTGAAACGATCTATGGAACACGTGGTGGCATCGTTGCTCCACACGACTGGGGCGTAAGTACACAGCGTGGTAACAAACTCTACATCCACATCCTAAACTGTACAGACTCCAGCCTCTTCATTCCCACTGGCAGCCACAAAATCAAGTCCGCCACCGTCTTTGGCACCAACAAGCGTGTCAACTTCACAAAGACTGGTAATGGTATCACCCTCAACTTCGATACCATCCCTACTGAAATCGATTATATCGTTGAGTTGACGTTGGGATAGAGGACATCTTAGTTTACCAGCTTTCAAATATAAACCCACAGCAACAATTTGGTTGCTGCGGGTTTATTTTGTGTAAGTAGAGATTTTCTTCTTCGAATATATCCTACACTGATTATCAATGAGTTACATTCTTATGGTACAAAAATGTTTCCTCAATTTGAGTAGTATTGATTAGAAATCATCTTGAATGTTATCACTATTTTATTGAGTTATTTCCTCTATCTTAGAGTCAAGTTCTCTAATCTCTTTCTCAATCTCGCCTTTTTGCTTAATCATATCCACATATCTAGGATGTCTTGAATCCCAACTATCATATTGCTCCATTTTATACTTTGAAATACTAACTTTAGGGGTAAGTATCTGTAACTTTGTGACAAGAGTTATTGCACTGAATAAAGTTCCAATTACACTTCCTAATTTTTGATACCATGTTGGACTTTTGGTGAATACTATAATAGTTAGTAGCAGAATAACTATGAATAAAATTCGAAGAACATAGAACCCTGTAAGATTTACACTATGGTCTCTCTCTATCGCGAGCTTATCAATATCATCCTTGATTCTTTCTAAAGAATCCTCTTTTTCTTTTTTAGCCCTATATAAGCTCTTTAATTGTTCAAGGATATCTGCTTTTTCTTTTTCACTTTTTTGAGAATCATTTAACTTCTGCTTCACTGTATCTACTTCATTTTCTAATTGATAGATTTTCACATTTTTTTTCTCGTGTAGTCTGCTTTCTGCTGATACTTGTATTCTTAGACTTTCGATTTCATCTTGAGTATCTTTGTCTACTTCACGATTTTTAAGTAAAATATGTTGCTTTAATTGTTCATCATATCTTATACTTTTATTATTATCGAGATTATCCGTGTTTTCTATGAAATTTATTAATTTCCGATCTCGTCTAATTAAGGCGATTAATATTGCATCATATGTTTTTTGATCTATATTGCCATCTTTATCTCTATAGTAATTTATCATAGTAGAGATTTTATTGCGAATATCTACATTGTTAAGATAAAAACAGCGTGTAATAACCTCTGTCAGTGCGACTGATTCTACTCCAGTCGAAAGATTGCCATTCATCCATAAATTTAGTGTTAATTTATATGGATGAATCATTATGTGGCCCTGTGTATCATTACTAGCATCTAATATTTCAATCAGATCTTTATTAAGTGTAATAAACTGGCAACAGTTCTTAGAATTATTACGATTGAGGATATAGTCATACATATAAACATCATGTATATCCCGATAATTTTCTTCAAAAATACTACTATTTCGGCTACGTGCAAGTTGTTTAACGCGATTATCTTTTTTATATTTATCTGTAGCTTTTTTTTCTAAGTTATATTCTTTATTTGGGAAGACTGATATTTTTAAATCATCAAGCTTTTCCTCTAAATGAATCCTTATACTTGCAAGATCTGTGCTTGTATATTGATACTTTTCTACTGCAAATGATATATCTTTACCACTATATGCTCCGTGTTCTTCTACAGATTTAATGATAGATTTTATTTCTGTACATGTCATTGGATGTACTCGTATTGTAGCTTTTGCTATTAAGAGTGTTTTTAACAAATCTTCGGAGTAAGTTTCTACCTCAGGTGTTGACAACTTAAGCAATCCCATAACTAAAGATGTATCAAGGAAATATTCAGGAATAGCATCCATGTCTTCTTCAACAACGGCCTCTTCACGACTTAAATATGCAGCTATTATAGATCCCCAAAAAAGTCTACTTACAGTGACAAAGAGTTGCTCCTTATGTTCCTTTATATACTCTAGGAAACGCGCAACAGGTTCATATTGTTCATTTACTTTCAAATCAGTTTTATTGCAAAGGAAGCCTAAAACGTCATCTGTATTATCTGATATGAAATCTATAAATCTTAAGTCAGACTCTATGTGCGCATTTGTTAGATATTTTTTATATTCTTTTTCTAATAGATCTATATCTGATTCAAACTCCGTAGAAATTTTCTCGAAATTTGCATTTATAGAAAAATCCCATGCCTTTTTAATTCTGAAACATTCCCCATTTTCATATATATCAAGTTCGAAATCATGATTTTTATTTATATACCGCACAGATTTCTTCAACACGACTAAAGGAATATGGATACCGAACTTATCTTTGATAAATTCTTCAACATCCTTTACGTCATAAAAGTTTTCACCAGCTTTTTCTTTCTTATAGAATAGTGAAACTATTGTATACTTAATAATGGGGAAATAAACATCATTATAAAGACCTGCTCCTTTATTATTATAAAGTGCCGCTATAAAAGCATAATTACTTTTGTTCATATTTTTTTTATTTAGCTTTTTCTTTTTTATTATTCATTATTCATAATAGCAAGGTTACTCGAAATAGAGTCAATTATGAATTTAGTTATTCTTCATAAGACATCTTTTGTTCGATGAAAAGTTCTGCTTTTCCCTGGTCTTCTGAAACTTTTGAAGATTCTTTTTTATTAACCTTATCTGTATGAGAGGTAGTTGTAGTAGAAAGCAAGGGTTAGGTTCATTGATAGGATTGCGACCTATCTTATATTGATTCATTTTGTTCATAATAGTATGAATAATCGATTCCTTTCATAAACATTTCTCTGTTATTAATCTTGGTGGTAAGAACTGGCAGTACCAAAGACTTGATGTGAATGCTATCAGACACACTCTAACGCATTGCGGTCAGATATTCGTTTTTGTCTATCTGACTCCAATCCACACACCGTTTGAGAGAACGCTTCAGCATAAGGTCAAGCCAAATGCGAGTGCTGCGACCGTTGCCTTCCATGAAAGGATGGGCAACGTTGCATAAATTCGGCTGCACTCGACCATTTGTGAACGAGTTCACATGGTGCTCATTGGCACGAATTTTCATTTCAACATATTTGTCCATAATCTCATCAAAGGTGGTTTCTCCTTGACAAACTTTACAAGTGCTACTTCTTCCAAAGTGTAATCCAAAGTGTCATTATGGCTCTTTGGAACTTCCAAACTGGCACTTTGAACCAAATGCTTTGGTGCATCTATATGTAGAAGTCTGTTCTTTACGTGGGTCACCATTTTGTGCAATTAGGTAACAGCCATAGCGAGTTAAAAGAATATCATCAATTTCACGTTCGGACCCAGACCCGAGATTAACCATTTTCCTGACGTCAGGAAAATGGTCAGAAACCAGATAGCCAGCAATTCCACAAGCTGTCTTAGCTTTATCTATTACTTTCGAGAAATTCTCCCATTTGGAATATCCCAAAAGTAATTGGAGTTCACGTGCACTCCAACATTCTATATCTTCAACTTCTACAGCCGCAGCCTCGAAGCCGTTGTATAGCTCTTGAATGATTTCTTTTTTCATATATCAGTTTTGTAGCTTTTATCTTCTTCATAGTTACAAGAAACACAATAGTCTAGTACTTAAACATAAAGTCACCAACAGTCTTTACTTCATAGCCATTAACGAAAGATAAGACTTCCTGTGTTCTTCCTTGCACTCTCATGGATAGTTTTTAGTTACACTTCCTCATTAATATGGATAATGGTTTGCAAATATAATATAAAATATTTATATAAAGAATAAAAAGGAACGTTTTTATAAAAAGCTTTGTATTCGGAATACCAATATATGTCTTTCTTACTTTTAAGTATACAGTTTTGTAGCTTCAGTTGGTTAGTGGCACTAACCAACTAACTATTTCCTTTTCTTAGTTTGGTTTTAAGATATTTCCAATAGTTCCTCGTCTTTTGATAATCGTCCTGCTCGTTGATTGCCGCAATGATATCAAGTACAGAGAACCACCACTTACTGTGTTCCTCGTCCCACACAGCTCTTACTTCACGGTCGTTAAAGAAGCGAATTGATTTCTTATATTGTTCTTTATCTTCTACCATAAATGCTCATATTTTATCAGAACAAAGCAATTTTTCAACATCACTAATAATATTAGTATTTATTTCTTGCGGTGAGAAACTTACCTTGTGAGTATTGGGATCAAATATCAAATGAATGGAATCACTATTTGGTAAACAATTTGCAGAGATTGCAAATTTTCTTATAAGGTCAGCTTTTTCCTTAAAGCTGATAACAAGAATATCAAAATCTTTTTCGTTATACTGTACACGACGATTATAATTACCTTCATGTAGCTGTAATTCTATTTCTTTTATTCTAAGTGAATAGCGTTTCATAAATAAATTGGATTTTAGTTGTTCATTTCGTTATTTTCACTATCTCAGTAACCATTGCGACGGCCATTCTTCCGCTCAATGATGCCTTGTTTAGACCACTTCACGGTCATAGTCTTTACTGTTCGCTCTGATTTTCCTATATGCGCAGCTATTTCTTTTTGCGTTGCGTTAGGCTTCTCCCTGATGAAGTTTAGCAATGCTAATTCTTCTAAAGTGCAACTATTGCACTTTGGGGCATTCTCTGCTGCACTTTGGCTTTCTGCCGACACATACAGCACCGTTTCTCCATTCAGCACCCATTCCTTTTTCGTAATGTTGTAATCCCTTATCTTACCAGCGTGTTCATAGAGACCTCCAAACAATCGGCGATGAATAGAAATATATTCCAATGGCGAGAACGTAAAGCTCTGCTCGGATAGCAATTCAGTGATACGAGCTGAAACTTTATCCGCTTCTTCTGTCTTGTCTTCTACGTCCTTACGAGCAGTCTTCGACTCATAATAGCTATTGACAAGCTGCTTCACCTCCTCAATCGTGATGTTGCCCTCAATATGCAGACGGGCTGTTTCACGCAGATATTCAGAAGTCTTCAAACCATCAACAGCCTGCAAACCAATAGCCGTCTGCCACGCATAACCTTTCTCGCGTTTATGCGGTTCGCTTTGTCGTATATATTCTTTAAAATCAGTTATGTCAAATTTCATACATTTATTTTTTACCATGAATGTAATATTTCATCATTAACAACAACTATGGTAGGTAAATTATACACCTAACTTTTCTATTGCATCATTTATAATATAAGAATTCGCAATGACATATTCATCAAACAAGTTCATCATTTTGTTCATCGCGTCCAAATTTTCCTCTTCTTTCATTTGCTTATATATGCCTAATAAAAGTTTCACAATTTTCTCTCTAAGGTAAAAATTATCAGAATGCAAGAAGTCATGCGCTTTTATATACAGGTAGCAATCTAATGGTAGCATACAAGCACATTTTTCTAGGTATTTAATCTGAGAAAGACGTTCCCGATGCGTTTTATTGTTCCAATTCTTTGTAATCTCCTTAAATAGATTAAATTCTTCTACAGACAGGTCTTCTATATGATATTCATATGATTTTACTATCTCTACTCTATTATCTGCTATGTGACATAGCAGAATATCACTTGCTATTTCTCTGTAACAAGATTCTGAAATGTTTTCTAATGAAAGTCTTATCATTGTCGCGATAACTTTCTTGCCATTCAACAATAAAATCTTATTAAGATTTTGTTTGCAAATATCTCTTATATCATCATGATATAATCCATAAAAGAATATCTGAGCCAAAATATCATGGCATCTATTATCTTGCATAAGATCAGCAATGTATGCACGCACGGTATCGGTCTTAAAATAAAAATAAGACTGTACCACATCTGTCCTTACTATTAGTCCATAGGCTCCACTACCAGATAAATAGACCGAGAATAATTTATCCGTTAGCACTTCATCATAATATTCCTTGTAGTATATGTAGTATAAAACCTCTAAGCGCAATTCTATTGCTAAGTCCTTATATAATAGGTTTAAAAGATTATAGATCTGGACACGACGGGTGGATAACGCACAAATAGATATAAGGATATTCAATGCATGACCTTGAAAACTACTGGTAGCAACACCCAATTTGTGTTGTACAATATCTGCTAAGCTTTTACAGTGCAAATCTTCTTGCTCATCTTTTAAAAGTAATGGTTGTTTTATTGCTTGTATAAGTATCGGTATCAAATCATCTATCACACCATTTTCTTCCTTTGTATAGTTCATAGCAAGTTGTTCAAAAGTATATGCGCTATTTTTTATATAGTCCACTTTCATATACCTTTGGAACAATGAGACTAACTCTTTTTTATTAGTTCCACCTAAAAATAATCCTAATAATCCTGCTTCTTGGTACATAGATTTGATATTTGGATTATCATGCAAAGAGAAGATAAATCTCTTATACTTTTCTGGAGAATTCTCTACACATTTAGTAAATGCTTCAGCATGTGCTCTTAGACTAATTGGTGAAAAATTGCCTTTGCGAAAAGCCCTTCGTTCATCTAATTTACCAAAAGAGGATAGCCAATTCTCGGGAGAGAAATGGTTATAAATCTCTTGTGTTGTTATACCTCCACAAATGGATGCCGCTGTTACATGATAGTCAAATTTTTCATTTGTATATGTACCATTAAAACGCCGACAAAGTTCTTGTTTACACCGTTTGGCTTCTTTCGTCAATGTTGATTCTAAAATAGTACAACATAGTAACTGCCACTTATGCCAGCCAAGATAAGGTAACACAAGTTCAGTGTATCTTCTATCATTGTTATGTATATAGTCTCCTTTTGATCTATATTTCAAGATATCCCTCTGATACTCTACTTGTTTTTCATGCGATACAGAAAGATACCACTTAGATAGAGCTTCTAAGAAATAATACCTAACGTCACCAAATTCGATGAACTTATCTAATTCTTCATTATCTGAAACTAAATTCTTGATATATGTGTCAAATAGAGTTGGTTTTGCAGCAATTACCTTGAAAGATAAAATAAACGCAGATTCCTCCTCAAGAGATAGTAATTTTTCCACCATAGAGGTACCAAAATCTTGGTCATCAATATTTTGTGTAAGGAGATCTCCTAACCAGTCAAAAAACTTTTCTGCATAATCAGACATATAGTTACTGAAAATTTCATTTGTCGAATACCACTGATAGCTTTGTTTTCTTGTTTTGGAAACTATTTGTACAAAACAATCGTATGCTATCACTAAAAAACCTTTCGGGTATTCTTTGTAGAATCTTTCACATATCTGTTCAAACAACTCGTAATCGTAATGCGACTTATGCTTATTGTTATTAAGAAAGTAGTTAATGAGAAGTTCCTTCGTCTCTTCCAAAGCAAAATTCAGATTGGTATCAATTGCATCCATGATACAACTTGCCAAATCGAAATTGGGTTTTACTTTTAAGTTAATGTAACTTTCTCTTACTTTCTTATTGGAATAATCATTATGATTTCGCAATATCCACATCGCAATTTCCTCTTTAGTAGAAATGTCCTTTATAGTATCTACCATGTCATAAATATCGTCGGGAAATTTCGAGGCATAATTGGAAAACAAAATTCGCAGTGGATTAAAATAATCGTTTTCGGCGGTAAGGCCAGCCGCAAAAGGTTGTATCAAGTCCTTTATCGTCGGGAACCATAAAGGATTCGATGTTGTCGAAAGGAAATAAATAAATAATTGGTGATTGAGTTTGGGCAATTTCTTAATGATATCAATCTCGAACTTATATATAGCATCACTATATGAGAGTATAGAAAGAGCCAGTTGCTTCAGATGCAAACGAATATCATTAGAAAATATTATTGTATAAATATCCTTCTTATACAATGAATCAGAATGTCCCCTTTCAAAATCTAAGAAAATTTTAATTGAGGAACGTACTTCTAACCCTTGAAATTGACTTTTCAATTCAATAATAAGAGACTTCTTATTTGATACATAATACCTTGCAAGTACATAATCGTAGAAAGTTTGATGAAAGAAAGAGATCCTTTTGTTGTTATATTTTACTATACTCTCGCTCGCTAAATATCTTGTTGCTTTATTGTTGCTTGCCGTTATTAACCATGTTGGAGTTAAAGTTTCCGCTTCTTGAACAGACTTTGCAATTTCAAACATAACATCTTCCAAATTGCTACAAGGCGTATGTTCGTTTGCGTAATTTATCAATGACAACCACAAGCCATCATATAACTCCATGTAGTTTTGATAATTATATTCTCTAACATTGCCAGAGCCATATAACCTACAAAAGACATCTAGATATTGGGCAGTTTTTAGTATCGTAATTGTTTGGGATGTTAATTTACAATAAAGACCAGAATCTAATTTGTTAATAACATACTCAACATCCTTATCATCCAATCTATTCACCTCAATAGCAGTGCTATGCTCTTTTAATTGACTTAATGATGGGTCATATTCTAAATCATACTTCCTACAAGACACTATTATTCTTATGTCTTTGCTATACTCCTTTTTCCATGCAGCAATTACATTCAAGAGTATACTTAGCTTATCTCTATCGTTAGATAAATATTGGGATAATGCATCTATTTGGTCTATAATAAAAACAACTCTCTTATGCTCAGATACTAATAAATCCAGTGAAGCGTGTAACTTCTCCAAAGAAAAATCAGATGTCTCATTTTCTGTAATGTTGTAATAATCTGCCTTAATCGTCAGACATTTAACTCCTGATGTGGTAAGTTTATCCAGTAAATCCTTAATAATAACAGTTTTTCCGACTCCTGCATTTCCAACCAGAAGTTTTAAATGACAATCTTTAGGTGTCAAATCGCCTTGTATCCAATCAAATAATTGATCTGTTTCTTTTCTAGCTATATGAGATTCTTTTAATCCATAAAATGTAGTCGTTATTCCTTCAAAAGATTTCAGGTTTACATCTAAAAAATCTAATAGTTTTAACTTCTCATCTTTTAATGATAACATTTGCTCATGGTATAATGTTTCCCATAAATCAATGACCGAGTCAACATTATTTTCTGTAAGATTTTCGTTGTCTTTAAAATAATACCTGTAAGTCTGTTGAATATTTTCCGAGTTAGCAATTTGACTCTCAACAAAAGCTCTGTCAATATACTTCCAATAAACGATATCGTTGTTAGTATCACAAGTGATAAACAAAACAACTTCTCCTTTCATTCTATGGGCATACGCAAGAAGCGATGTCGGGATGTCATAACAGACGCCCTTCTCACTGATAGCGTTGTTATTATAATGCTTTATCTGCACTGTAACTTTTGCGACAATTGTATCATCGACATCCAAAATACTAATATACCCATCTGTATTTGCTTCTGTTCCACCTTCTTCAATGTTAGAAGTGTCAACCCTTTTATCTTCTAAGATTTTCCGTAGTAGCCGAACAGATTTTTCATCCAAACGTTTTGAAGCCCAAGATGATTTATTGGGCTGTAAATTCAGATCTTTCATTTAAGTTGCTCTTTACTCAATTCCTTATCTACAAACACTATTAAATCCTTTGGATTAACCTGCAAAATCTCTGCTATCTGAAATAGCAATTCTAGGCTTGGCTGTCGACGATTGCAAACGTAGGAGTTTACAATAGTGAAACTCTTACCGAGTTTCTCTGCAAGCCATGTTTGCTTAATCCCTTTCTCGATAAGCACCTCTTTAATTCTATTAGTTGGACTTTCCATAAATATCATCTGATAGTTTGCAAATATAGTAAATATTCTTGTATAAAGAATAAAAAAGAGGAGATATTTTCTCCTCCTTCAAAAGTCTTATATCTACAATTCTATTTGCCTTTATTATTTTGTAGATTATTCTGCAGTAGGCTATCTGCTTTTGCTTTCAGTCCCACATTATAATCATCTGTATGCTTTTTGATTCTTTTAATTATTGCAGCATTGCGATGAATGTCAAACACATCGTTAAGCCATAGGATTTCCTTAGGGCTACAACCTC
>ERZ773051.877-NODE-877-length-18260-cov-13.258391_pt1 | contig 18260 bp, 20 predicted proteins | sample MGYA00580631_ERZ773051 | MGnify/ENA primary metagenome ERZ773051 (study PRJEB29015, sample SAMEA2738137) | human oral metagenome | biome: human oral; feature: human-associated habitat; material: saliva | place: China | collected 2204 ...
TTGAATTATCAATCACCCTACCAAGTTTTTCTGAGTTACTTGAAAAGTCTAACTTTATTTGACAATTTAGGCCTCTATAAAAATATTAAAATTAATAAGGAACATAAACATTAAGTGTCCAATACAAATTCTTTGTCTAAAAAACTTTAAGTTTTCCTTAGGTCAGGCGGTTTAGATTACTTAGAAGAAGCAGATAGTCTGCTTTGTTGCTACTTGACAATAGAAAGGAATCTAGAAAATTCGGATTAAATGCTCAGAATACCAAATACCACTGATGATTTTTGAACAGGCTGGCAATTTTACTATTTTGCATGGTAATTAATGGGAGTTGTTATCCATATTGCAGGGCACTCTTTTTATTAAAGTCTATTTTTGCACACTTGCTTGTGTATTTCTTGGTCTTTTTGTTTACGCTTACACATTCTATAATAAGAATGTAAACAAATTGAACATATTTTAAAAAGAAAAGAGGTAATTGGATATGAGTGTCATTATGGCAATCCTTAACTGGTTCTCGCTCAATATTCTGCAACAGCCAGCCTTCTTCGTTGGTTTACTGGTTCTGGTAGGTTACATCCTATTAAAGAAACCTTGGCACGATGTCTTTTCAGGATTCGTAAAAGCAACGGTTGGTTATTTAATTCTTAATGTCGGGGCTGGCGGCTTGGTTTCAACTTTCCGACCAATTCTGGCAGCTTTGAATTATAAGTTTAATATTGGTGCGGCGGTTATCGACCCATATTTTGGTTTGACAGCGGCAAATACTAAGATTGCTGAAGATTTTCCAAAATTTGTGGGTACAGCAACCACAGCTTTGCTAATTGGTTTCTTCTTAAATATTTTCTTAGTTGCTTTTCGTAAAGTCACTAAAATTCGGACGTTGTTCATTACTGGTCATATCATGGTTCAACAAGCAGCAACAGTCACTTTAATGGTGTTAATTCTGATTCCTGCTTTACGTAATCAGTTATGGGGTACATTGGCTATCGGTGTTGTCTGTGGTTTGTATTGGGCTGTCAGTTCAAATATGACTGTTGAAGCAACACAGCGTTTAACAGGCGGTGGTGGATTTGCCATTGGTCACCAACAACAATTTGCTATTTGGTTTGTGGATAAAGTTGCTGGTAAAATTGGTAAAAAAGAAGATAATTTGGATAATCTGAAATTGCCAGCTTTCTTAAATATCTTCCATGATACAGTTGTTGCCTCAGCAACCTTGATGTTGATTTTCTTTGGTATTATCCTTTATATCTTGGGTCCAGATATTATGTCTAACTCAAAAGTCATCACATCTGGTACGCTTTATAACCCTGCTAGTCAGTCATTCTTTATGTATGTTATCCAGACAGCATTTACTTTCTCAGTTTATCTCTTTGTATTGATGCAAGGGGTTCGGATGTTCGTTAGTGAATTGACCAATGCCTTTCAAGGTATTTCTGCTAAATTGCTTCCTGGTTCATTCCCAGCAGTTGACGTTGCAGCTTCTTACGGTTTTGGTTCTGCTAGCGCAACTCTGTTTGGTTTTTCTATGGGGCTTATCGGTCAATTAGTGACTATCGTTCTACTCATCATCTTTAAAAATCCAGTTCTTATCATCACTGGTTTCGTGCCTGTATTCTTTGATAATGCGGCTATCGCTGTTTACGCTGATAAACGTGGTGGTTGGAAAGCAGCAGTTCTTCTTTCCTTCATCTCAGGGGTTATTCAAGTAGCTATTGGTGCTATTGCTGTTTCTCTCCTCGGACTTGCTTCTTATGGTGGTTATCATGGTAATATTGACTTTGATATTCCTTGGGTACCATTTGCATACATCTTTAATTATGTCGGCGTTATTGGTTTCATTATTGTTTGTGTCTTCTTACTGGTTATTCCGCAACTTCAATTTGCCAAAGCAAAAGACAAAGAAGCTTATTACCGTGGAGATGTTCAGTTAGAAGATTAATTTAAAAATGTGCTCATCATAATATCTTATTTGAAAAATAGAGGAAAATAAAATGGTAAAAGTTCTTACAGCATGTGGTAACGGTATGGGTTCATCTATGGTTATCAAGATGAAAGTTGAAAATGCTTTGCGCCAATTAGGCGTTAGCGATATTGAATCTGCTTCTTGCTCAGTAGGTGAAGCAAAAGGTTTGGCTTCTGGTTATGATATTGTAGTTGCATCTAACCATTTGATTCATGAACTAGATGGTCGTACTAATGGTAAACTCATCGGTCTTGACAATCTAATGGATGATAACGAAATCAAAACAAAACTGGGTGCAGCTTTGAAATAGTAAGGTAGTTGGGTGTTTTCTAGTTTGCTGAAAGCACCCAAACTTTTTCAAAATATTAGATAAGGAGAATACTATGAACTTAAAGCAAGCTTTACAAGAAAATAACTCTATTCGGCTTGGACTGACAGCTAAAGATTGGAAAGAAGCTGTAAAATTATCTGTAGAACCACTAATTGAAAGCGGAGCTGTTAAACCCGAATATTATGATGCTATCATCGAATCCACTGAACAGTATGGTCCTTATTATATCTTAATGCCAGGTATGGCCATGCCACATGCTCGTCCAGAAGCTGGTGTGCAACGTGATGCTTTCTCATTAATTACATTGACAGAACCTATTCAATTTTCAGACGGAAAAGATGTTAGCGTTCTTTTGGCTCTTGCTGCAACAAGTTCAAAAATTCATACATCTGTTGCTATCCCACAAATCATCGCTCTCTTTGAATTGGAAAATTCTGTAGAACGTTTGAAAGCCTGCAAAACAGCAGACGAAGTGCTGGCTATGATTGATGAATCTAAAAATAGTCCCTATCTAGAAGGTCTGGATTTGGATAGCTAATCTATAAAGGCTATTAGCAAGTAGTTGAAAACGAAATCATCTCAATTTCGTTTTTGCTTGCTTAAAAATATAAATTTATTCATTCGTGATGAAAAAATGAGAATATTATATCTCATAGAAAATGATACAAGGTAGAAAAAGGTGACGAACATGACAAAACAATTACCAAATTTACAAGTAGCGCTAGACCACTCTGATTTGCAAGGTGCCATCAAAGCTGCGGTTTCTGTTGGTGCAGAAGTAGATATTATTGAAGCAGGAACAGTTTGTCTTTTGCAAGTCGGTAGCGAACTAGTAGAAGTTTTGCGCAGTCTTTTCCCTGATAAATGGATTGTGGCAGATACTAAATGTGCAGATGCTGGTGGTACTGTGGCGGCTAATAATGCAAAACGCGGTGCAGACTGGATGACTTGTATTTGCTGTGCTACAATTCCAACTATGAAAGCAGCTCTCAAAGCTATCAAGGAAGAGCGCGGGGATCGTGGTGAAATTCAAATTGAACTTTATGGGGATTGGACTTTTGAACAAGCTCAACAATGGCTTGATGCTGGAATTTCTCAAGCTATCTATCATCAGTCACGTGATGCTCTGCTTGCAGGTGAAGCTTGGGGTGAAAAAGACTTGAACAAGGTCAAGAAATTGATTGATATGGGATTCCGTGTTTCTGTTACAGGTGGATTATCTGTTGATACGTTGAAACTTTTTGAAGGCGTTGATGTCTTTACCTTTATTGCTGGTCGCGGTATCACAGAAGCGCAAGATCCAGCAGCGGCAGCACGTGCTTTCAAAGATGAAATCAAACGTATTTGGGGGTAGGCTATGACACGTCCGATTGGTATTTATGAAAAAGCCACGCCTAAACATTTTAATTGGTTGGAACGCTTAAATTTTGCTAAAGAATTGGGATTTGATTTTGTGGAATTGTCCATAGACGAATCCGATGAGCGTTTAGCCCGTTTGGAATGGTCTAAGGAAGAGCGGCTGGATTTGGTTAAGGCTATCTTTGAGACGGGTGTGCGTATCCCGACGATTACTTTTAGCGGACATCGTCGTTTCCCGATGGGTTCTAGTGATCCTGAAAAAGAAGCACGCGCCATGGATATGATGAAAAAATGTATTGTCTTTGCGCAAGATATTGGTGTGAGAAATATTCAACTGGCTGGTTACGATGTTTACTATGAAGAAAAAACACCGGAAACACGCGCACGATTCATCAGAAATTTGCGTCAGGCTTGTACATGGGCTGAAGAAACACAGGTCATTCTCTCTATTGAGATTATGGATGATCCTTTTATCAACTCGATTGAAAAATACTTAGCTGTTGAAAAAGAAATCGATTCACCTTATCTCTTTGTCTATCCAGATACAGGCAATGTTTCTGCTTGGCATAATGACCTTTGGAGTGAATTTTATAATGGACATCGTTCTATTGCTGCCCTCCACTTGAAAGATACCTATGCAGTCACAGAAAACTCCAAAGGACAATTCCGTGACGTGCCATTTGGCAAGGGATGTGTGGATTGGGAAACTATGTTCGATATCCTCAAGAAAACCAACTATAATGGACCATTTTTGATTGAAATGTGGTCAGAAAATTGTGAAACTGTGGAAGAAACACGTGCGGCAATCAAAGAAGCACAGGATTTCCTCTACCCATTAATTGAGAAAGCGGGGTTACGTTAATGTTAGTACCTGAATTGCGTGAACGTGTTTATAAGGCAAATATGGAATTGCCAGATCATGGCTTGGTCAAATTCACTTGGGGTAATGTCTCAGCTATTGACCGTGAAAAAGGTTTAATTGCGATTAAACCTTCTGGCGTCTCTTATGATAAATTATCACCTGAAAACATGGTGGTGACTGATCTTGATGGTAATATCGTTGAAGGGGATCTTAACCCGTCATCAGACTTACCAACCCATGTGGAATTATACAAGGCTTTTTCAGAAGTTGGCGGTATTGTCCACACTCACTCAACAGAAGGCGTAGCTTGGGCACAAGCTGGACGTGATATTCCATGCTATGGAACGACTCATGCCGATACTTTCTATGGAGCCATTCCGTGTGCGCGTGCTCTAACACCTGAAGAAATCAATGGTGAATACGAAAAAGAAACAGGGAAAGTCATCATTGAAGAATTTGAGAAACGCGGTTTGAATCCAATGGCCGTTGAAGGAGTTACGGTTCGTAACCATGGACCATTTGCTTGGGGCAAAGATGAAAAAGCCGCTGTTTATAATGCTGTTGTTTTGGAAGAGGCTGCTCGTATGGCACGTTATACAGAAAGCATCAACCCTGATGTAGAAGAAGTGCCACAAGCTCTTAAGGACAAACACTATCTCCGTAAACATGGTAAGAATGCTTATTATGGACAAAAAGGTGACAGTCACTAGAAAATAATGAAAAAGAAGAGGACGGAAGAGATAAATGAAGTATTTCTTAGATACTGCAAATGTTGATGAAATCAGACGCTTAAATGCTCTGGGAATTGTAGATGGGGTAACGACCAATCCTACCATTATTTCACGCGAAGGTCGTAATTTTGAAGAAGTCATTAGAGAAATCTGTAGTATTGTTGATGGACCAGTCAGTGCTGAAGTTACAGGTCTGACTAGAAATGAAATGGTTGAAGAAGCCAGAAGTATTTCCAAATGGGCAGATAATGTTATTATTAAAGTTCCGATGACTGAAGAAGGTCTGGCTGCTGTTCACATCTTGTCTAAGGAAGGTATTAAGACCAATGTGACTTTGATCTTTACAGTATCTCAAGGACTTTCTGCTATGAAAGCAGGGGCAACCTATATCAGCCCATTTATCGGACGTTTGGAAGATATTGGGACAGATGCTTATGCTTTAATTGAGGATTTACGCCATATTATTGACTTGTATGGCTTCAAGTCAGAAATCATTTCAGCAAGTATTCGCAGTTTGCCACATGTTGAAGCAGTAGCTAAACGCGGCTCACACATTGCGACTATTCCAGATACAGTCTTTGCCAAGCTTTTCGCTCATCCCTTGACAGATCAAGGAATTGAAACCTTCTTAAAAGACTGGGAAAGCTTTAAAAAATAATATACAAGTCTTGTGTTAAATGAAATATCATTGACATCGAAAAAAGAGGAGTTGGTATAAAAAAGCTAACTCCTTTTTCGAATAATAAAATGGTTGCTTGTTTCATATTTCCATTTCCTTTTGCTGAAATACTCTGCGAAAATCAGTCTATCCGTGTGTTGTCAAAGCAACCTGCACTTTTTCGTCTAAGCTAGATTGATTTTCATGAGTATAAATTTGATTTTATGAAGACTCCTTAACAGAAAATAGTTTGCATCATAAGGGGAAATTTACGAAACCGATTGCTCCCTCTTTGAGAGGGAAAATGGTACAATAAGAATTAAAAAATATTACAGATAGGAGAGTAAAAGTTGAATGATTATTTTGGATAAGAAAAGTTATGCACTTTTGTCCTATTTGATTAAGTTGGATGAGCCAGAAACGGTAATGACCATTTCTAAAAAACTTAAACAGTCCAGACGTAAAATTTATTATCATCTTGAAAAAATTAACGATGCTTTACCAACTGATGTGGAGCAAATTATAAGCTATTCACGAGTAGGTATTGTCCTTAATGTTAAGCAAAAGGCTGCTTGCCGTCTTTTACTAAAAGAGTTAGATGCTTACAGCTATGTGATGAGTATCAATGAACGTATGCAGCTCATCTTGTTGTACATTGGAGTTTCCGATCAGCGGGTGACGATTGAGAAACTCATGCAGCTGACAGATGTATCCCGTAATACAGTTTTAAATGATTTAAATGAAGTGCGACAGGAATTGTCTTTGGAACAGTATCAAATTCAACTTCATGTTACTAAGGCACAGGGATACTATCTAGACTGCCATCCTTTATCTAAGATTCAATTTATCTACAAACTTCTCTATACACTATATACACAGGGTTCCGAGGATTTTATCACCATGGTTCAGGATAAGATTGAGCAATTTACTAGTTTCAACCGTTATTTTTCTAAACAGAAATTGGATTATCTCAGGCAACTTTTGGTAAAGGCAAAAAAAGATTTGGGGAAACAGCTCAATTCACAAGATAGCGATTTCATGTTTAAAATATTGCCTTATTTACTAATGAGTTATCGCAATATGGATATTACCGATGAAGATCGTGAGGTTTTCAAGCAAGATTTTCTGCTGGCACAAGAACGTATAGAATATTATATTGCTGAAAAGCTAGCGCGAGATTATCAAAAGAAATTTCAAGTTACTTTTGATGATGTGGAAAACTGCATTATTGCCATGCTGTTATTATCTTTTCGCAAAGATAGCGACATTCATAATGATAGCCATGATTATGATGAAATGCGCTTGACACTGGGTGTTTTTTTGGATCGTTTTGAAAAACTTTATCAGGTTAATTTTGAACATCGTGATGAGTTGTTAAATCAGTTATTGACCCATTGCAAGGCACTTCTTTATCGTAAGACCTATGGTGTTTTATCGGTGAATCTTTTAACAGAGCAAATCATGAATAAGTATGAAGAACTTTTTTACATGACTAAATCATGTGTGTCTGTTTTGGAAGAAGCCTGGTTCATTAAAATGAATGATGATGACATTGCTTATCTGACGATTCATCTAGGTGGAGCTTTACGAAACAGCAGTGCTCAGACATTCAAGCCAACAAAGGTTATCATTGTTTGCGATGAAGGGATTGGTGTTCGCAAGTTTTTATTTAAACAATGTCAAGCCTATCTTGTCAGAGTACAGATTGATGCGGTCTTTACATCAGAGCAGTTTCACAGTGTTAAGGATATTTTGAATTCGGATGTGGTTATTTCTACCAGTGATGGTATTGATTCGCCATTGCCTATGATGGTTATTCATCCTGTATTGACAGATGATGATATTGTCAAGCTCATTGCTTTTGTCAGAACACATGGGCAAGAAAGTCAGCATGATTTTTCAGATGAGTTGGATCATTTGATAAAAAACTACATTAAAGAAGATAGCGAGCGCTATACGTTGCGTAGCCAGATTGAAAAAATTTTTCGCCAAGAACTCCTTCTTGATTTAAGGAATTGAGTATGTGTATCGACTCTAGGTTCATCAGAGAACTTAGGGTGTTTTTAGTTTTAGAGAGCAATGGACTCTACCCTTTTTTATTGCCATCATTATCGTCGAGGTCTTTTGCGAATTCGATAGTTAACTGAGAGTGAGACAAAATCGGTAATTTCGAAGAAATTCGATGTTTCAACATCCTCCCAGACTGGACAGTGGTTTGTTGCACAAATCTGATTTCCAACCTCGACAGTCTATCCTTAGACTGTCGAAGCACCCCACACCGTTGAGTAGGACTATGAAAGTTGATTTATTAACACATTGGATCCGATTTAGCAGTGATTGATGAGTACTAAAGGTTCTAAAATTGAACATTGACTAAAGTATCACAGTTTCTTCCAGCCATGCGCCTTGCAGGAGTATGTACTATAAACATAAAGAGACTGGGTGAGGACAAAGTTATCATGGGTATCTGTCCTATCTTCTTTAAATTTCAGCTAAATTGGCATAATATTTTCAGTTAGTGTTTGATTTTACGACAAGTACACCGACACTCAAGACGTATAGCGACAGTGGCTAGCACATGTGAATAGACTTTATCTGTAAAGTTACTGTGCTTTGTACAGCTAAAGTCTATTTTGGTACACTTCTTTGTGTACTTCTTGGTCTTTTTTGTGTTTACTATTGGCGCTATACTAATAATGTAAACAATTAATAAGCTATTATTTTTAAAGAGGAGGAGATCTGATGGCTAACGTTAAAGATATTACAAGAGAGTCATGGATTTTGAACACTTTCCCAGAATGGGGAACTTGGCTGAATGAAGAAATTGAAGAAGAAGTTGTGCCAGAAAACAATGTAGCGATGTGGTGGCTGGGCAACTGTGGTGTTTGGTTCAAGACACCTGGCGGTGCTAACATTGTTATGGACCTCTGGTCAAATCGCGGTAAACATACTAAAAAAGTAAAAGACATGGTACGCGGTCACCAAATGGCAAACATGGCTGGTGTTCGTAAATTGCAACCAAATCTTCGTGTACAGCCGATGGTAATCGACCCATTTGCTATTAATGAATTGGACTATTACCTAGTTTCTCATTTCCATAGTGACCATATTGATATTAATACGGCTGCTGCTATTGTTAACAATCCCAAACTTAACCATGTAAAATTTGTAGGTCCTTACGAATGTGGTGAAATTTGGAAAGGATGGGGTGTTCCAGAAGAACGCATTATCATCGTTAAGCCAGGTGATACCATTACACTCAAAGATGTTAAGATTACAGCTGTTGAATCATTTGACCGTACTTGCTTGGTAACTCTCCCTGTTGAAGGAGCAGATGCTCAAGATGGCGAATTAGCTGGTCTTGCTGTTACTGATGAAGAAATGGCACGTAAGGCTGTTAACTATGTCTTTGAAACTCCTGGTGGAACGATCTACCACGGTGCTGACTCTCATTTCTCAAATTACTTTGCTAAACATGGTAAAGACTTTGATGTGGATGTTGCTATCAATAATTATGGTGACAATCCGGTTGGTATCCAAGATAAGATGACTTCTATCGATTTACTGCGGATGGCTGAGAATCTCCGAGCTAAAGTTATTATCCCAGTTCACTATGATATTTGGTCAAACTTTATGGCATCAACTGATGAGATCTTGGCACTTTGGAAGATGCGTAAAGAACGCTTACAATACAAGTTCCATCCATTTATCTGGGAAGTTGGTGGTAAATACACTTACCCTCAAGATAAAGACTTGATTGAATACCATCACCCTCGTGGCTTTGATGATTGCTTTGAACATGATTCAAACATCCAATTTAAAGCCCTTCTATAGTTAGATATTGGATTTTATCTACTTATATTTTTAACATGGAAAACTCTAGTATCTAATCATAAAACCTTACTATATCCGCATGTCGCACGATGTGCGGGTATTTTTTGAAAAAAGTTTGAGAAATTGACTGAGTTTATGATGATTTAAAATTTTTCATAGTTGTTTAATATTAAGTAAGACTAGAATAACTCAAAAAATTTACTGAATTGTTGAGATATTACAAGATGAGTTAATGGGTTCTTTATCGTTGTAGTTATAATTTATCACAAAGGAGAATTAATATGTCAGATTTATCTGTTAATGCGATACGTTTTCTTGGTGTAGATGCCATTGAAAAATCTAAGTCAGGGCATCCCGGAATTGTTATGGGAGCAGCTCCTATGGCATATAGTCTTTATACCAAACATTTGCGTGTCAACCCACAGGTACCAAATTGGATTAACCGTGACCGTTTTGTTCTTTCTGCGGGTCATGGCTCTATGTTACTCTATGCTTTGCTGCATTTATCAGGTTTTAAAGATGTGTCTATTGATGAAATCAAAAATTTCCGTCAATGGGGTTCTAAAACACCAGGGCATCCGGAATTTAGTCATACTGCAGGCGTGGATGCGACAACTGGTCCGCTTGGTCAGGGTATTTCAACAGCAGTTGGTCTAGCTCAGGCAGAACGTTCCCTCGCTGCCAAATACAATCGTGATGGTTTTCCAATCTTTGACCACTATACTTATGTCATCTGCGGTGATGGCGATTTAATGGAAGGTGTGTCCAGTGAAGCCTCTTCTTATGCTGGTAAACAAAATCTTGATAAATTGATTGTACTTTATGATTCAAATGATATCTGTTTAGATGGTGAGACCAACGATGCCTTTACAGAAAATGTTCGTGTTAGATATGAAGCATACGGCTGGCATACAATTTTAGTTGAAGATGGCAATGATGTTAATGCTATTAGTTTAGCTATCGAAGAGGCTAAAACTGCTGGCAAACCGAGTCTTATTGAAATAAAAACTGTTATTGGGTACGGTGCCCCACATAAACAGGGAACGAATGCAACACACGGTGCTCCTTTGGGTGCTGAGGAAACAGATGCGACACGTGAAAATCTTGGCTGGGGATACGCTCCATTTGAAGTGCCGAAAGAGGTTTATGCCGACTTTAGAATAAATGTCGCTGATCGCGGAGAAGAAAGCTACACTACTTGGACAAAATTAGTGGAGGACTATCAAGTAGCTTATCCTGAGTTGGCTTTTGAAGTGCAGGCTATTGTGGCAGGGAAGGTACCGCTTGAGGTCAAAGAGGCTGATTTTCCTGTCTATGAAGCTGGCTTTTCTCAAGCTACCCGTAATTCTAGTCAAGATGCTATCAATGCAGCAGCAGCTGTTCTACCGACTTTCTTGGGTGGTTCTGCGGACTTGGCGCATTCTAATATGACCTATATCAAGGAAGATGGGCTGCAAGATGATGCGCATCGTCTCAACCGTAATATCCAATTTGGTGTGCGGGAATTTGCCATGGGAACGATCTTAAATGGTATGGCTTTGCATGGTGGGCTACGTGTTTTCGGCGGAACTTTCTTTGTCTTTTCAGATTATCTCAAGGCAGCCATCCGCTTATCAGCTCTTCAAAATCTGCCGGTGACTTATGTCTTTACCCACGATTCTATCGCTGTTGGTGAAGATGGCCCAACGCATGAACCGATTGAACACTTGGCTGGTTTGCGTGCTATTCCAAACCTCAATGTCTTTCGTCCAGCAGATGCGCGTGAAACACAGGCCGCTTGGCAATATGCCTTAACAAATGATAGCACACCGACCGTATTGGTTTTGACTAGACAAAATCTAAATGTTGAAGTAGGCAGTAGCTTTACTGGTGTCAGCAAGGGAGCTTATGTTGTTTATGAAACAGGAGCAGATTTCGATACGATTTTATTAGCCACAGGTTCTGAAGTTAACTTAGCTGTTAAGGTAGCTAAAGAATTAGCAGCTCAAGGCGGCAAGGTTCGTGTGGTTTCTGTTCCATCAACAGACCTCTTTGATGCTCAAGACGTTACTTACAAGGAAGAAATATTGCCGAATAAGATTCGCCGTCGTGTAGCTATTGAGATGGCAGCAACACAAAGCTGGTATAAGTATGTGGGTCTTGATGGAGCCGTTATCGGAATTGATAAGTTTGGAGCTTCTGCTCCAGCTACACAAGTTATTGAAAACTATGGTTTCACCGTTGAACATGTACTTGAAATAGTTAAGAGCTTGTAATAAGTCATCTATATTCTAAGAGTTGTCAGAGAATAACAGATTTTTTATTTTAACTAGGAACGAACATTCATTATGATAGAATACCCTTATGTTTTGAATCAAGGGAATAATGATAAACTGTCTTTTAAGGTGATGATTAGGATTTGAGACTTTTAACTGATTTACGTTCCACGATATCGGTGTTAATCAGGATCTGTGTTTGAATTGTCTATTTATTTTGTATCATTTCCAGTATTTTTGAAGGGCTATTTTGACCATGTATTGACGATTGACATCAATAGTAGTAAGTTCTGGTCTGATGATACTGGATTCAGAAATATTGTCAAATCCGATGATAGAAATATCTTCTGGGATACGCATGACAATGTCTTGTAAAGACTTTATTAGACTGATGGCAATGGAATCATTTTCGCAGAAAAAAGCAGTAGGATAGTCTGACTTTTCTAGTAATTCAGGATGTGACTGGATATCATTGGCTGGGAAAATAAGCATGGGATAGTTGTTGTCATCTAGAAGGGGATACAATTGTGGGAGAAAAACACAAAAGTGCAGTCATTACCTTAGTAGAACGCTGCTCAAAAGCCATCATCACACTGAAAACCAATGGACGGAAAGCAAGTGATATTGAGGCTTCCATTAATCAATGGTTGTCTCAAGTCCCCAGCCATCTATTTAAGTCGATTACTTTTGATTGTGGGAAAGAATTTTCTAATTGGAAATCTATTTCCAATGCACACGACACTGATATTTTCTTTGCGAATCCAGGATGTCCTGGGCAACGAGGTCTCAATGAACATTCTAATGGCTTATTAAGACGAAATGGACTACCGAAACAAATGGATTTTACAAATATTTCTCAAAATTATTTATCAGCTATAGCTGATAAAAGAAATAGAATTCCTAGGAAGTCTTTGAATTATCAAACACCATACCAAGTTTTTCTGAGTTACTTGAAAAGTCTAACTTAATTTGACAATTTAGGCTTTGATTGCTTCAATTCATCCTCAACAAAATAGAAGATAAAAATTAGAGTAATCATCACAATACTTGATAAGATAAAGTATAAAGTTGAACTTATGAATAATATTGAAATCAACCTACTTTCAATATCGTTTTGCAATAATAACCTGTAAAATGCACATATACTAATATTTATCAATCCTACAGCAAAAGGAACAATAATAGATAGTATGAGTTGCAACTTAGCTCTTTCTGTCTCAAATATTGTCTTCATAATCGCAGTTGATTTAGATATAGATGCTAGAATTCCAAGCATTGCACCTAGAAAACCTGTCATTATAGATGAAAAGTTCAATACATCACCTATAAAGTCCTTTACATCTAACTTCGTGAAAATTTCAGAGAGGGGAAAGCTAAACAGACCGATTATGATTGCAATTAGCAAATATATAAGCCAAAACCGATTACGTTTTATATTTTTTATCTATTTCTCAACACCTTATATTTTATATCCGAATATCTTAGTGACATTGCTGAAAATACTGAATCTGGATTTAATGTTCTATTATTATCATATTGGAAATGGATGACTTCTGTTAACTTATTTGAAATTAAATCAACAGTTTCAAGTCGTTCATCATAATTACGCCCCCGGACATGTAGTTTTTTTACACCATTTCTATCAATGGACATCACTTCCCTAACAATACTATCAGGTAAATATTCTCCATTTTTGTTTTTATCTTTTTTAGCAGTAAGTGAAATCTCAACATCAAATAAGCTGGAATCTTTATCTGATGATATCGCATTTTGAATGATGGATATCAAATCAAAATTATCTGTTGGATTCGTATCCTGCCCCATTTTAATTGCATTATTTTCATATAAATCATTAGACTTTTGTTCCTCAAAAATAGCAAATAAAAATTTTTGTTCTGCAAAAAACGAATATATAAATGAATATTCAAAATTAATTTCTTTATCAGTCCATTCTTGGAAATCTACTTTAAGAAATTTTGTATTCTCTGTTCTATTTCCTTGCGTTGTTAGTGTGATAGTATTATAACAAATACTGAACTTGTTGAAAAGCTCTATATCTTCTAAACTAGAAGCTGTTTCACTAAACATTCGAGCTACAATCATTGATGAGGCTTGTTTAGAAACTTTACCATTTTTTGATAAAGGTAAATCAATATGCAATTCAGTAGCTATTTCTGAAATAGTTTTACCTTTATATTTTCTTGCTAAGTCAGATAGTATCTTATCCAACTCTTGGAAACTATAGAAAGTTGCTTGAGGTAATAGCGGTTCAAAATGCACCCCTAATTAACTTCTAGCTATCGTTGTCACAACTGCTCTAGTTAATCTAAAACTAGGTTTATTAGGATATTTGGGAGCGGTATCTAAGTAAGCCATTTGATTCCGTATTTTAGATATTTTGGGGAATTCTACTTCTGTATCTAAATTATTTTCCCAGACATTAGCTACAAAATCACGGACAATTTTCCAGTCATTTTCAATAATTTTTTGTTCATCTTTACTAAATTTTGAATATACAATATAAGTGCACAATAAAAACTCATAAGATTCTCTAGTAAAATAGAATTGAACGAACTAGTTACGAAAGGAAATCTTATGAGCTACCATCATTTTACCATAGGCGAACGTGAAAGTATTCTCATTTATCGTACGTAAGGCCTAAATTTTTCTCAAATTGCTAAGTCACTTCATCGTCATCCGTCTAGTATTAGTCGAGAGTGGAAACGACATCTAAGAGAAGGACGTTACTCTCCAAGAATCTTACTATATTGCTAAATCACATTGTGGGCGAAAACCCATACTTGAAATAGATCACAATTTAAGCAATACCATCAAACATCTATTTCTCGAGTATCAATGGTCTCCTGAAGAAATAGAAGGTCGGTTGCGATTAGAGTACGGAAAAGCTGTTATTAGTTATCAAACAACATTTACAGAGGGCATTTTGATGATAACTCACTATCTCATGGTGCTCGTGGTGTCATTCGAAAACTCCGCCATCGTGGGAAAACGTGTCATACAAAAGATTATATCGAAAATAGAGGGAAAATCTCTATATCTCATACAATTCACGAAAGACCAGAAGAGGCTAATAACCGGACTAGAATAGGAGATTGGGAAGCAGGTACTGTTGCAGGGAAAACTGGAAAAGCTTGTTTAGTGACTTTAACTTACCGTTATTCTCGTTTTCTAAAAATCCAGAAGGTAGCTGTCAAGAAAAGTAAGTTAGTTATAGAAGCTATGGTAAAAATGTTAGAACCCTTGACAAAGCATACGGTAACTCCTGATAGAGGGAAAGAATTTTCCTATCATCAAAAATTGAGTGATCAACTAAAAATTGAAGTCTATTTTCCTGACCCTCATGCTCCATGGCAACGAGGGACTAATGAGAACACGAATGGATTACTAAGAGAATATTTTCCAAAAGGTAGTGATCTCGCATTGGTTAATGAGCAGACCATTCAGATATGGGAAAACAAACTTAATAATAGACCACGAAAATGTCTTAACTGGAAAACCCCTTATAAAGTCTTCTACGGAGAAAATGTGCACTTAATTTGACAATTCAAGAGTTATTTAAAAGCAGAGAGTATATAAATCTCTGATTTTTTATATTTTACTCATGTATCCCAGCATTATCAAGCGAAGAAATTAATAGAGAATCAGCCTGCATGTCTTTTAATATTTTGTGCAAGCGTGTAGAAATCTGATGTCTAAATATAGCTGAACTACTTATAAAGGCTGTATCTTTTACAAAAGCAATCTGAAATTTATCTAGTTCATATTTTTCAAATGAATAAATAGATTTCTTTATCTTTTCCATTAACTCATCACTAATGAACTCTTCTGTATTTTCTGATAAATACTTTTTTGTTAGTTTGGTTATTATGATATTTCTATCAATCATATATTCAAAGGGCTGATTAAACATCTCAAGGATATTATAGAATTCTTCTAGAAGTCCCTCATCTATTAGTATTCTTTCTAATGCTTGGATTGTTAATGGGTATATATTCTCCCATTTTTTCAAAAAATTTGCTATTTCCTGAAAACGTTGTTTCTCTACATCTCGTGCAGCTTGATGTATATATACTTTAGCATCAACATTACAAATAAATTCATCAATCAAATTAAAGATTCCTAATTTGAAAGTTTCATAAGAGGAGTTTTCTGATAATCTAGACAGAATTTCTTTAGGTGAGTGTGGGTCTAAATAGAGAATTTTGGTAGGATATTGTCGCCTCTCAATTTCATGTTTCAGCGCAAAAAGATATGGCTCTGTCATTAGAAAAGGTGTTTTCCCTTTGCCAAACCCTCCGTTTAATTCCTCATACACTTCTCTCATTTCTACTTTATCAAAATCACCTAATGATTCATCAAAAGATGATAAGATAATACTTTGTTCTAAATCAGAATCCGAAAAGACTTTGTCATATTTTGGGAACACATACAATTCTTCATGATACTCTTTTTCATTACCGTCAATATCTTCCAAATAGAATAGTTCTTTCTGAGACCAACCATAAATCGTTTTCATGAACCAGTCATTATCTGACTGGTCTTTTTTTTGTTTATGAATTTCTAAATAAGTACCTATAATATCTGAACGTAGGATTTTTTGAATTTGACTTCGCTTCATAGACAAATAATCGCCATTTTTATCATAATCAGGATTCCAATGTTTTTTAAGTTCATATTCAGCTTCTTCATAAGAATACCATTTATTAGCTCTAATAATTTCTTTAATTTTTTGTTTATTTTGTTCAGTAGCCACTATAACAAACCTCCTACATATTATATCTTATCATTTTCTTACAAAGAGCATAATAAAAAATCCCATTTAATTTGAAGTAAGATAATAGTGTAAGAAAAAACTTACACAAAATATTTTTATAGTCCTAAATAGTGCGCACTAACGGACGGATTGAAACAAATATAGTGATATGACCACAACGATCATATCTTGCATAGAATTGTTTCGCCGTTTGTTTGGTGTGCATTTTTGCACCTTCAGGCATTCAATAATTGCTCATATACGTTTCTTTCCGTCCAAGGACGAGAAAGGAAAACTCACTATGACTAACAAAGTCCAAGAACGTCGTGAACGTAAAATCGCAAAAGCTGTTGAAGCTAAAGACTGGGAAACCGTTAAGCATCTTCTACAACAAGAACAAAATAACGCAGAACGACGTGACCGATACCACCAAAAACGAAGTATGGAAGAAAGCATATCTCGAAATGATGGTAAACGACGTGAACGCTATGAAGTTGTTGCAAGCTCTGATTTGAATCCTGAAGAAGCTTTAATCCTAGAAGAGTTAAGACAAGCTATTCGTGAAGCTAAAGCATCCTTATCAGAAATTGACAGTAAAATTGTTGAAATGATAGCGGAACAAGGTTCAAGCTATAAAGAAACGGCTCGTTATGTCTCTGAACATTATAAAAAAATGAGTGATGTAACCGTCAAATCTCATTATTTTAAAGCGCTTGAAAAATTAGCTTCTTTATTAGAAGACTATCGCTAATATCTGAAGAGGCTGGGACAAAAGTCCTAGCCTCTCAATTGTCTTTGGATTATCGAGCAAGACGCAGTGGTTGAGTGGGCTCTACTACGCTGATTTCATCAGCTTTTACAGCCCTACTCAACTGTGCGGAGGTGGGACGACGAAATCGAATTCTAGCGAATGACCGATTTCTGTCCCACTCTCGCTTCGTTTCAAATTTTCTCTAAATCCTGAACAATCCGCTCAAAGGCTGCCTCTAAAGAATCTTCATTCCTAAAGAGCGATTCTTCTTGCCACCCTAAGAAGTCTCGGTCTTTCCACCAGCGCTTCATGTCGGATGGGGTGAATTCTTCTTGTTTAGCTCTGGTCTGATGGCGGCGGACGGTTTCTTCAAAAGTCAAATCATAGTAATAGGCTAGGGTCTGAGAATTAAACAAATTCCGCAGTCGATCTAGCATTTCTCCATAGATATCGGTCTCGTAAAAGCCTTCTAGCAAGACCAGCAAGTCATGTTCGTAACCAAAATAAGCTAGGCTTTCCGTCAGGTCAATAGATAGGTTGCCCGGCTCTACTTTTTCCTTGAGCATATCCCGTCTAACTGTGTCCTGCGCAATCAAAAGAGTCCCTCTACCATAGTATGCCTGCAGTTTCTTAGCCAGACTCGACTTGCCAGAGCCGGAATTGCCACGAATGATGACTAACTTGGCCATTTATTCGCCCAGAATCAAGCGGGTATGCTCGCGTTTGATGCAGCGATCCA
>ERZ773051.888-NODE-888-length-18144-cov-3.486262_pt1 | contig 18144 bp, 29 predicted proteins | sample MGYA00580631_ERZ773051 | MGnify/ENA primary metagenome ERZ773051 (study PRJEB29015, sample SAMEA2738137) | human oral metagenome | biome: human oral; feature: human-associated habitat; material: saliva | place: China | collected 2204 ...
CGAAAATATGGCCTTCGTAATTGTAGTCCCCTAAAAAATTGGTTGACTCAGGCAACTGAAAACCTGCTTCAGCCGTAAAGTTATAAACTTTTTGACCCTCGTTATTCCAAGAATATTGCGAGCTATCAGCAACGTCACGCACACGCACAATACGTCCTGTTGACGTATATTGCTCGCCTTCTGTTGGACGATTGGTCAAATCAATAGCTAAATCCGTGCCATAGCGTCCATGTGTCGTCGTTTCAGCAGACGCTAAAGTTGCAATAGACCCAAGGCCAACAATAGCTAATAAGGCTAGGCCTTTAACTGTTTTACATTTCATAGAAAAATCCCCATTTCTTAAAGAATAGATTTATTTTACCATGAAAGTGTCGTTATGTCAAACACACAAAAAAATAGCCCACATGGAGCTATTTCCTTATTGTTGTAAACCTTTTTGTGGATTCATGTCAAATTGACTTTCATCAATGGTCACATCGTCGTTACCCAGATCAGCTAACTTATCAACTACTTTAGAATCAGCCACCAATGGACTAACCACTAGCTTATTATTAGCATCTGAGCGCAACTGAACATTCGATTCTGTCATATCACTAACATTTACATCATGAGCGTCCACATGTTCTAAACGCCCACTATTAATGATATTACTAAAATCAAGTTGACTTTTAGCCACAGATGCAACATCTTTAATGCTGCTAACAAACATAGCCGTTTCTCTCACTTGACCAACACGAATGACATCACTATTAACCAAACCACATTTTTCAACCATCGCCTCTTTAATCTCTGATTGATCAATCCCAGAGTTAACAAGCGTCGCTTTTTCCACATGTGAGCCACCACGCATGTTAGCATCAATCACACGTGAATTTTTCACCGTACTCGCATCAATCTTACTATCTAAGACATAACTATCTTCAATAATAGATACCTGATTATATTGATAAAACTCGTCATCAATCACATGAGATTTAATTTCCGTTTTTCCACGTAATTGACTGTTTTTAATCGTAATATCAGCATCAAACAAAATATCCGCATCATCAATCTGACTGTTTTCAACCGTCAAGCGCTGACCTGTTGCCTTGGTCATAATAAAGTCGCCCCCACGGTCATCAAAAGCTACAATTGGTGAGCCTTTTGCAGACACCTTACAATTCCCAAAACGGTAAACCCCATTTTCTTCTTTGACGGCGCCATCTCGAACAGCTTGTGACAAAGGGACACCTGCATAACTAGCACGCGGAACCTGACTAGATGCTGCCGCATCCATTTGTGCATTTTCAATTGCACGTAGCTCGCTTTCTGAAAAACCAATCGTATCAAAGTCATAAGGACGTGGTTTTCCAAAATCTGAACCAAAAGGTGATTTAACTTCTTCAGTCATAAGTATAAAACCTCAATTTCTTTTTTGTTACCTTTATTATATCAAAAAAGCCCCCCCCGTGTTTTTTCTTGACTAATTTCTTCTAAGTGCTAAAATAAAAGAAAAAACCATCGGAGGAATTCGCCATGCAGGCACTATTCATTCTTCTTATTATCGCTGTTCTTGTCTTTCTGGGCGGAACCCTCAGCACTGTCTTTGTTGTCCGACAACAATCCGTCGCCATTATTGAACGTTTTGGTCGCTACCACAAAATTGCAAGCAGTGGCATTCATAGCCGCTTGCCATTTGGTATCGATAAGATTGCGTCACGTATCCAGTTACGTCTCTTACAAAGCGAAATTGTCGTTGAAACCAAGACTAAGGACAATGTCTTTGTTATGATGAATGTGGCGACGCAGTACCGTGTCAACGAACGTAATGTGACAGACGCCTACTACAAACTCATGCGTCCAGAAGCACAAATCAAATCTTATATTGAAGATGCTCTTCGTTCTTCTGTTCCAAAACTGACCCTTGATGAACTCTTTGAAAAGAAAGACGAAATTGCCCTCGAAGTCCAACATCAAGTAGCCGAAGAAATGACAACTTATGGTTATATCATTGTCAAAACCTTGATCACCAAGGTTGAACCAGACGCCGAAGTCAAACAATCTATGAACGAAATCAATGCCGCTCAACGTAAACGCGTGGCCGCTCAAGAATTGGCTGAAGCAGATAAGATTAAAATTGTCACTGCCGCTGAAGCTGAAGCTGAAAAAGACCGCCTTCACGGGGTCGGTATTGCCCAACAACGTAAAGCCATTGTCGACGGTTTGGCTGAATCCATTGCTGAATTGAAAGAAGCTAATGTTGGCATGACTGAAGAACAAATCATGTCTATTCTTCTCACTAACCAATATTTGGATACGCTCAACACCTTTGCTGCTAAAGGTAATCAAACGCTCTTTTTGCCTAACACACCAAACGGTGTTGATGATGTCCGTACCCAAATTCTGTCATCGCTAAAAACAAAATAAAACGCTAATCTTAGCGTTTTATTTTGGTCATTATAATGACGTCATTTTGTCGTTTGTTTGACGTTCCTTTGTCGTTAGCTTGTCGTTTGTTTGACGTTTGTTTTCCCTGCTTTTGCGGAACGCAAAAGCAGGTTTTTTTCGGGGCGTCGATAGCTAATGCTATCGACGTTTTTTGTGCCGTCAAAAAACGTCCTACGGAACATTTTTTAACGGCGGGTTTTCGCTTGCATAAAACGATCAAAATTGCTAAACTAAAAGAAAAAAGGAACTTTAAACATGCCCATCCAAATAACCGCAGCACTATCTTTCATCATCGCATTCACCATCGTTTGGAATGGTAACAAAGACGTCAATACCGATGATAGTCTTATTCTAACTATTCTAATCGCAGGGATGAATATGATACTCACGCTTGTCATCGCTTCAGTCATTTGTCTAGGCGTCGTCCACACCTTCTCAACGCCAAAAACAAGCCACAGCTATCGTAAACTTGACACAACTAACGTCACAACGACACTAATAAGTGGTAAGAAAACCGTCACCTTAAACGAGCAAACCAGTTCTAAAGACCTCAAAGCTTTCTCAGATGGAACCCTTAGCTTGTCAGACGACCAAGGCACTGCCAAACGTAATATCAAAGATATTGAGCTTGTCAACACCAAAAATGGCACGACACTTGATCATCTCGAATACGGCAAAGAAACAACTTATCGTGACTATTTTGGGTTCCATTATAACGAAGAAAGTAAAAACGTCTTGCGCGTGGTCTTTAAAACAGATGAGCTCAACAAACGATTTGGGGATTAAATTGACGCTATGATTAAAATCTGATACAATAAAGATAACTTAGAACAGATAATGTAATCATTCTAAATCGCATCTCGTAAAACGCGTTGATTGAAATTCGATATGTAAAGGTCAAGCGACAATTCTTTAGGTGACAGCCACCGAAACGACAATTTCCTTAGGTGGCAGCCACCAACTGACATAAAACCAACTGACATAAAAAGAACACCTACGCAGGTGTTCTTTTTTAATTTAATTCATCTTCAATCGAAGCTACTTCAGCCTCATAGGCTGCTTTAAAGCCATGCTCTTTTTGGTCACGTTTTTCAACATAATCTACCAAAAAGCCATTATCAACTTTTTCTAAATCCACTAAAGTCATATCTAATCCTTTCTGAACATCTGACAAATCTCACTCTTATCCGTTACCGTAACGCTATCAACATCAGTTCCATTAAACGTTTCATCAATAACAACAACAGCCATCAAATCAACATCGGGAGCAAGTTTCTCAAAAACCGTCATTCGTCATCAGTCCTTTCTCATAACTATATCTACATTATAACATATCTTTATCTCCCCGTCTGGTTTTAGCTTGCAATTCATCCTGATCCTGTTAAACTAAAAGAAAAAAGGAAATTTTCTCATGACAACTCTCAACGTCACCTTATTTTTTGTCGCCATCCTTGGCACAATAGCCTTTTGTTTCTTTTGTTATCGCGACGATTTCCCGTTTAAAGAAAATCTTAAAGTCAGTTTAACCTTCGGTACAATTCTTGGTCTTATTTTCTACGCAGCAATATTTCGAGGCATTTGCGAAACAACCGCAACCAAAGACCAAATTGAATGGGTCACGCTTCCTAGCGACAAAGCCACCTTAACCAGCTACCAGTCCCCTAACAAGCACTATAAAGTCGTTAAAACGCTCGATCAAGTGACTAAAGACGATTTGCACTGGTCAGGAAAACTGACCGTTAACGGCAAAAGCTACGCTTACGATGACCTTAAACTCGAAGGCAACGGTCAAAAGCCCCTTAAAATCAGTTACGGCACCGTCTATCGTCCTGCTAAGATTTATGGCCATCTGTTCTATAAAGGCGACGTCAAAGGTCATGTGCTTAAATTAAGTTATTAGAGAAAGGAAGCCTTATGTTTTACTCACTTTTTTATGTTTTATTTATCACAGCTAGTCTTATAATAGGCAGTTTATTGGTCTATCTACTTTATCGTACTGAAGAAACCAAGTCGTCAATCTTTATAGGGTTACTTACTGGATTTGGTTTTACTTTCTTTCTTACTGTTCCTATTATCTATTTAGCACCAACTAAAACCACCTGGCATACACTTTATCCCAATGCTCAAATCGCTAAGGCAACGATTAAAACAGACTACGAAACCTATCGTTTGCCAAAAGACAACATTCCTAAATCGATCGCTGGTAACAGTGGAACGATCAGCATCACTGATCACAAGCAAACCGCATCTCGTGACCTTGAAAAAATCATTGTCAACGGTAATGGCGACCGTGTGACATCCATTGATTACGGCAAAGCGAAACAAACGTTAAGTCTTTTTGGACAAAAACTCTATGAAAATAAGGAAACAACTAATCGTTTACGTTTAAATTATAAAGAAAATAGCCTGGACAAATTATTTGAAGACTGATGCAATAATTTTTTGACATCAGTCAGATAAGATGCTATAATAACTATATTAGAAGTCGTCAAAGATGTCCCATGACATAACTAGACGGCCTTTTTTTAATAAATCATTTTACCACAATTAACGTCATATTGTCATCCGGTAAACAATTTAATAAACCAACGCCCAAATGCTATAATAAAACAAAAAACACAATAGAAAGGTCTATTATCCATGGCCCTTAAACTAACTTTTATCCTCACAAGCATCTTCTTTTTTTGCCTCATGACGTACGATATGCGACACCTTGACGCCAAACGTCCACTGGAACAATTTTTAAAAGTCATTCTTCAATCGTTTGCAGCAACTGTTCTCGCTGTTATAACAACTATCTTTCTGTTTAACATTATAACAACATCTAAAACAAAAGAAGACTTTAAGAAAATCAATACAACAAACGTCACAATCACTCAAGGTAAGAAAACAATCCAACTGAATGCTAAAGACCTCAAAACCATTTCAAAAGGCACAATTAGTCTATCAAACGGCCAAGTCAAACATTGTTTTGATGCCGTTGACATCATTAATTCAGGCGACACAATCGATCATTTAGAATACGGCACTAGAACAACCTATGACGACTATCTTGGCGATCAAATCGACAAAACCTCGCAAAAGGTCCTTCGCATCGTCCTTAAACCAAACGAAAAACAACGCCATAGGCAATAACATCTTATTATAAAGAAAGGAAACCTCCCCTATGTCATTCTTAACCTATCTAGCACATACAGACGTTCTATCTACAATCGTGACTTTCGAAATCCTGCTTATCAGTGGACTTGTCTTTTTTAAGTGGTTGTCTAAAAAGCACATGGATAACGACCCTATTAAATGTTATTATCTTATTGGTACATTCCTTTTATGCCAATTTATTGGAATCGGTCTCCTTATTTTATGTTATAATATAAACCACTAAAAAAGCCTCAGCAATCCGAGCTAAGGCATCAGCATATAGCCGATAAAGCCACCAAGAGCATAGACAGGACCGATAGTCGCAAACATGGCCATTAACGTTGTTTTTGTCACTGTTTTACCATCAGCTTTCATAGACTGCGCGTGCGTTGCCACATGAACGGCTGCTAAAACAAGAAATACGAGTAAAATAATTGTAAGTTTCATAGAAAAACGTCCTTTCTTATTTTTAGTTTAACATAATCAATCACAAATGACCACCAAAAATTATAGGATCATTTTTTAATAGCTATTATCAAATCTTTCTGATAAACTAAAAGAAAAAAGGAAATTATCAAAACGTTCAACCAAGCACTTCTTTGACTAATGTTTTCTATAGTAAAATAAATCTTTTCATGTTATAATAAAAGAAAAACATCAATCTTTTAAAAAAGTCGACCCGTGAACACTCACGGAATCGCCGTAAATTCAACTCAAAATAAAAACACACAAACATATTTTGAATCATTTTTTACGAATTTAGCTCATAAAAACAATCTAAACCCAAATAAAATGAACTATCGCATCCCATACGGATGCGCGGATTAAAATCTTTCATTAAAAATGCTCATGTCGCCGTTGATTAATCGCATCCCACGCGGATACGCAAATTAAAAAAACTAAAGTTTTTAACCTTAGTTTTTTATTAGGAAAATCGATTTAAAGATGATACACTAAAAGAAAAACAGAAAGGGCTATCACACATGCTGACATCCTTCGGCTTTTATTATCTTCTAGGTACAGTTGCTTTTGCCTTATTATTAACAACGCCTCTTTTCTACGACGAACTTAAATGGGATTTTAAAAAAAACATCCTCCCTTATCTTGGATTAACAGCGTTCCTTTTCTTTGGATGGCTCTTCATTACCGATTTCCTTTGTGGAAGTGATGTAGCTGTTACTAAAACCGAATGGCGTACCATCCATCCCAATCACGATAAGGTAACCGTTGAAGTGAAAACTGGAACCAGTAATTACATTACTGTAACGCCCAAAACCAAACAAAACGACGTCGAAGACACCAACACAATCAAGTTAACCCAAAGACAATATATTAAAGAAAAAACTATTGATCATGTTATTATTGATGGTAATGGTAAGATTCTTGACAAGATCCAATACGGTACCGAAACCACCCAACATGCCTTCTTTGGTCAACCTATCTTCACCGCTAAAAGACATCGCAGTGCACTACGTTTTGTTTATAAACAACCAGAAAGCAATAAAACGCTTGATGATATGTTGAAATAGAAAGGAAATCCATGGCCTTTTATCTTATCTCGCAACAAACAAGTCACAAAAGCAATATGCCAGCACTTTGTTTACCGTCTGACCAAACAACAAACATCGCTGTCTATACAAGTCTTAAAACAGCCTATGAGCAAGGGCTGCATTATTTTAATCAAATTGCACTTGAAGATGAGACAATAACATATAACTTAGCTGACGTTAAAAAAGCACTAGCTGACGAGTCTATTGCCGCTATTGGTCAAGAGATACTGACCGAATATGCAGGCGCTGATCACAACTACTACACAAAAGAAATCACGTGCATTACGATTCAAAAATTCCAAAAAGATACTTATCTTTATTAAAAACTAATCGCAATCAATAAAAAAAGAGCCAACTGCGGTTCTTTTTTTCATATGATCAACGTTGCAAGCCTTGTTGCGATTTGATTTCAAATTGGCTTTCATCAATAATAAATGAATTGTATGAACACAATAACACAACACTTATTAAAAAAACAGCCACCACTAGCTGTTTTAATTTACTAGTCCTTTAACATCCGTCATCAGACGTCCTAAAGCGAGACGGACGATTGTAAAAGAGACGTCCTTATCAGGCTCAAATAAGGATTTCTCATCATAATAGCGCGTGCCTTTTCGAATGGTCACAAAGACTTCAGCCGATAATCCTACCGTGACTGAAAAGTCGTCTTGTGTCCAAACGAGACAAGCCTCAGGACCTGTTTCAACCGTAAAGGTCACTTTACCAGAAGCTTCTGTTGTAAGTTCTGCAAAGCGCTGAATCAAAAAACGTTCAGCGTACACTTGACGTTCTTTTGGTGTCATTCTATTTTTCCTTTCTTTTTAACTATTCCTTTAAGCCAATGCCAAATTATCTCTCCTATAAACCAAAGAATAAGCAGAATCAGATCAAATCAACCGTTGTTATTATAACACAACGTTGTCGTTTTGACAATCAACCTTTTACTAAAACTAAAAATGTTAGGGTATACCAAATCCATTTTGGATCTACGGGAACTTTCGGCAAATCAAATAATTTACCATAGTTTCCTTTTTTGTAAATGGTTAAGTTACGTGATCCTACCCTATAAAGTTTGATAAAGAAATGCCGTTCATTTTTCACATAAGTTGCCCCATTTGGAAGGACGTCATATCCTGTAAAGGGATATAACCAGGCGACGCCTTGGACCGAATACGAATCACCTATAAGATGGCTAATATAACCTATGGCAAAGCCAGTCATAAAAGGATTTTCTGCACGAATAGCTAAAAATACCAATAAAACAACCGGCCAAATGGAATGCGTAATCCCACGATGTTTAAAAACTTTGAAATGCTTATCCATATCAGGAACCGTTGCCGTTAAACCTGCAACGGCTATTGTAATTATCGGATATGGTAGCGACAGTGTTACAACAGTTGTTGCCGCAGTGGTAGTCGCAAAAGCTCTATGTGTTGGTCCTAACATCTATTTCCCCTCACTTCTAAACATCGTTTTAATCACGTTCGAATCAGTTACTGTTTCAGCCGTTACCAACTGTTTTTTAGCGGCCATATAAACGTCGCTGTGGTTTGTATAAGCGCCAATAATTCGAAAACTATCGCGTGGTGCATTGTCGCCAGTGTAGCGTTTTTCTTCTACAACAACGTCCATTGAACGAATCCTTTCTTCGTATAGTCTTATTATAGCACATAATAACCGATTATAAACAAAATTACTGACGTATTAATTGTATCCATACAATCATACAATACTACCTAAAAAACAGCCATTACTAGCCATTTTCTAATGATACAAATGATCGTCTACAAGACCCATCCAATCGTCTAAACGCTCTTTTAAGTCCCATGTTCGCTTTTTAACATCCCGACCTAACAAACAAGTACTCTCATAGGCTTCGGTGATCAAATCATCTCTAATTTCATCTAGCAAGACCTGATAACTAAACAAAATCTGTTTAACCACCAAGGGATAAGCGTAGGCTAAATCGAACTCAAAACTATTCACAACGGCTTCTAAGTCCGACAAGCGACGCACCACCTTATCTAAGCCTTTTAAGCGTCTGTTAAAGGTGTCTGCTAAGGGGTCATCACCCAAGGCGCTTCTTGTCTTTGCCAAGTCGTCATAGGAGCAGTCAGACCACTGGCTAATTTGCGTATAGGCTGTTGCTTTTACATCGTCAATCATGAGCATGTCCTTTCTTTTTAAAGCAAGATTTTTTACGAAGCCAATGCCAAATCATCTCCCAGATACACCAAATAATAAGCAGGTCCACTATAAAGGCAAGAATACCAAGTAGTATAACAAGCGCGTAAATAAAAACACTAATAAAATCCCAAAATTGACTTGTAAAAATCATGAACACCCCTTTCTCTACTGTTGTAAACCTTGTTGCGAATTGATTTCAAACTGACTTTCGTCAATGGTAACATCATCGTGTGTCATATTAGTCCCTGCAAGAGGCAACTCACGATCATCAATGACCCAACTCTCTGCTTCACGACGAATCTTTTCTTTATCCACGTCTTCGGTAATAACTGCGCTAGGGTCGTCAGAGGCAGCTTGTGCATCCAAATAAAGCCACGCGTCTTCGTCAGCAAGACTATCAATCGTTGGACCAACAACGTCCTTTAAAAACGGTGCCATCTCTATTGTTTCATCCTTGTATTCTTCAGGAACCAATACAAAACCTTCTTCTAAACGTTCTTTAAGCGCATCATTAGGACGATAAGCTTCTAAATCCCAAGCATAAGGAAGATCACGATTAAGCACTAATGTCGCTAAACCATCCACATAAGCGTCGCTATCAGCTACTTGCACATAACCATGATCAAAATCAGGTTGATTCGCATGTTTCCCATTACCGACAAAATAGCCATCCGTAAAGGCACGTTCATCAATATCAAAAGAAGACAAAGCCCAACCAGAATGCACACCACCAACGGTTGCAGCCGTTACCTCATCACTCACCAACTTAGACAACTCAACGTTACTGTCTTTAGTCACCACAGAATTCATCAAATCGCTATTAACAACGTGACTATCCTCAACACGACTTAATTGCAAGCGACTGCGTTTAACAGAACTGTCTTTAACCGTAGTCTGGTCAAGCTCACTATCCTTAATAAAACTATCAGAAAGCGTTTGACCCGTCATCTCAATCAGATTATGACCACTCAAAATCGACTCCGAAATAACATTAGTCCCTTCATAACTCATCACTCTTGACGTTGGTGAATTAATAATCACATTTTCCAAAGTCAACTGATTAGCGTCAGGACTACGTTTTAGCTTAACCTGAATATCATGGTCCACAAAATCACTTAAGGCTACATTCTTAAGCGTCACTTGATATTTCCCATCCGCTTCAGACAAAGTCAACGAACCGTCTTCACCTTTAACAATATCTGCTTTTCCGTCCCCACCAGGCATATCAATCATAAGCCCTTTTTGCACCTCATATCCCAAACGGGGATAAGTTGGATCTAAACGTTTTACTACTACCATAATATACCCTTTCTCTACTGTTGTAAGCCTTGTTGCGAATGGACTTCAAACTGGCTCTCATCAATGACAAAATCATCGGCTTCACGCCAAGCTTCGTCGTCATCAAAGCTTTCTGCAATTTCAGCCGCCGTTGGTTCATATCCAACCACACCCTTTAAAAAAGGTGCCATTTCAAGGGCTTCTTTTTGATAAGCCTCAGACATCTGTTCCCAAGCCTTGTCTAAGCGTTCTTGTCTGTCATCTGTCAATTCAGGCAAATAATAACCTTCTTTTTCAGGACGGAAAGGAAGATCACGATTAATGGCCAATGTCGCTAAACCAAAAGCATAGTCGTCTTCATTAGAAACTTCCACATAACCATGGTCAAAACCCTCTTGTTCAGCACTTTTACCGTTTCCAACAAAATAACCCTTTTCAAAGGTACGTTCATCAAAAGTGTCTTCAAAAACGTTCCAACCGTTATGCACGCCACCAACCTTAGCTTGTGTAACGGTATCACCCATTAAATACGATAATTCCACACGACTCGAATCAGCAACAGTAGCACTATCTAAGTCACTATTAACCACATCACTATTTGTGACCGTGCTATTTAACAAATGACTACGTTCAACCAAACTATCCTTCTCTACAGATGACGTCATGATGACACTGTTATCAATATAAGCGTCATCAATGGTTTGACCTGTCATGGAAATCTCATTAGCGCCACTAAGAATAGCGTCAGACACACGATTATTCCCACGAAAACTTCTAATCGTGGTTGCAGGAGACTCAATATTAAGATCTTCTAAAACCAAATGACTTCCCTCAGGATTACCGCTCACGACAACCACAATGTTATGATCCCCAAAGTCACTTAAACGCACGTTTTTAAGAGACGCCGTGTATTTGCCATTACCTTCAGACAAAGTGAGCGCCCCATCTTCACTTTCTGTTATTTCAGCCTTGCCATCTCCATTAGGCATATCAATGATCAAGCCTTTTTGAATTTCATAACCTAAGCGCGGATATTTAGGATCTAAACGTTTTACTACTACCATAAAAAAACATTCCTTTCGTTACGTTACCTTTAGTATAACATATCTACTTGGTTTCTAGGACCAAAATTTCGGTTGTCCAAGGAAGCCCTTTAGTTGTCTGACGGGTTTCTACATAAGCTTTACGCACCTGTCCCTTGGCTTTTCCTCTAACGACTACCGCATCAACGCCAAAGTCCATAGGATAAAGCCTTACCGAGCGACTAGCAGACAACTGCTCACGAATAGAGCTATCCATAAGCGTATGGGGCGTATCGTCAAGCCCTTGGTCAAAACGAAAAGTCGTTCGATAAAGATCTAAAGGCGTTGTCTTAACAACCTTTATAGGTATTTGAGTTCCAGAATAAAAAAGAAAACCAAACGCAAGAGTGCTTATGAAAAAAACAAGGCCGTTTAAAAAACGTTCTTTTTTATCTTTAGTCATGCAAACATAACGAAAAACTGCAAACGAAAAAAGCATTAAAACGCCAGAAGAAATTAATAAAAATAATAACACGCGCAAAGGCATAACAATTAATCCTTTCTAATCATTATAACATAAAAAATTTAACAAAATAATCTATTCCAAAACTAAAATGCTTTCTGTCAATCCAAAAGCATTTTGACAGATTTCAAGAGTCGCCTTGGTCACCTTCTTAGACGTCTTAAACTCCACTTTATCAATGGCTTGATTCATAGGTTGGAGCTTAGCGTCATATTCCGTCCTGAGATTTATTAACGTTTCCTCATCCGACAAAGGATAAGCCAAATCAGGCTTTTTATCAACAACAAGACCACTGCCATCACCAAAGCTAACGAAGGTTTTATTTAAAGGTAGAGATTGTCGAGCGACCGTTTGATTAAAGGGCGAAAGACTCATGAACAACGTCAAAACAAAGACAAACAAACCTGCAAATGAAAACCCTAAGAACTTAAAGCCATCTTTAACAGGATGTTCTGTCCCATCGCCTGAAAACATAAGCATGGAAAAAAAGAAACAGCCTACAAAAGCAAACAAAGCAAAGACACAAATAAAGGATATAATAGCTGTCATAAAAAAGTCTTTTCTAGTCTTACCTTTAGTGCTCTGAAAAAAGTCGTCAAATATAGACAAATCATCTCTAAACAACGGTAGATGATTCTTTTTTCTCATGTTCGTCATCAATTACATTCCCATATCTGCAAAAAGCAGGTAATGACAGAGGTAATCTCTTAACACATCAAGAAGATAAAAATTATCTTCAGAGACTGAGCCAGCCTCCAATAAAATATATTTAAGCTAATGCTAGTAAATTCAAAACTGCATTTTGATCACGATCAGCAATAAAACCACACGAATAACAAACATATTCATTATGTTTTGTTCCATGTTTTTTATTGCCATCTAATCCAATTTTTTCATCACCTGTTTTAACATAACCACAATTCGAACAACGTTGTGTTGACGGATAAAATTGATCTGCTAAAATAAGTGTTTTATCAAATTTAATGGCTTTATATTCCATATAGAGACGAAAGCGACCAAATAATGAACGATGCAGATTTTTAGCTTTCTTTTGCATTTGCATAGCGTGTACATCAAGGTCTTCAATAACAACTGTATCATACATTTGATAAATCATTGTTGTGAACTTGTGAAGTAAATCATTTTGAATAGCTGTTACACGTTGATAACATTTTTGAAGTTTGATTCTCACTTTAAAATATTGCTTTGAACGTGTAGCCTTTTTGCCATTTTCGTGACGTTTTCTGGCCAATAAGCGTTGATAATGTTTAATTTGAGCATATAAACGTTCTAATCGTTTTGGAAAAACTTTAAAAGAACCGTCCGTATAATCAAAATGATTAACGTTAGCGTCAATCGCTGTTTTCTTACCTGTTTTAGGTAAAGGTTGTTCAGGACAATCAATTACAATAGATGCATAGTAAGAATTACCAATTTTAGTGATTGCACAATGTTTGATTTTTCCGTCAGGTAAATCATAACCCTTAAAAGAAATACCGTACCAAGCATCTTTATATGCACGAGGTTTATCCAAAACAAGTTTTCCATTTTTAATACGCGCATAATCCGTTTTAAAACCTTGTTTTGGACTTTTCTTAGAACGAAATGATGGCTTTCCAACTTTTCGTTTCTTTTTTTTAGAACTTTTCTTTTTAGAACCTTTCTTTTTAGGTTTCTTACTATTAAAAAAGGCAGACCACGAATGTGCCAAATCTTTAATAGCCATTTGTAAAACTCGTGAAGATAAAGAATATTGCCAATCAGCTTTATCTGCAACTAATATATTTTGAACAACACGATGTGATGGTGATGGAAATAATGCCAATAATTCTTGTTCTTCTTCAGAAAAAGTAATCGTCTTATCTTTAATGGCTAATTGTGATTTTTTTCGAAGATCAACAGGAACCATTTCAACACGTTGGTCATAAAGATCATTCCATAATTCTAATCCTTGATTCCAACAATAACGACGATAATCACATAAATCATCAAGTATTTTTGTCATTGTTTGATTAGGATATAACGCTACTTTTTTTGTTAATTTCATAAGAGCTCACCTCCTTGTCTAATTTAATGTTATGTTTATAGTTTATAATGATTATATTTTATTGTCTATTGTTCATTGCACTAGGATGTCATTCTTTTTTAGTTACGTTTTTAAACAGATGAATGGTTATTTGACGGTTTAAATAACCAGGGATGGCCCATTCTAACAGATACTTTTTATCGACTGTTTCAATGAGATTTAATTGTGCCGCAAGGTAGCCATAAACGCCAGGTTGGCGGAAAATAGGGGTTTTTTGTGTAACAACATCAAGCATTATTATCTCTCCTTTTCTTCAGTCGATAAGATGATACTTCCATCGTCTAAGATAAGATGATGATAACGGTTCATGTATTTTTTCATGATTTGGTCAAAGTAAGGTTTGACCTTGCTATCAATCATTTTATAGTATTTTTGGTTTGTCTCATAAGGTGTTGTTTCATTAGGATTAAAGAGACCAGCCATATTATCTAAGAATTCTTTTTCCTCGTCTGAAAATGTAATGGTTTTATCATAATAGAGCTCATGATAGGGATAGATTTCGTAGATGTAAGAGAAGAGGACGTTTTTAGAATAAATGAAAAAATACTCTTCGTTAGGATCAGTCTTAAGAGCTTTTTGAATAGCTTCAAAGTCTTTGTGGTCAGGATTAACCATGTAACCCCAAACGCCTGTTTCTTCGTAGAAGGACATTGGCATGGCGATGTCATTAAATGTGAGGTTGTTCATGTTGGTTTCCTTTCTTGTATTCTTCAATAGCTTCTTGAATATTTGGGTCTGTTGATTGACTAAAATAATCAAGGTACAATCCTTTATCGATTAAAGCACCTTGGACTAAGAAACTAGGATACATTTTCCAGTCGTCATAGTGTTCTGTGCAGTAGTTATTTTGAATGAGAATAGCCATAGCAAATGGTCCATCAGCTTCTATGCATTGTTCGATGCAAAGGCCATGTTTAGCTAAAATAGCACGTTTAATCATCAATTCAAGATTTTCTTTATGAGAATTTGCTTTTTTAAAGTAGGGCTCGAAATTGGTAATGTTACCGTTAAGAACGTTTGCTTCGAATTCTTCATTAGTCATATGGTTATCCTTTCTTTAAACTAAGCCAACCGCTTTTTTGGCATAGTGATCTGCTAATTCGTTAATAGGGAATCCCTTATGGCTGTTAACCCAGATGAAGTTAATGGTTGTAAGGCCGTTTTCTTTAGCATAATCAAGCGCTTTGAGACCTTTTTTCATGGCTTCAGATTGAATCTTTTTATAGTCTTTAGTGGCTAATTTGTAGATACCTTCATAGTCATGAATAAGCGTTAAGGTTGTGGCACCTTCTTTAACGGCATAGGCAATGGCATTACAAAAGGCTAAGATTTCGCCTGAGACATTTTGTGAGCCTGCATAGGCATCGTTATTTCCGTGGATAATAAGATGGTCTGTCATTTTAAGCTGGTCGTCAACAATAAGGGCGGCACCACCATAGGTTTTGGTTTTAGCGTTAAAGGAACCGTCTGTAGCAATGACTAAACCCTCACGTGTGGTTGCGTTAAGGTCGCCTGAATCACCGATAATGGTAACGGTTCCTGAAAGCCCATCTTCCTTATAAGTGAAGCTATCGTTTTCAATAGGCGTATCTGAAAGCCAGGCTTTAGCTTCTTTTTCAGTCGCAAATTTGCGGTAAGAGGCATTGCGATAACCTTTGACAGCCGATTCGCAGTCTGTCCAGTTGTCGAAGAGTTGATCTTCATTTTTAAAAGCGTAGTAAGGCATGAGATTGTTTCCTTTCTTTTTTTAGGGTAGAATAGCTATTTTGATGAGCGTATCGAGATCATCAAGAGAACGTGTTGTCGTTTGTTTAAGATTATATTTGTAATAGTGTTTAACTTGAACATCATCATTAAGTGGATATAACTTGATTTCATTCCAACCTGTATAGGTCGTGACGTTGTCGCGATAAATGAATATGTTTTTCCATTTTGTTTTATCAATAGCTTGATAAATGTCAATAAGTTTTGTCAGTCTTTCAAAGATAATTTTGACGTCATCGTCTTCGAAAAAGTTTAATGGAAAGGCGAATCCTGGAATATCAGCGTGAAAAAGGATATCATCTTTGATAAATAATTGTCCTTTATGCGTTTTGTTATAGGTTGTTATAAGTTTTTCTAAAAGTTCTTTCATAATAAGTCTGCTTTAATTAGAATATAACCAAAATACCAATTATTCTAGATATCTTGGTTGAAAAGTTATAATAATTTGTTTGTTAGTTGATTATCAAGTTGTGCATAAGCCATATTTTCGAAAAAAGAAGCCATGGCGTTAAAGGTGTTTTCAAGGTTAGTGCTTGTTTCAAAAACACTTAAAGGAACCGAGATATGAGGCATAAGTTGATTACTTAGACGATAAGTTCCTTTATAATTTTCAACGGTTAGTTGGTTGTGATGTGTCTGATTGTACTTTTGACAAAGGTTTTCTAGTTGATTAATCATGAACTACACCTCTTTTACAAAATAAACGAAACGTCATCAGGAACACGGTCAATTGGTTTAACCGTGATTTCACCGAGGCTCCATTCATCAATCATAAGGGCTTCTAAAGCGTTACTTGACTCACTAACCGCTTGAGCTAATTCTTCAGCGGAATCAAAGCGTTCACCTAGTTGTTTTGAAAAATCAGTCAAGGTTCCAACAATTTTAATAGGGCCGTCAATAGTCATGACAGTGAGGACATAAAGAGCGTCATCACAAACAGCATCAATCCAGTCTTGGTCAAAGGTTTCCATGCCTGGATTTTCTATTTTTGGAAAGACATCAAACCAGTTGATATCAAGGACTTCCGTAATGGCTAAGTCTTGTTTCATCTCAAAAATGGCATTAGCTAAAGTATCAGCGTCAGTAAATGAGCCGATTTGGATAAGGCCATCGACAAAGTATGGGTTGAAGAAAATAACGACTTCTTGATTTGGATATTCATCAAGAAGGGCTTGAGCAAGTTTTTTCATAAGTATTTGTTCTCCTTTAATTATGGTAGATTAGTAACTATAAATAGTTTCATTAAGTTTTTTCAAAAGGTCTTCGTAGTTATCTCTTTTAAGAATAAAGCTTCCAATAGGGCCGCCGCATTCGTATTCACGAACAACGTAGGCGACATAGGTGTGGTTATGCTTGAAGATAGTGATGAAATAGTCATCATCAGCATTGATGAAGCCGTGGATAGTTGGTGTGCCATCGAAAATGGCGAAGTCTTTGCACTCGTCTTCGTTATCAAGGAAAGCATAATAGCCATTACCTGGACGTAGGCGAAAGGCTTTTTCATAGCCTTCGATGGGATTGTTGAGATAATCTTTAAGATTAGTCGATACGGTTGCAAGGTAGCCGTCAACGTCTTTAACAATGTCTTTAATAACGGTGTTATTATCAGCGTCAACAGGTTGACCTGCGTAGTCAATATATTGAACAGGGCCATCAAGAATAGCGTCGAGATGTTTTTTAGTAATCATATTTAATTTCCTTAATCTCTAATATATTTTGAAATAGCGTCAAAAAGATTTTCTTTTGTGACGGTAGTAGTTATTGGGTCATCATTTTTATCCAATTGGAAGATGATATCAAAGTAATCAGGCTTCTGAGAAGGCTTGATAGTGATAATATAAAACAATTCTGACATTTCAAGGGCGCCATTTTCGATGAAAAAGCGTTCTTTAAATTGTTCTGGTAGTTGTTGATAAAGAGCAATATCGTTTTGGATGGCATCAAGGTCAAGGTCATCGTAGAATGAGATGGGTTTTTTAAGACGATAGAGTCCTTCGTATTTGTAAGAAAGTACCCATTTAGTATGATTGATTTTAACTAATTCCATGCGTTCATTATCGTCATGTGTGTTGTTAAAAACATCTACGAAGTCTTCAAGCGTTTCTTTTTTTTGGACAAATTGATAGCGTTCAAGTTCGTCAGCTTGTTTGGTTACAAGAGCAGAATGGT
>ERZ773051.890-NODE-890-length-18071-cov-24.181228_pt1 | contig 18071 bp, 13 predicted proteins | sample MGYA00580631_ERZ773051 | MGnify/ENA primary metagenome ERZ773051 (study PRJEB29015, sample SAMEA2738137) | human oral metagenome | biome: human oral; feature: human-associated habitat; material: saliva | place: China | collected 2204 ...
ACATCAAAAGGGCACCTTTTACCATGCAAAAGGGCATCTTTTACAACGCAAAAGACGCCCTTTTAAAAATCAATAAGGAATCTTTTTTACAAAAAGAGGAATATCTATGCCTTAGAAAAGGTAAAAGACTAAGGCAGCAAAAGGGCGGAGAAGCGTAAATAGTATGGGACTGGTATGCCTGTCATCGTGACTCTATAGAACTATTTTTTATGGTAGAGAAGATGGATAAAGGAGGGTAGGACGGTGTAAAATCGGTAGTGCTATACACAGGATTTGGGTATATATTCGGCAATTTATGTATGTGTTTTTACTGAAGAATGATGTTTTGGAGAGATGAAACGATAAAGAAAAAAAGAAGTCAAACCCATCGTTCGTGATTGTATGATCACCTTCTTCAGTAGGAAGAAACGATGAATTTGACTTCTTTTTATAGGAAGATAGTTTCCTTTATTTCGTTACCATTTTGCGTGAAGCACGCATAAGAATGGCGAAAAGAATGCAGGCTGTGACGAAACCAGCAATGGCATCGATGGCGTAATGTGCCTGAATATAAACCGTTGCACAGCAAAGCAGAATATAAAACGGTGCAAGAACAGCCAGGAGTTTATAGTTACGATCGTGCCAAAGGAGCAGCATGCAGATAGTACTTACGCCGACATGCGAGCTTGGGAAGGCTGCCGTAGGTCGCTCTCCTGCCGCTTTGGCATCTTCAACGAGGTGATAGAAGATACCATCTGTATATCCTGGGCTTGGTAAACACTCCTGATGATGGTTGAAATAGTCGTGAATATTCGGGAAGATGCCTGCTGTGATGTTGTGTAACCCTACTGCCTTGTAATAGAAAGTTGGTCCGGCAACGGGTACAAAGATGAAAATCACGTAATAAATAAAGAATGATGCCAGAATGATAAAGGCCGCTCTGTTAAATTCTTTATAGTACCATCCGAAGTAATAGACAGCTGTTGCGGCTATCATTGGATAATAAGCAGCATATCCCATATCGAAGAGTTCGCTGAAAACGGGGCCTGGAAGTGCCTTTGAAAAGAGCAATGCAGGCTGGCAACCGAAGAGATCTTGTTCCCAAGTAGCAAAGACATGGTCAAGATTAGGCAGATGTCGGTTGATCTCAAAGGTATCAGGATACCACCATGCAAGCAATGCCATCTGCGTTCCTACACGTGCAAAACGGGTTAATCGACAGGGAGCTATGCGGTAAACCAGCCACATTGCAGCCGTGATAGCTATAATACGCAGTCGTCCGAAGATCATTGCTTGTGGATTATCCATGCTTGTGTACATGATGAATGTCACAATCAACGTCAGTACTAAGTATGCCATTACGACCCATTCAAAGGCCATGAGTCCTTTGACGGGTTTCTTTTCTAATTTAAATAAGTCTATGATAAATTTCTTCATTACCTATAACCAACCTTCTTCCTTATACCATTTAATAGTTTCTTTTACGCCTTTTTTAAGGTCATACTGGGGTTTATAGCCTAATTCTTCAATAGCAGGCTGTATGTTACAACGCCAGTTTCGTTGTTTAAGAATCTGATATTTGTCGTTATTAAGGGCTGATATCTTCCCTGTAAGGTGTCCGATAATATCGCCAAAGAATGTGACAATGCGGAGTAACCATATAGGTGCTGTGATACGAATCCACCAAGGTCGACCTAATTCTTCATGTATTAGGTCGCTGAAAGTAGTACTTTGATACACCTGTCCATCGCTGAGGAAGTAGGCGTTACCAGTTTTTCCGTGGTCTAAAGCAAGGAAAACAGCCTGCACAACGTCCTTTACGTAAACGAAGGTGATGTCTTGTTGCTTGTATCCTACAGCAAAATCACTGTGTCCTTTGATGCTTTTTGCCATTAGGAAATAGTCCTTTTCGCGTGGACCATATACTCCTGTTGGGCGCAGGATGATGTAGGGGAGGTCAGATGGGAGCGTGCGCTCAGCTTCCAACTTACTCTCTCCGTATGCGGTATTGGGCTGTGGAGTGTCCGTAGGTTCAATCTCTTTATAAGGCTGTTGCTCTCTAATGGCTCCAAAAATACTGAGACTTGAGAGAAAAACAAAGCGCTCTAAAGAGTGTTGGGTTGCCTTTATAGCCTGTACAAAGTTGTGTGTTCCGTCCCTGTTTACACGGAAGAAGTCGTCTTTATTCAGACATTTTGTTACCCCAGCAGCATGAACAACATAATTGAATTGGTGTTCTGAGAGTTGTTTCTGTAGCTTTTCAACTGATGAAAAGTCGAGTTCTATGAAGTGAATGCGTTCGTCCTGCAAATATTCTCGTGATGATGAACGCCGCACGGCAGCCCAAGTCTCCATTCCCCTCCTTATTGCTTCCTCCACAATGAAGGATCCAATGAAGCCTGATGCACCTGTTATTAGTATCTTTTTCATTAAAAATTCGTTGCAAACGTTTGCAAAGATACAAACTTTTTCGTTACTTTGTGGAAAATATTTAATATAGTAATTCTTATGGGGAAAGAAAAGAAAAGCGGCAAGAGGCTGACCAAGAAGCAACTTGCAGAGAAGCTAACGGGTTTCTTTCAGTCGCAACCAGACGAGACTTTCAGTTTTAAACAGATATTTCATGCACTTAAATTAACCACTCATCCTGCTAAAATGTTGGCCATTGATGTGATGGAGGAGATGGCGTGGGACGACTTTTTATCAAAGGTTGGAGAGAGTGCTTACACGTTGAATACCAAGGGACAGGTGCAGGAAGGTACTTTTGTCCGCAAAGCAAATGGAAAAAATACCTTCTTACCAGACGATGGTGGGACACCAGTCTTCGTCTCTGAACGTAATTCAATGGCTGCTTTGAACGGCGATCATGTGAAGGTTCAGTTCATGGCACGCCGTCAAAACCATATCAAGGAGGCAATGGTCATCGAGATAATGCAGCGGAAGAAAGACACCTTCGTTGGAAGGTTGCGGGTCGAGAAGGACATTGCCTTCCTTGTAACACAGGAGAATCTCTTTATACATGACATCCTTATTCCTAAGAAAAAGCTCAAAGGTGGTAAGACAGATGACCGTGCTTTGGTGAAAATTACCAAGTGGCCGGATGCTGATCATAAGAACCTTGTGGGTGAAGTAGTGGATGTTCTGGGTGAAGCAGGGAACAATGACGTGGAGATGAACACCATCTTGGCTCAGTATGGACTACCTTATAAGTATCCAAAGCGTGTGGAAGAAGCTGCAGAGAAGATAAGTGCAGAGATCACCCCACAGGATTTTGCAGAGCGAGAGGACTTCCGTGACGTGTGGACATGTACCATTGACCCACGTGATGCAAAGGATTTTGATGATGCTTTGTCTATCCGTAAAGGCAAAGATGGGCTGTGGGAAGTGGGTGTACACATAGCTGATGTATCGCATTATGTAAAGGAAGGCGATATCATTGACCGTGAAGCACAGCAGCGTGCTACGTCTATTTACCTTGTAGACCGTACCATTCCTATGCTTCCTGAGCGTCTTTGTAATTTCATTTGTTCGCTTCGTCCGAATGAAGAGAAGCTTGCTTTCAGTTGTGTTTTCAACCTTGACGACGATGCAAACGTGAAGTCTTATCGCATAGTGCATACGGTTATTAAGTCAAATAGGCGTTATGCATATGAGGAAGCACAGCAGTTGTTGGAAGATAATGGTGTTGTCGACGGAACAGGTGAGCCTGCTCCAAATCCTGGAAAGGATGGATATAAGGGTGAGTATGCCGAAGAAGTAGTGACACTTGACCGTCTTGCAAAGAAGCTTAGGGCACGTCGTATGAAGGGAGGAAGCGTTAAATTCGAGTCAGAAGAGCTCCATTTCGATATAGATGAGCATGGAAAGCCTATTCGGTGTTACTTTAAACGCTCGAAAGATGCCAACAAACTCATTGAGGAATTTATGCTTTTAGCCAATAAAACGGTAGCCGAGAGTATCGGAAAGACCACTAAAGGTAAGAAAGCAAAGACTCTTCCTTATCGTGTTCACGACAATCCTGACCCACAGAAGTTCGAGAATCTACGTGAGTTTACGGCTAAATTCGGATATAAACTCAAGTCTTCCAGTACGAAGGGAGCCACTGCCCGTGCACTGAATAAGCTTATGGATGAGGTACAAGGCAAACGTGAAGAGAAGGTTATACAGACCATTGCACTCCGATCCATGATGAAAGCGAAGTATACAACGCATAACATCGGGCACTTTGGACTTGCTTTTGATTATTATACACACTTCACTTCGCCTATCAGACGTTACCCTGATACGATGGTTCATCGTCTTATTACACGCTATCAGCATGGAGGACGCTCGGCAAACAAGGAACATTACGAAGAACTTTGCGAACATTGCTCTGATATGGAGCTCGTTGCACAGAGTGCAGAACGTGATTCCATAAAGTATAAGATGGTGGAGTTCATGGGTGAACACATCGGCGAATGCTACGATGCACACATCTCTGGCATCCAAAGTTTCGGTATTTATGCCGAGATTGATGAGAATCATTGCGAGGGAATGATACCTATGCGCGACCTGGATGATGACTATTACGACTTCGATGAGAAGAATTACTGCCTCGTTGGGCGCCGTCGTCATCACGTTTACCAGCTTGGTGACCCTATCAGAATACAGGTTGCGAAGGCTAATCTTGAGCGTAAGCAACTTGACTTTACCCTTGATGATGGCCGTCCGAAGAAGCAACAACAACCTGAAATGCCCACTGATGGGAAGACAAGTAACCGTAAAGGAAGCAGAAAGGGTGGCAGAAACCGTCGGAGAAGATAGGGAATGACGTGAAACGAAAGATATTTTATTCACATAAAGAGGAGCTATGGAACGCATGGAGTCATAGCGGTGGAATCGTACTGGGCATTGTCTTCGGTACGATTTTCCTTGTTTGGTGCTTTCAAGAGAGGTCAGGTTGGGCTACGGTAGGTGTGATATTATATCTTGTGGGGATGTTATTCAGCTATGTGACCTCTACTGTTTATCATGCACTGTCAGCTCGTTCGGTATGGAAAGAACGCCTACGGAAGTGGGATCATGCTGCTATTTACTGGCACATAGCAGGCTCTTATTCCCCAATCACACTCACAGTGCTACGCAATCAGGGCGCATGGGGATGGGGATTGTTCTCTTTTGTGTGGTTATGTGCCATCCTTGGCACCGTATCTTCCTTGCGAAAGCTTCGTGATCATAGTAATCTTGAGACGCTAACATTCATTGGTATGGGGCTGTCAGTGCTGGTTGCGTTCAAGCCTTTGATTGATTCTTTACCCATTTCTTCGATTATCTGGATTGTTGCAGAGGGTGTAATGTATATCACAGGAGCACTGTTCTATTCATTGAACAAACGTAGATACATGCACACTGTGTTCCATTTCTTCGTCCTCTTGGGTAGTATTTGTCATATAATTGCCGTGTGGGAAATCTTGATGGAATATCTTTGATTTGTCACTTGGAGCTTCATTGCGCATAAAAATATTTTGGAAAGAAATGTTCAATCGTAGTATCTTTATTGGTATAATCCTATGTTTCATAGCATTGTCAATACATGCTCAGGAACGAAAATATACCCGTCTGAAAGGTTATTACCGTGTTTATCAGGCAACAAACTCTATGCTTAGCTATTTTGTTGATGGCATGATGGAGTTCTATATTCCACTTTCTGATTCAACAACGAATGTTTCTGACTCAAAGAAAGGTTCTCCTTTCGTGGACAGGAAGTTCTTGGGCGAGCGTCGCAGGAAAGCTCCTAAGGCAAATGGTGATGATACTTTCATACAGATGTCATTGCCTAATCTGGAACGTCGGACGCTACTTGAGAGTATCAACAGTGAGGAATATTCCACGCGTAACAATGGTGACGTATACAGATGGGCTGATAAATGCGGAAAGATAACGAAAGATAAACAGAAAATAAATGGGAAAACTGAAGTGGTAACATCCATAGAGATGGACGAATTAGTGGGACAACCGAATCATGAATTGGACATGAGCCAACTCCGGATGTATGGTATCGTTGCACGAATGACAAACTTTGACGAAAGCGAAAGCTATTTTTCTAATCAGCTTCTGTCTTCCCAAAAGCATCAAACCTTCTTTGCCCGCTATCGGGGAGAGGATGTTGATGAGCGTATTGATGTGTGGAGTGAGTTCTATGTATCCGACCGCATGACGATAACAGAGAGTGAAATGAAGCGTATTAATAAGGAGAAGAATCACGTATGGACCTTCACTATCCCTGCTTCTGTTCCTCCTTTGGACAAGGAAGTGGCTGAGGCTTGGACAAAGATGGTGGAATATTGAGTGTTGAAGAAGTATGAAGCATTGAGGAGTGACAGGGGTTAAGGAGGATAATAACAAGTCTTCTGCCCTTTAAAAGAGAGACTTTAAGGCTTTGTTAGACTTATATGATAACATTAAATAATGAGGAAAATACTTTGTTTATTCATACCTTTCCTCTTGCTTACAAGTTGTGGTAAGCAAACAAGGAAGGCTTATTTGCCAACAGAGAAGTTCACAATTGATATCTGTCTGCCTACTACTCCCGTGAAAGATCAGGGTAGTAGTTCGCTTTGTTGGGTATATGCTATGTTGGCAACCATAGAGACTGAACATCTCCGTCAGGGCGATTCCGTGAATCTTAGTCCTGATTATGTAGCACGTATGTATCTTCGTGAACAGGCTGAACGGCTTCGTCTGTTGCCTAAGAGAGCACAGTGGGAGAGCCCGAAGATAACCACACGGGGTATGAGTACGATGCTTCTCGATCTTATTCAGACCTATGGACTACAACATTATGATGCCTATCATCATAAACCAGATATGGATTACAATGTGCTTTGTAGGAAGTTATCGAAAGGATTACCTGCTGATGCACTTCTTGATGACGCCATAGGACCTCTTCCTCGTCAGGTTTTTATGTTTGGGGTACTGTATACTCCGCTTGAATTTGCACGTAGCGTCTGTCGTGATGACGAGTATCTGGCGCTAACAAGTTTCACTCATCATCCCTATAATCAGCGTTTCCCATTGGAAGTTCCCGACAATTACTTCCACGATACGTTCTTGAACGTACCGCTTGACACGATGATGAACCGTATAATAGGTAGTTTACGCAAGGGACATCCTGTGTGTTGGGAGGGAGATATATCCGAGTCTGGCTTCTCTTTCCAGCATGGTTACGCTGTACTAAATAATGAAAACAAAGCGGTAACGGTTGCTCATAGGCAGAAATCTTTTGAACATCATCGCACAACGGATGACCATTGCATGGAGATTGTAGGGTTGGCACATGACCAAAAGGGGCGACGTTTCTTCCTTTGTAAGAACAGTTGGGGGACTGATAACCCTTATAAGGGCTTTATGTTCTTAAGCGAAAACTACGTAAAACTTAAGACCATAGCAGTGATTGTACATACTTGATGTAGGGAAAAGAGCTCGTATTACTGTTCTTGTGATAAAGATATAGGATTTATTAAATAGTCTATTTTATTCTATAAAGTAGTCTTTAGTATGGCAATGGTCCTCAGATGCATGTCTGAAGGTGCTTACTTTAAAATGCAAAGGGTGTTCTTCTGAAATGTAGAAGAACGCCCTTTTCTTTTCCTTACCTATCGGATAGTTTTCTTAAATCGTACCTTCCCGATAAACTTATTGGTAGTTTCAATCTGTCTTTTAGGCTTTTGTAGATGATAACTTTGGATAATCACTTGTAAGTTCAGCCCCTTGTGCTATCGGATAATACGCTTTTCTCATGCCCTTCTCATTCCTTTTAAATACGCAGATACGGCATTACAGAAAATTACAAAGGCTTTGTAGAAAGATTACAAGCCCTTTGTAATACTTCTACTGACGCCTTGTAGAAAGATTACAGACGCCTTGTAATTTTCTGTAATGGGCACTTAAAGGTTTTTTGTATTGCTCTTTTGATCGTGAAATCAGTGTAGATGGGTGAATCGTTGCTATTCTAATAGGGTTGAATTGTGTCTGAGGAGGTTGGCTTTAAGCCCTATTTATAAGAAGTTAAGCAGGCATCTATTGTTTCTAATCACTATAAATCGAGAAGTAAAGGCATTTATACTGATAGGTACATTACAAGGCTTTTGGTTGTATAAGCGTTTTATTGTGTGGCAGTTTGTTGGTCTGACTGGAAATATAAGACCAAAGAAAAAGTGAGAAGTGACTTGGTTTATAACCAAAAAACTTCTCACTTTTTTGTCGCACTTCATGTGCGATACATAGCACTGAATGGTATTTAACTTTTTGTTTTACAGTATATTATGGTGTAGAGTTACCCTATGGGGAATATTACCGTTTGGTGGTAATATTATTTAAGGAGCACCTGTCGGGCAAACTCCCATATCACAATACCTGCTGTGACACTCACATTAAGAGAATGTTTCGTACCAAACTGTGGGATTTCTAAGCAACCATCACTCATGTCAACAACACTCTGTTTAACTCCCTTTACCTCATTTCCCATGACGATAGCATAACGAGTATTGCCTGTATTAGAGCAAAGTGTGTCTAAAGACATGTCCTGTAGCTTAGTAGAATGCTCTACTTGCTCCACACTGTACACACAAACTCCTTGCTGATGCAGCTCCTCAATGGCTTCTTCTGTCGTCTTGAAGTATCGCCAGTCGACGGAGTTCTCACCGCCAAGTGCCGTCTTGTGTATCTCTGCATTGGGTGGAGTGGCAGTGATACCACATAGATAGACAGCCTCAACACGGAAAGCATCAGCCGTACGGAAGACACTTCCCACGTTATACAATGACCGTACATCATCCAAAACAACGATGAGTGGCAGTTTCTCTGCCTCTTTGAACTCCTCAATAGAGAGGCGATTCATTTCGATTGTGCGTAGTTTCCGCATATTACTTTAAGCTGAAAGCCAGCGCATAGGCCTTGATTCTCTTCACCATTGACAGCAAACCGTTGCTACGAGTGGGTGAAAGATGCTGTCGAAGACCAATCTTATCAATGAAATAGAGGTCGGCATCAATGATTTCCTGCGGAGTATGGTTGTCCAACACTTGTATCAGAAGGGCTATTATGCCCTTAGTTATGAGCGCATCGGAGTCGGCTGTGAAGACGAGCTTACCATCTTTCTCGTCACATTGCAACCATACACGACTCTGACAACCATCAATCAGGTTCTGTTCGTTCTTGTACTGCTCGTCCAATGGTTCCAGTTCATTGCCCAGATCAATAAGCATCTGGTACTTATCCATCCAATCGGTGAAGTCTGAGAACTCCTCGATTACGGCGTCTTGTGCTTCGTTTATTGTCATAGTTCTTTATTATATGTTTGGAAGTTATAGGAGTTATAGGAGCTAAAGGGATTAAAGATGATGTAGCCAAAACGGTTATATCCGTATTGGGATGAGGCTTTTGGCTTCGCTATCTTAACTCCTTTGACTTCTTTACTTCCTAAGATTTACTCTTAACCAACTTAAACAACTTGTCGTTAGGGCGCACCTTATCAGGTACAGGGATAGAGACACGCCATCCTTGTTCAGCCACTTCAACGGGTTTGAGGTCGTAACGTATCTCGTCAGCATTGAGGAACATAGCTCCAGTAGTATTACCTGTGATGAGCAATTTCTCACCCTTTGCAAAAGTATTTGCCTCGACTGCTATCTCAGCAACGCCCAAACGAGAGAAATACTTCATCACTTTACCGATGAGAACCTTCTTCTCTGTAGCCTTGTTGCCGTATTCTTTGGTCCATTCGCCCATCTTCTGTCCTTGATAATAGCCATCCCAGAAACCACGATTGAAGACTGTTGAGAGGCGTTCATCCCACTTATCCTTCTTCTCTTCGGTGAAAGTACCGTCAAGAACACTCTCTATGGCTTCTTTATAGCAGCTGACAACGGTGTGAACATACTCTGGTCCACGGGCACGACCTTCGATCTTGAATACTCGAACACCAGCATCCATCATCTTATCAATGAAGCGAACGCTCTTCAGATCCTTAGGACTCATGATGTATTTGTTGTCTATCTCGAGCTGATTTCCCGTCTCATTATCGGTCACAGTGTAGCTACGTCGACATATCTGAACGCACTCGCCACGGTTGGCAGAGCGGTTTGCGTCATGCAGACTCATGTAACATTTGCCTGATATGGCCATGCAGAAGGCACCATGGCAGAACATCTCAATGCGGATCGGTTCACCCTTTGGACCACAGATGTTCTGTTTCAGAATCTGTTCGTGTATCTCTTTCACCTGTTCCATGTTCAGTTCGCGAGCCAATACGGCAACATCAGCAAACTGTGCATAGAACTTCAGAGCATCAATGTTTGAGATGTTAAGCTGTGTGGAGAGGTGAACTTCAACGCCCACTTGCCTACAATACATCATAACAGCTACGTCACTGGCAATTACGGCAGTGATATTTGCAGCCTTTGCAGCATCAATAATCTCATGCATCGTTGTGATATCTTCACCGTAGATGACAGTGTTTACCGTCAGATAGGTCTGGATACCGTGTGCCTTACACGTCTCTGCAATCTCATTGAGGTCATCAATGGTGAAGTGATTGGCAGAGTGTGAACGCATATTCAGCTTCCCAATGCCGAAGTAAACGGAGTTTGCTCCAGCTTGTATGGCAGCTGCCAGCGACTCACGTGAGCCTACAGGCGCCATTATTTCATAATCATTTATCTTCTTGTTCATCGTCTTTTTATCCTTTTCTTAGGGCTTTTATATAATCAAAAGTATAGGGGTTATACTGTCCTTTGTTGCAGTCAGCGACTGAAAATCAGCCGCAAAGTTACTCAAAATAATCGAGAAAAGGGCATAAGCGATATGTTTGAAAACAATAAACTACATGCTTCACGCAGCATTATGGAGCGTTACGTCATATTTGCCTCATTGTCTTCTATCATTCTCTGGGATGGTTTCAACGTTTTGATACATGGTCTTTGACATACTGATACATAGGATATATGTATGCAGAATGATTGCATTGCGAGGTGCTAATCAGCAAATAGTCAGAGTGTTCTTCGCCCATCTGCAAACTATTTTGTATCTTTGCATGCTTAATTTTAGCGAGGATAAAACAGGATGAAGAAACTCTATATAGAGACATATGGCTGCCAAATGAATGTGGCAGACTCTGAAGTTGTGGCTTCAGTGATGAAGATGGCAGGCTATGATGTCTGTGAGAACGAGGAAGAAGCTGATGCAATCTTCCTTAATACATGTTCTGTGCGTGAGAATGCAGAGAACAAAATATATAATCGACTTGACACTTTACATGCTGAACAACGGAAGGGACGTGAACTGATATTGGGCGTTCTGGGTTGTATGGCAGAACGTGTGAGGAATGATTTGATACAGAATCACCACGCCAACCTTGTGTGTGGTCCAGATTCTTACCTCAATCTACCGGATATGATAGCGCAGTGTGAGAACGGAAGGAACGCTATGGATATAGAACTATCAACCACTGAGACCTATCGAGACGTCATTCCACAGCGTATTGGTGGTAATCGTGTGTCAGGATTCGTTAGTATCATGCGTGGTTGTAACAACTTCTGCCATTATTGTATCGTACCTTTCACACGTGGAAGGGAGCGCTCACGCGATGTGGAGAGTATCCTTAAGGAAGTGCAGGATTTGCATGATAAGGGCTTCAAAGAAGTAACGTTGCTCGGACAAAACGTCAATTCGTATGGTCTGCTACCCAATGGTAAGCGCCCAGAGAACGGAACTTCTTTTGCAGAACTGTTGCGGAAGGTAGCGCAGAGTGTGCCTGATATGCGTGTACGCTTCACTACTTCCAACCCAGAAGATATGACTGAAGATATCATTGAAGCTGTTGCAGCAGAACCAAACCTCTGCCATCACATTCATTTCCCAGCACAGAGCGGTAGTAATAGTGTGTTGAAGTTGATGAATCGTAAGTATACTCGTGAGGATTACTTGCGGAAAGTAGCTGCCATTCGTCGACTTATTCCTGACTGTGGACTGACAACTGATATCTTTATCGGCTATCATAATGAGACGGAAGAGGACTTTCAGCAGACACTTTCGCTGATGCGTGAGGTGGGATTTGACTCTGCTTTCATGTTTAAATACTCTGAACGCCCTGGCACTTATGCGGCAAAGCACTTGCCTGATAATGTGTCTGAGGAAGAAAAGATACGTCGTTTGAATACGTTAATTCGTCTTCAGACAGAGATTTCGGCTGAACAGAACAAGAAAGATGAGGGAAAAGAGTTTGATATACTCATCGAACGGTTTGGTAAACGCAGTCGTGAACAACTCATGGGACGCACTCCGCAGAACAAAGCCGTGGTCATTGCACGTGGCAATCACCATATCGGCGAGACCGTTCGAGTGCGTATTACGGGTTCAACCAGCGCCACCCTCTTCGGAGAAGAAGTATAAACGTGTTATTGATAAGAAGATAAAACCGCAAAATATTTTGCGGTTTTGCTATTTAATAGCTATATTTGCACAGAGGAATCCAAACAATAAAAGTAAGGCAGTAGCATAGATGCATAGAGCATTTCAGGCTTATTACCATATCTCAGATAATATAAAAGAGATTGGGATAGAACATTAGATGCTTTCTGAGGTCACAATAGCTGGGCTTTATAATGGCGTTTACAACACTAAACAACAGAAACATTTTAAAGAAATCCATAATTTGGAAAAGTTGTTTGAGGTGTTTTCAGTGTCAGATGTAGTATCGTTATTTGGCAGAAATAAGGCAATGTTACGTCAGTGAGGGTTTGTTATTGAAAACTTTGATCTACTGATAGGATCAACAGCAGTGACAGATGATTGTATTTTTGTTACTGATAAGATGGGTCATTTAGGAAGGGTTCCAGATGTAAAAATAGAAAAATGGATAAGCACATAAAGCGTCTATGAAGGAATTTATACACGTATTACTAAGGTTTGTACCACCTTATAAGAAGTACCTTGTCATGTCGATAATCTTTAATATCTTATCGGCACTTCTCAATATCTTCTCTTTTGCAACGCTCATACCACTCCTTCAGATACTCTTTAAGGTTGATGCTGGGACTGGAGCAACACGTATCATGTCGTGGAGTGAGGGTTCTTTTAAGGATGTTTTATCAAACAATGCTGATTATTATACGCAGATTTATATTACAAGCTGGGGACCTACGACTGTCTTATTAGCTATTGGATTGGTCCTTGCCTTCATGACTTTTCTCAAGACAGGGGCTTATTTCTTATCCTCTGCTTCTATTATTCCTATCCGAACGGGTGTAGTTCGTGATATTCGTAACCAGCTTTACCAGAAAATAACATCTCTTTCACTGGGTTTTTTCAGTGAAGAAAGGAAGGGAGATATCATTGCTCGTATGAGTGGAGACGTACAAGAAGTGGACAATTCCATCATGTCTTCTATTGATATGTTGTTCAAGAATCCCGTTCTTATAGTGATTTATTTTGTTACGTTGCTTATTATCTCATGGCAGTTGACGCTCTTTACACTTATCTTTGTTCCAGTTTTTGGTTGGTTCATGGGCTTTGTAGGTCGTAAACTGAAGCAGAACAGTATCACTGCACAGACATTGTGGAGTGATACCATGAGTCAAGTAGAGGAGACTTTGGGTGGTTTACGTGTTATTAAGGCTTTCTGCGCAGAAGACTTAATGGATGAACGCTTTGATAAAATCAACTCACAATATCGCAATGACATCATGCGTGTCAATATCCGTCAGCAACTTGCGCACCCTATGAGTGAGTTCTTGGGAACAGTAATGATTGTCGTTGTGCTGTGGTTTGGTGGTACACTTGTCCTTGGCCAGTATCCAATTATTAGTGGTCCGACTTTCATTTATTATCTTGTTATCCTCTATAGCATCATCAATCCACTGAAGGAATTCTCCCGTGCAGGCTATAATATTCCTAAAGGACTTGCCTCTATGGAGCGTATTGATAAGATTCTTCAGGCTGAAGTGGAGATACAGGAGCCGAAGAATCCTGTTCACATCAATGCTTTTGAACATGAGATAGAATTCCGTCATGTCAGCTTTGCTTATACTGATGAGAAAGATAAAGACGGTAATTCAGTGTTGCATTGGGTGTTGAAGGATATAAACCTTGTCATACCAAAGGGTAAAACGGTTGCTTTGGTTGGGCAGAGTGGTAGTGGAAAGTCTACCTTGTTAGATCTGATACCTCGTTACTATGATGTTCAAGAAGGTGAGATTCTCATTGATGGAATCAACATAAAGGACCTAGGAGTGCATGATTTGCGTCAGCTTATTGGTAATGTTAACCAGGAAGCAATCCTCTTCAACGATAGTTTCAAGAATAACATATCCTTTGGTTCGAATGCTTCTGAAGAGGCAATCATTGAAGCTGCGAAGATAGCCAATGCCCATGACTTCATCATGCACAGTGAGAAGGGGTATGATACGAATATTGGTGACCGTGGCGGTAGGCTCTCTGGAGGACAACGCCAACGTGTAAGTATTGCGCGTGCCATCCTTAAGAATCCTCCAATCCTTATCCTTGATGAGGCTACATCAGCACTTGATACGGAGAGTGAACGACTTGTTCAGGATGCACTTTACCGTCTCATGAAGACTCGAACTACCATTGCTGTGGCTCATCGACTATCAACTATTAAGAATTCTGATGAGATTTGCGTGATGCATGAGGGTAGAATAGTAGAAAGAGGTACGCATGATAAGCTCATGGAAATGAACGGATATTATAAGAAACTGCATGATATGCAGGAGATATAATCATTAGTAATAAAGAAAGGGGTAATAAATCAATTTGAAAATGGATATGAAGTTAAGTAAGACATTTAGTCCTATAGTTGCTTTATTAGTCAATTTACTAATTGCTTTCGTGGTCTATAACATCTCACGAATAGAGTTTATTTTAGAGAATCTCAGTTATTTCTCAGAGCATTTATCGTTCTCTTACCTGTTAAGGATGTTCGGTGGAGGGTATATGTTTGACCGTTCTGCCATTGTTTATTCCAACGCTCTTTACATTGTTTTAATGCTTTTGCCCTTCTGGCAAAAGGAAAATGTAGTTTATCATAAGTTATGTAAATGGGTTTTCGTGGTTGTTAACAGCATTAGTCTTGTTGTTAACTTGTGTGATTCAGTTTATTTTCCATATACTTTAAGGCGTACAACAACCAGTGTGTTCCGTGAATTCCGTAATGAAACGAACCTCGGAGATGTCTTTTGGGGTGAGTTCTTGGTGCATTGGTATCTCGTCTTACTTGCAATCGTAGTAATATGGGGTATGTGGAAGCTGTATTATATACCTAAAACAAACGTCAAGGAGTTTACAAAGAGATCTGAAAAGCTACGCTTTGCAGGTGTACAACTTCTTGCATTGGTCATCTGTGTACCTCTGGGAGTTGGTGCTTGTCGTGGTGGATTAGAGACAGGTATACGTCCAATCACCATAAATAATGCCAATCAATACGTTGATCGACCCACTGATTGTGCCATTGTTCTTAACACACCGTTTGCCTTGATGCGTACGATAGGTAAGGATGTCTTTATTGTTCCCAGTTATTTCAAGTCGGAACAAGAGGCAGCTAAGATCTTTACACCTATCCATAAGCTTACTCCAACAGGCCCTTTCCGTCATAAGAATGTGGTGGTTCTTATTGTAGAAAGCTTCGGTCGTGAGTATATCGGTGGACTGAACAAGATGTATTTTGGGGGTAAATACAAAGGGTATACACCTAATGTGGACAAGCTTATAGAGAAAAGTGCCGTCTGGTATTACTCCTTCTGCAACGGAAGAAAGAGTATTGATGGTATGCCAAGTGTACTCTGTGGTATTCCAATGTTCAAAGAGCCATTTGTTCTTACTCCTGCTTCAATGAACAATTATACAAGTATGGCAGGCTTATTGTCCAAAGAAGGGTATAGCACAGCTTTCTTCCATGGTGCCAATCGTGGGTCTATGGGATTCTTGGCATTTGCCAATAAGACAGGATTTCAGCAGTATTACGGCCGTCAGGATTATGATGCTGATCCACGTTTTGGCAAGGGCAAGGATGACGACTTCGATGGTCATTGGGGCATTTGGGACGAACCTTTCTTGCAATATTGGTGCACGAAGATAGGAGAAATGAAGCAACCGTTCATGACAACATGCTTTACTGTTAGCAGTCATACACCTTATATCATCCCAGAAAAGTATAAGAAGGTGTATCCTGAAGAAGGAATTGTCATGCATAAATGCATCCGTTATACGGATATGGCCATTGGTAAATTCTTTGAGAAGGCTAGTAAGCAGCCTTGGTTTAAGAATACTATCTTCGTAATGACCAGTGATCACACCAATCTTAGTGATCATCAGCAGTATCAAACAGACATTGGTGGCTTCTGTTCACCTATTATTATATATGATCCTTCACAAGAATTGGTGAAACCAGGTATGCGTAATGGCATTGCACAGCAGATAGATATCCTGCCAACAGTGCTGAGCATACTGAACTACAACAAACCTTTCCTGTCATTTGGATGTGATCTTATGACCACACCGAACGATGATACGTATGCTGTTAACTATCTTAATGGTATCTATCAGTATGTAAAGCATGGATACACTATGCAGTTTGATGGTAATAAAGTGATTGGGATGTACAAGCTGACTGACCTCCTTATGAAGCATAACCTTGTGGGGAAGGTGAAGGAACAGGCACAGATGGAAACAGAATTGAAAGCCATTATTTATCAATATATGTACCGAATGGTGCATGATAAACTGCTTGCAAAATGAAAAAAGTACTCTCCTATATAGCCTATGTGTTAGCTTATGGCTTTTGGTATGCCATGTCATTACTGCCTATGTGTGTACTTTACGTCTTCTCGGATGCTCTTTATCTGCTTGTCGGGAGGGTTGTTAAGTATCGTCATAAGGTGATATGGAAGAATCTTAAGGAGAGTTTTCCAGAGAAAGATGAAGCAGAACTACAACGAATAGAGTGTGACTTCTATCGTTATTTTTGCGATTATCTGGTTGAAACCATCAAGCTCATGACGATGAGTAGGCGTGAATTGCGCAAGCGGATGGTGTTTACAGGAACAGACCAGATGAATGTTCTGCTTGAGAAGGGAGTGTCATGTGCTGTCTATCTTGGGCATTATGGCAATTGGGAGCTTATTACATCACTCCCTTTATGGGTTTCCGAGAAAGGACAATGTTGCCAGGTGTATCATGTATTAGAGAACGAACGTTTTGATAAACTGTTCAAACAGGTGCGTGAAAAGCAGGGTTCCATCTGCATACCGATGGCAGAAACACTGCGTCGTATCATTGATTTCCGACAGAAAAAGCAGCCTATTGTTATCGGATATATCTCCGATCAAGCTCCATTCTGGAACAATATTCACCATTGGTTACCCTTCCTGAACCATGACACTCCAGTCCTTACTGGTAGCGAACGCATCATAAAGAAAACCCAACAGGCAGTGTTCTATGGTGATGTGTCACGTATCAGCAGAGGACATTATCGGTGTGACATGCAGTTGATAACCACCGAACCAGAGAAATATAAGGACTGGGAGATAACTGATGAGTACTTTAAGCGATTGGAAAAGACTATACAACGTCAACCAGAATTGTATCTTTGGAGTCATAAACGATGGAAGCGTACACACGAAGAGTTCAATCTTAGATATGATCCTGAGACTGGGCGTGTGAGCTTAGACCCGTTGGAAGAGATATTAAAGAGGAAGAATAACCAATGATATTTGTAAGGGACAAGGGGCGGATGTGTAATAACATCCTGCAATACGGGCACCTTTATGCCTGGGGAAGAGCGCATGGTAGAAGTACTGTTTCTATGCGTTTTGCTTATAAGTATCAGTATTTCCATATCAGTAAGACCCGCTGGCACAATTTCGCAGTCTATCTTCTTGCAAAGTATGCAGCCAAATTTAAGCTAATACCTACCGTCACATTTGATACACCTGAGGAAGACTTAACTGAAAAGGAAAATGCAATGCGGCATGGATGTCTTGTTGCGGAGGGGTGGTTTGCTCGTTGGTATGACCTTTTCTTACAGTATAAGCCAGAGATAT
>ERZ773051.897-NODE-897-length-17906-cov-9.474203_pt1 | contig 17906 bp, 10 predicted proteins | sample MGYA00580631_ERZ773051 | MGnify/ENA primary metagenome ERZ773051 (study PRJEB29015, sample SAMEA2738137) | human oral metagenome | biome: human oral; feature: human-associated habitat; material: saliva | place: China | collected 2204 ...
GCAATACAGACTGGTTCGACCAGCTTTTCTCAAGTTCAATCATGCACAACCACTCTGTGAGTGCTTCTGGTGGTACAGACAAGGGTCAGTACTATGCTTCACTCTCTGCGATGTATGATCCGGGATGGTATAAGTCAAGCCGTGTTCAGCGTTACACTGGTAACATCAATACGACTTACAATATTAATAAGAAGGTCGGTTTGAACCTTATCGCTAATGCTTCTTATCGTAAGCAGAGAGCTCCAGGTTCGTTGAGCCGTACGATTGACCCATCAACAGGTGCTGTTAGTCGTGCTTTCGATATCAACCCTTACTCTTATTCTTTGAACACTTCACGTACACTCGACCCAACCGAGTCATATACACGTAACTATGCTCCGTTCAACATCTTCAATGAGTTGAACAATAACTACATGGACTTGAATGTACACGACTTCCGTATACAGACAAGTATTGACTATAAGCCAATAACAAAGTTGAAGCTTACTGCTTTGGTAGCTGTTAAGAGTGCTGCTTCAACGATGGAACATGTCGTTCGTGAAAACTCTAATCAGGCTTTGGCTTATCGTGCAATGGGTACAACAACTATCCGCGATGCCAATCCTTATCTTTATACTGATCCTGACAACCCATTTGCTCTTCCAGAGTCAATCCTCAAAGAGGGCGGTATTCTTGACAGAACAGGTAACCACTTCTTTGGTTGGGATACCCGTCTTTCTGCTGCTTACAACGATGTATTCAATGATACACACATCGTGAACCTCTATGCCGGTGTTGAGAGTAATAGCGTTGACCGTAAGGCTACTTTCGACCGTGAGTGGGGTATGATGTTTGATGCTGGTGAGATTGCTAAGCTGAACTATCGTGCATTCAAGATGTTCCAGGAGAAGGGATCTGACTACTATGGCTTGTCAAATACCCACATCCGCAGTCTTGCTTACTTCGGTACAGGTACCTATTCTTATAAGGGTCGCTATCAGATGACTGGTACTTTCCGTTATGAGGGTACTAACTATCTGGGTAAGGCTACATCAGCTCGTTGGTTGCCAACCTATAACGTTTCTGGTGCATGGAACGCACATGAGGAAGAATGGTTTAATAAGGTGTTTAAGCAGGCGTTGACACATGCTACATTCCGCTTGAGCTACTCACTTACTGGTGACCGTCCTCCTGTAACTAACTCATTGCCAATCTTCACAGCAACAGTGCCTTGGCGTCCATTTACTTCTATTCAGGAGACAGGATACGATGAGCAGTTCGGTAATAAGAACCTTACCTACGAGAAGAAGCGTGAGTTCAACCTTGGTTTCGACTTTGGATTCCTTGACAACCGTATCAATCTTACAACTGATTTCTACTGGCGTCGCAATAGTGACCTTATTGGTTACGTGAACCATCCACAGTTGGGTTCTTATAACCTTGCTAACGTTGCTTCAATGAAGTCTAATGGTATGGAGCTTTCATTGAATACACATAACATCAAGACAAAGGACTTCAGTTGGGAATCTAACTTTATCTTCTCATGGACACACAATGAGATTACAAGTCTCTTCACCCATGCACGTGTTATCGACCTCGTACAGGGAACTGGTTATAGTCTTGTAGGTTATCCTGTAAACTCTATCTTCAGCATCCCATTTGCTGGACTCGATGGTGAGGGTTTGCCTACATTCATGAACGAGGATGGTAGAAGAACTATCTCTGGTCTTAACCTCCAGGAGCGTGATCAGGAGAAGATTAAGTATCTGAAGTTCGAAGGTCCTGCCGACCCAACTACAACGGGTTCATTCGGTAACGTCTTCCGTTATAAGAACTGGGACCTCAACGTATTCGTTACTTATAGCTTTGGCAATAAGGTTCGTTTGAACCATATCTTCAGTAACCGCTATGACGATATGGATGCTCTGCCTAAGGAGTTCCGTAATCGCTGGACATACAGTGGTGATGAGGCTTTGACTTCTATCCCTGTAATTGCTTCACGTCGTCAGAACCGCAACAACTCACAGTTGGATGTTGCTTACAATGCTTATAACTATTCTGATGTTCGTATCGCAAAGGGTGACTTCATTCGTATGAAGGAAATCTCATTGGGTTACACTTTCCCTGCAGCTATGATTAGAACTATTGGCGTTAGCAGTTTAGCTTTGAAGCTTCAGGCAACTAACCTCTTCCTCTTCTATTCAGATAAGAAGCTGAACGGTCAGGATCCAGAGTTCTTCAATACAGGTGGTGTGGCTGCGCCAGTTCCAAAGCAGTTCACCTTGACATTGAGATTAGGTCTTTAATATTTTAACGGAGGCTTCAAATTCAGCTGAGAATATCCAAATGTTGATAGTAACATTGGAGTTCCTAACAAGGCGAATGGTTGTAAAATGATACAGCCATTAGACAATAAAGAGATGCTGAATCAGAACCAGAAGTAATTTAATATAGAACGAATATGAAAATTAAGAATATCATATATAAGGGCAGCTTGATGCTTGCATCTGTAGCGATACTTGCATCTTGTTCTGACCAATTGGATACGTTGCCAGACAACCGTACGACTTTGGACACACCAAAGAAGATTGCGGGTCTGCTTGTGACAGCCTATCCTGACCGTACACCGACGCTCTTTAACGAGTGGATGTCTGACAATACCGATTACATGGGAGCACAGAATAGCCAGGGTAATCGTGGTGGTGATCAGTACTTCTTCTGGCAAGAGCAGACAGAAGGTGGTAATGACTCTCCTGAGCAGGTGTGGATGCTTTATTATGAGGGTGTCTATAAGGCTAATGAAGCTTTGGCTGCCATTGAGGATCAGGGCGGTCCAAAGAACGATATACTTCGTAATTCAAAGGGTGAGGCTTTGCTCATTCGTGCCTATGACCACTTTATCCTTGCTAACGAATTCTGCCGTCCTTATAATGGCAAGACCAGTACAAAGGATGCTGGACTCTATTATGCAACAGGAATTGCAGACTTCTCTGCAGCTGCAGAACAGAGTAATCGTGGTACTGTAGCTGATGTCTATGCAAAGATTGCTGCTGATATTGAGGCTGGTATCCCATTGCTTAACGATACATATGAGGTGCCAAAGTATCACTTCAATAAGCAGGCTGCTTATGCTTTTGCAACTCGTTTCTACCTCTATTATGAGAAGTGGGAGAAGGCAAAGGAATATGCTGATAAACTCTTAGGTAGTAACCCTGCTGCTTCTTTGCGTGACTATAGAGCTTTGCAGGCTATGCCACTGAGTAAATCAGAGCAGGCAGTAAAGATTGCTGAGGCTTATTGTAGTGCTTCTGCAGACTGTAACCTCCTTGTTCAGACCAGTGTCAGCAATGCTGGTATGGCTCTTGCACCATGGTTAATAAGTAAGCGTTATACACTCACTAACTATTTGGCAGAGACAGAATTGTTCCAGAGTAATAACATCTGGGGTACATCGTCAAACCTCATTTGGAAGCCATTTACCGTTAATCAAGGTGAGAGTAACTTCGCTTTATTGATGAAACTTCCACGTGAGTTTGAGATTCGTAATACCACAACAGGCTCTGGTTATCTCCGCACATTGAATGTTGACTTCACGATGGATGAGGCTTTGCTCAACCGTGCAGAGGCTGAAATCATGCTTGGTCAGAATGATGCTGCTTGTGCAGATATGACTATTTGGATGAAGAACTTCTTCAATACCAATGTGACCCTTACCCCAACAAGTGTACAAACTTACTTCAAGACAGTTCCATATGCATACGCTGATGCTGCTAAGATGGTACCAAGTTTCAAGAAGCACATCAGCCCTCGCTTCACTATCGATGCTGAAGGCTCAGTGCAGGAGTCACTCTTACAGTGCTTGCTGAACTTCCGTCGTATCGAGACAGTACATCAGGGAATGCGTTGGATGGATATCAGACGTTACAATATCGAGATTCCACGTCGTTTGATTGGTGCTAACGGTAAGCCTTCAAAGAACCTTGATTGGTTGGAGAAGGACGACCCTCGTCAGGTGGTACAGATTCCACAGAGTATTCGTGAGGCTGGTGTTGCAGGCAACCCAGCTAAGGCTCTTGTAGCAGGTGCGAAGCTCGTTGACCTTTCTCAGTACAAATTGCCAGTACTTTCAGCGGTCAATCAGTATTCTGCTCCAGTAAGTGCACACTCTTTTTAATAGCTAATTAAAGGATTAAGAAATGAAGAAAAACATATTAGCTTTATCGCTATTGGCGGCAGTGGCAGCAGGCTTCACTGCTTGTTCAGACGATAATTTGTCAAGCGAGAGCGTTATTAAGCCTTCTAAGGCAGCAGACACTGTTTTCGACAAGTGGCTGTACAAGAACTTCGTAGTACCTTATAACATTCAAATACAGTGGCGTTATGAGGACAATGAGTCGGACATGTCTTACTATGATGTACCAGCCGATTCAGCTCAGTCAGTGGAGTTAGCGCATATTGTGAAGTACACTTGTGTTGAGGCTTATACCGAAGCAGCAGGTATTGATTTCACACGTCGCTTCTTCCCAAAGCTCTTCAGCTTCTTGGGTGAGTTCGAGTATGGAAACAATGGTAGTATAAAACTCGGTACTGCTGAGGGTGGAAAGAAGATTCGTCTCTTGGGTGTTAACCATCTTGATAAAGTCAAGAACAATCGTACCGCTTTGGATGAATATTATCTTAAGACGATTCACCACGAGTTTGTTCACATCGTGAACCAGACTAAGGACTACCCACGTGAGTTTGGTAAGATAACACCAACAGGTTATGTTAATGATTCGTGGCTTTCTGAGAAGTATGGAACAGGCTATGAGAAGCGTGGTTTCGTTACAGCCTACTCACAGAAGGAAGAACGTGAGGATTTTGCTGAGGTGGTAAGTACTTACATTATTTCTACCGATGCACAATGGAACGCTATCCTCAAGAAAGCAACCATTGTGGATGCTAATGGTGCAGAAGCAAAAGATCAGCCAGGTGTAACAGCTATTGAGAAGAAGCTCGAGATTGCTAAACGTTACTATAAAGAGACCTTTAATGTCGACCTTGATAAGGTGCGTGATACTGTCATTGAGCGTGAGAACAACGTTGTTAGTGGCAGTTATAATCTGACAAATCTTAATTATTAAGAAAGGATCATTATATGAAAGCAAATAAATTATTTATATATCTCCTACTTGCCTTGCCAGCTCTTTTCCTTCAGTCATGCCAGACAGAAGAAGAGAATGTCTTTGGAAAGCCTTACTCTGAGCGTATGGACGAATTCCTTCAGAAGGCACAGGAAACGTTGGTTGCATCGCAATATGGCTGGGCTTTAGACTATTATCCACAGAGAAACCAGGCTTATGGTGGCGTGGCTTATACGATTAAGTTCACCCGTGACAATGCGATTGTACGCTACGAGAACAATCCTGATGATGGCGAAGTAAAGTCATTGTATAAGATGAAGGAAGACGACGGACCCGTTTTGTCGTTTGATACGCACAATACCTTCCTCCACATTTATGCTACTCCAAAGAATGGTGAGTATCTCGGTAAGGAAGGCGACTTCGAGTTCGTTATCGATAGTATTGGTGCTGACCGCATCAAGATTCACGGCAAGCGTTCGTTGAATACTATGTATCTCAATAAACTCTCTGGCGAAGCTTCAGAATATATAGAGAAGGTAACAGAACTTACCAACCTCTTTGTTTTCTCTGATGTAGCTCTTAACATTGGTGGAAAGCCTTACACACTTGTTGTTACAGATAAGAACAATCGTCAGTTAGCTATCTATGATGGTGATAAGGTTGTTGCTGAGTCTGCTTATGCCTTTACTGATAAGGGAATCCGTTTGTATGAGCCTATCACATTGAATGGCGTACAGTTGTACGACTTAACTCTTGATAAGGCTACTGCTAAGTTTACTGGTACTGGTGTAGAGTCTACTGCTTCAAACGTTGATGTTAACCTCATTGCGAATATGATAGGTGCTATCAACGCTTCTAATGGTGAGAAGACTATTACGAAGACCATTCCATATCTTAACAAACTCGACATCACTTGTGATGCATCATGGGTTCACCTCTCTAAGGATGGTGATAAGCTCATTATTAAGGTAGATGCTAATCCTATTGCAACGAATGCGCGTGGTGCAAAACTTAAGATTTCAAATGGTATAAAAGAGGCACAGGTTCAGATTATGCAGTTTGACCTTTCTGCACTCATGGGTACTTATGAGCTCACGATGAACTCATATGTATCAAAGGATGGAAAGATGGGCTTCTTTGATAATACTCGTACAGCACGATTGAGATATGTAGGCTCTGGTGCGAACCGCAAGTTCTACCTCAATGTTCACAGTGCTTATGGTTCAGACTATGTGTTCCCATTGACCTACGTGGCTTCTGCTAATGCATTCTTGATGCAGGGTGGACAGAAGGTGATGACCTTCCAGGGAAATAATGTAAGCTATAACATCGGTAATGCCTTTAACATCGATGAGAAGAGTGGTACAGGTACAGGAACAGGTGCTTACAACCTAATTTCCTTCACCATTGCAGACAATGGCGACATCAGTGCATCACTCTGTGGACCATTGTTCAGCATCATTAATGGACAGGTACAGTATACTGGTTTGACTACTGAGCGTATCATCCTCTGGGCTTATACAGGTGAACCATTCACCTCTGAGAATCTTGCAGGTTGGTGGGATAAGTGGACTAACCCTGTACTCACCAAGAGGGCTTCTACATCTTCATCTGCCAAGCCTTCTATCTTGCCAGAGGAGTCATTCGACAATACAGCGTCTGTATTGATGCCACAGTATCTACCAAACCGTGTTGCACGCTTCGATGTAGACTGGAACTCATTCCTCACAACATCTACAGCGTCTCAAGTAAAACTAAACAAGTAAGTGTTTTATGAAAAAGATATTTAATATTTGTCTTCTCCTTGCTGTTACTGCAGGCTTCGTTGCCTGCAGTGACGACAACGATGCAGGTAGTAATTACTTGCGTGAGAACACTGTAAAGATAGTAAGCTCAAATCTCTTCTTCAATGCCGCAGCACAGAAGGGTGGTGTGAAGTTTACCGCACCAGCTGGCTCAACAGTATCAGTCAGTGATTCATGGGCAACAGCTCAGTTGCAGAATGACTCTGTTATTGTTAGCGTAACCAATAACCCGGGTGTTGACAGTCGTTCTGCTGTGTTGACAATCAAGAATGGTAGTGATTCAACTAATCTGTCTATCTTGCAGTCAGGAGCTGTATTCAAATACAAGGGTGCTAAGTCTTATGTTATGAATGACAATGCTACAACTCTCACCCTGCCTTATTCAAAGTTAGGTGCTACGCCAACATTGGAACTTGCTGATGCTGCAGATGCTTCTGCCGTGACATCTATTGAGGATAAGGATTCTGCTTTTGTGGCACATATCGGAGCTAATACAACAGGCGAGGTACGTTCTATCTCACTCATTTTGAAGAATCAAGAGAACCGTGATACGATTACTGTAACACAGGGTAGCATTGATGATTTTGCAGGTAAGACATATAGTCTCTATGGTTACGACCTCCTTAAGATGACATCAGCTACAACTGATATTAACACATTGGTAACACAGATTGTTGGTACACTTGAGAAGAAATCTGATACCGAGTTGACCTTTAATTCAAGTGACACGGGTATGAAGATGACGCTCACCTTTGATCCTGCTAAGGTGTCATTGTCATTGAAGGCTGGCGAATATGTTCTTTCAAAGAGAGTGAATGATACCACTTATTTCTACAGAACTGCTATTTGGGACATCAATCATTATGGTACATTCATGAAGCTTATTCGTCAGCAGACTGAAGCACATCGTTCTGGTCAGGTGAGTGATGCTGATTTTGCTAAATTCCAGAAGGTTGTTCCGGGTATTTATAACTATTATGCATCAAATCAGTTGACAATGACAGCAAGAATGTCTTACTCTAAGGCGGATAAAATGGTTGCTGGTATTCTTGAGGATAGTGGTAAGAATGCCGCTTACATAAAGAGCTTAACGTATTTAGGACCTTTAGGTTTCCCTCTTAATTCATTTAATGGAAATGTCTTTGCAATCTATAAGTACAACCAGCAGGGAAGTCAGTTATATCTTAATGGTCCTCTGTTCCTGCTTCAGCCTGTGATGCTTTTCCATCCTTTAAGCACAACTGCTAAGCCTGCAGCGTTTATGAAGAAAAGATAATGAAAGGTTTGAGAAAATTTTAAGTAGACGAGTCTTTTAAGTAGACGAAGTAAACAAATAAACGAGTTGACAAGTTAATTGTTTTGAGGATTATAGCTCCTTGGGATAGTTAATTTGTCAACTCTTTTTTGTGCCCCTTATCTTTTCTGATGAAGACAGGGTAATTAAAGACATGGTAACAGGGTAAACAAAGACATGGTAACAGAGTAATTAGGGATATAGTAACAGGATAATTAAATATAAAGTAGCAGAATAGGGTATTGATGTTTATGCTATGGTTTTGTTAAGGAGTTAAAGGTGTGGTGTGAAATATATTTACAATAATTTTGCTTAGAACGCTTAAAATGAGCATGAAAAACGTAGATTTTGGTGGCGTTGTAAGTTCCCTATAACCAGAGGGTTACGAAGTTGTTTGGGAAAAGGTGCTTAATTGGGTCCTTAAAGGGCGTCTTTAAGAGGTCAAAAGAGCATCTTTAAGAAGCCAATTAAGCGTTAATTCGAGTGCTGTTAAGCATGAATTATTTTTGAGGGAGTGATTTTTTATTACAAAACATCAGATAGGCGAGTGTGCCCACTGCTGCCATTGGGTTAATAGTTAACCTCAATGGAAGCAGGGTAAACTCTATATGGATCGAAATATTCGGTACAGCTATTAATCATGTCTTGGAGATTTGCCTTCACATTCTTTCGATAGAGCTCTTTTCCGTTGACGATAACTGTCACAGGCTTGTTCATGTCTATGAGTTCGCTATTCAGATAAATACGTAGTCTACCGCCCTTTGCATTTGTGTAGCTGCGGTTAAATCTCATTTCAATACCCCAATGCTTGTCTCTCTCAACAGCGGTATATTCCACCTCTTTGATATTAATCTTCACCACATTGTTGTGGATATTCATGTCATAGTAAGTGCGATTCTGCGTAGGAGAGCTTAACACTTGTAGGTTGTAGAAGCCCGAACGATGTCGCCCATCCATGTCATAATCTTCCCAGAGAACCGTCTTTGGATAGGGATTACGAACGAAATTCTTGAGCCATGGAGTAGTGAGGTCGTATTTAATATGATGCTGCATGTTAGGCAGGAGGTTGATGCGATGAACAAAGAGCGGACGCTTGTTGGCATCAAGCGGTCGTGCCAACTGAGCAGAGTCAAATGCAATCTGCGTATAATAAGTTAGAATATTACGGTAGAAACCAGTGTCATCCGCTCCTGTGAGGAATGAAAAACCAATGTTAGCACAGTTTTCTACAGGTGCATTCTTCAATGGTTCGCCACCAGCCATTGGACCCGCTGCAGCCCAATAGTCGGCATAGAAAGAGGCAAGACGCTGACTGCCATAGCCACCTTCAGATATACCGAAGACGTAGAGGCGGTTAGCATCAACATTACCCTCGACCAGTGCTTGTCGGATAAGCTTCTCCCAAGCAAACTGTTTAGCTACTTGCCACCAGCGATAGTAGTCGCCTTCATTAGGAATCTGTGGAATGAAATAGAGAGAAGGACCATCTTGGAATCTGTTTCCTAAGATAAGTCCGGTAGCCCATTCTTGTTCCTTTGGACCAGAACCATGCAGGTAAAGGAACAACGGAAGCTTGCCTGCTGCGCTTCCCTTTACACCATAGTAGTAAGGCATGACGGCATTCTTTTCCAATGCTTCAGGTAAATTCCACGATGCTTTTATGCCTTTCTGCAAGTCTTCAGGCTTTGCGAGCTTCTGTTCATTTAGTTCGTGATTCGCTTCACACCATGCATCCCACACCATCTTTTGGTTTTGAGCGATATCTTTGTTCTTTATCAGTTGCTGTATATCCGTAGTATAAGTCTTGTTACGTTGAAAGGCATCCTTGCTTTTCTGTTCTTCATTCTGCTTCTTTTTAAGCGTTTGAAGGAAGTAGTTTTTCACCTTCTCCTGCATATTACTTCCCTGTGCGTGAGCGTTGTTGGTGATAGCAGAGAGTGCGAGCGTCAAGCCCACAGCTACGATAAAGTTCTTGATAGGTTTCATTGTCTGTCTTTGTCCTTTCAATGTATTTGTTTATTTGGGTTTAACCCCTTGTATTATTTAGATTTGTAGACAAAGGTAAGCATTTTTAGAGAACTGTGCAAGAGTTGTGGCCTCACCCCCAACCCCTCTCCGAAAGGAGAGGGGAGTAGTCACCGATATCCCCTACAAGATGGATTGGTATTATAGATTTGTATAAAACCTTTTAGTATCTTCTATAGGGATATCACGGTAATCACTCCCCTCTCCCTTCGGAGAGGGGTTGGGGGTGAGGCTGTATTAGAATCCACCGCCTGATGGTGGAGGACCTGCAGGACGTCCACCGCCAAAGCCTTTCTTTCCACCTTCACGTGGACCCATTCCGGGACCATTGCGGTCGAAGTCTGGACTATCCTTTGGTTTAGGCATAGCGTTCTTACCACCAAAGAGGTTCAGACGGTAGGTAGCACGCAGCATGATATAGCTGTTAATACTATTGTATTCAGTATCTGTACGACTCATAGAGTTGATGACACGTGAGAGGTTGCTCTGCTGACGTAAGATGTCATAGAACTGCAAACTGAAGGTCAGTGCATTACCTTTCAACATACTCTGCGAGATTTGCGCATTCCAAAGTAGCTCATTGGTGTTCAATGAGGCATCGCTATATCCACGACGACTGTTCTGGTGAAGGTCGGTCGAGATGCTCATGTTCCAAGGGAGGTTAAGACTCAACGTACCACCGTATGCAAACTGCCATGTACGTAGATTGCTCATACTCTGAAGATTATTCTTCGTGTTCGTATAATCTACTGAACCGTCTAACTCCAGTTCTAACCAAGAGGTACGATAGCTGGCAGCGAGTCGTTCTCCTAAGGTCAATGATTTTGTTATATTCTTCTCTAAGTTGCTTGTTCTGTTAAGCTGCAGATAGCTGACGTAGCGGTTGAAGTTAGCACGTGTGAAGGTATGGAGGTTCCATACACCAGCAGAGTCGATACTTGTGTTATACATCAATCCAGCATCTGCATCCCAGTTACCATTTACATTGATAGGCTGGATGGTACGTGCACCTGTAATCGCATCGTAAGTCACACTGTTGCCAATCGCATTTCGTGTTGTAGAGAAGTTGGCAAAGGTCATCAATGCCTGCGAATGACTCTGCTTGTAAGTGTTATAGAACAAGCGGAAGTTATTGGTGAAGGCTGGCTTCAAACCAGGGTTACCAACAGAGATATTCTGTGGGTCAGTATTGTCGACGATACTCAGCAGCTGACTCATTGTAGGCTGAGTGATAGTACCCTTATAGTTGATACGCAGGTTGCTCTGCTCGCTGAACTTGTAACGGAAGTCGAAAGTAGGACTCCAGTTGAATACTGTGCGTGCTGTGTCAACGTGTACACCAAGGTAATCCTGCATATAGGTAGAACGCTGTGGCTGGAACATTACACCCACGTTCATCTTCCACTTGTCACGAATCATTCGCATCATTACCTGCATGTCGTGTGTATAAGTGCGATACTCAGAGTAACGGCTCAAGTTATCATCGAGATAGCTTGCCAATGGATTGGTAAGCAGTCCGAGATAGTTATCCCATGAACGGTAAGCTGGCTGCAGACTACCGAAGGCTCCTGATGGCATAGCAGAGAGGTCGTAGGTGTCACGGTCGCTCTTTGAGAAGCCATACTTAAACTGATAGCTGAATTGCAGATAGGTCTTGCGGGCTATTGGCTCGCTATAAGTTGCCTGCAAAGCATAGTCCCAACTCTTTGTTGGCATAAGGTTGTAACGATATGCACGATAAGTAGAGTCGTTTCCGAGTGCATCTTGCAACTGGAAATACTGAATATCTTGCGTTGAGAAGGTCTTTGAATCCGAATCACTATAGTTACCATCTACGCGCAAAGTAACGTTTCTTCCGTTGCTTGAGAGCTTGCGATTCACCTGCAGCATAGCACCCAAAGCGGTGGTATTACCATAACTTATGGTCATATTACGCTGTGTATTCACCATCGTTCCCAATGCTTTCAGCTGTGCGATAGAGGCTGCTGACAATGGATCATCCACTGTTTCGTATGGGTCAGCGTTATAGGCAGCAGAAGAACTAACCACCTGTCCGTCGTTCTTAGTGAGTCTGATGTTTGGTCGGAACATAATATTCCATACAGAGTCAGGTCGCCACTCCAAGCGGAAACGGCCGTCCCAAGAGTTCGTTCTGGTGTATTCTTGTGAAAGACGGTTGGCAAATGAGCCCTGACTTGCTACGAAGTTCTCACTTGATACACGTGTGTTCAGGTCGCCATTAGAGTGGTTCCAACGCACACTACCATCCCACTGCAGGGTGTTTCCATTGTCATAGTTCATGTTCAGACCCACCATCTTGGTTGCATTCAATCCCTGTCTTACGCCACCGAAACCGCCACGTGGACCACCACCGAAGCCCATGTCGTTGACATTATTGGCTGATGCAAAGCCCATCATACGGAACTTATTGTTGAAATAAGCACCCATCGCCTTCTCTGAATAGCGGTTATGCGTACCGATACCGAGGTCAATATTAGAGAATAAACCCTTGTTCATCCCCGACTTTATACCAAAGTCGAGTACGGTTGATTCGTTACCATCATCGATACCGGTCACGCGACTCAAGTCACTCTTTTGGTCGTAAGCCTTAATGGTTTGTACGATAGAGGTAGGGAGATTCTTCATCGCGGTCTTGGTATCGTCCACCATGAACTCCTTTCCATCAACAAGAATCTTCTTTACTTCCTTACCATTAATCTTAATGGTTCCATCACTCGAAACTTCCGCACCTGGCAATCTCTTTACAAGGGCTTCAATCGTTGAACCTTCTGGTACACGATAAGCTGAAGCATTGTACTGGAATGTGTCGGCTTTCACAACAACTTTCGGTGCACTTGCCACAACTTTCACCTCTTTCAAAGTGCGTGAGTCTACTTGGAAGTCTAACTGACCCACTGCCACATCCTGCTCATTGGCAATGGTAATGTTCTGAAAAATAGTCTTGTAACCTACATAAGACGCTTTCAAAATGAATCGTCCATTGCTCGGAGCCGTAATCTTAAAGCTTCCTGCCTCGTCTGAAGTGGCACCAACAACATAGCTACTGTCCTGCTTCAACAGCTGAACAACAGCAAATGGTACCTTCTCTTTTAACTCTCCATCGTAGAGTGATCCCGTAATTGTTCGGTTCTGTGCCAGCATCGATATAGAGCCAGTCAGCAGAAGAACAAATGTCAACAGTCTTTTTACCATAAGTTTATTGTTAATTTCTAAATCTTGTCGTTGAACGATATATATGACGACAAGAATGTGATAAGGTTTAATGCAGGTTAATATTTTATTGAAAAAAGATTTCAAGAGGCTTATATATAAGCGTTGTTTGAGTCTAAGGAAGAATGCTATTGGTTCTTTTGTGGTGTTGAAGGCATTTGATAGTAAACAACTTGCAAACACTGCACACGTAGTAAGTGATGTGCGCAAAAACATTGGTTTGAGTATTAAAGTGTGTGAAATAAGTATGTAATACTATGTTTGAGTAAAAAGAAAAGGCGTATTTTTGTATTGAATATTAAAGGAGAAAGCTTATGAGACAGAATATTATTATATCAAAACAGTTCAAGAGTGAATTGGCAACAGCCATCTCAGAATGTGAGAAGGATAAAATCTTTGTACTCGTTGATGAGACGACACGTGAGAAATGTTGGGAGCTTATCAAGGATGATTTCTGTCTGAAGCAGGCGCAAGTAATTACGATTGGTACGACTGATAGCAGTAAGACGCTTGACACATTGGCTTCTGTATGGGAAGCATTGCAGCAGGGAGGAGCCACACGCCACTCACTGTTGATAAACCTTGGTGGCGGTATGGTGACTGATCTTGGTGGTTTTGCTGCTTCAACTTTCAAGCGTGGAATCAACTTTATTAATATTCCGACCACGTTGCTTGCGATGGTAGATGCCAGTGTGGGCGGTAAGACGGGTGTGAACTTCGGAGGATTGAAGAATGAGATTGGCGTGTTTAGTGAGGCTGATGTCGTTCTCCTTAACACCGAATGGCTTAAAACACTCGATACGGCAAACATCCGTAGCGGTTATGCTGAGATGTTGAAACATGGTTTGATAGCTGATGAAGCCATGTGGGCAGAGCTGATAAACTTCAATCTTGCTCAGTTAGACTTACAGCAATTGAGCGAAATGCTTGGTAAGAGTGTGCGTGTAAAGGAGTGTATTGTTCAGGAAGACCCACATGAAAAGGGTATTAGAAAGGCATTGAATCTCGGACATACCTTTGGTCATGCGTTTGAGTCATGGTCATTAGAAAAGAATCCAATTCTTCATGGTTATGCAGTGGCTTTCGGTTTGATAGCTGAGCTTTATCTGTCTGTTGTGAAGACTGGCTTCCCAACGGAACGTATGCGCCAGACGGTCAACTTCATTCGTGAGTATTATGGCACATTACCTATTACATGTAATGATTATCCTAAGCTCATTGAGTTCATGCATCATGATAAAAAGAATCGTGGTAATGAAATCAATGTCACGCTCTTAGGTGGTATTGGTGATGTCCGTATCAACCAGTCTGTCAGTGAGGATGAAGTTAAGGAAGCCCTTGACTTTGTGCGTGAGGGGTAAGCCTTTAAACTTTGAACTTTGAGGTTTGAACTTTGAACTTTATGATTTGCGTTTAACCTTTGAACTTTGAGGTTTGACCTTTGAGTTTTATCCTTATCTATTTATCAACTTCACTGTACCCCACTTTAATCTATTTGGGCTCCCCTCCTTTCGGAGGGGTTGGGGGAGGCTTTTTACACCCCCTCTTCCTCAGCCTTCTCCAACTCACTCTTTGGTTGTTGTTGTGGCTGATCGCTTGGTGTATCAAGTTGTGTAGCCTTACTGATGCGCATGCGGCTCATATTATCAATGGTTACATCCAATGGTACATACTCATCGCTCTTTGGATCAGGTGAACCCACACTTGCACCAAAGTAGAGTTTGTTACCCTCTGCACGGTCGAACATGAAACCAATCAGTGCACCATCCTTACCATATTGGTTATCAGTGTATTCTCTAAAATCATCTTTCGTAAGTGTACGCTCATAAAAAGATGAACCATCTTGACGAAGAATCTGTACCTGGAACTTGTTATCGTAGTATTTACGTCCGTCTTCATCACTGACGATTGACAATGACTTGTCTGCAAAGCGGTGGATACGAATCGTATAGGTACTACCCATCCATTCTATCTTCTTCTCATATTTGAAGTCGGTCATTGGCTGTGGACCGCTTGGTACCTTTGGTTTAGGTGCTATCTTGGTGATAATATCGTTTGATTTCTTTTCTTGCTTGCAGGCTGTGATACCAAAAAGTATCAAGCCCAAGCTTAATAATTGAAATATCTTTCTTGTCATAATGCGTAATTCTTGTACGCAAAAGTACGTATTTTCTTTGAACCCTGCAAGAATGAAGTGTAAAAGATAGTTTTTCAAGTGGGCTAACGATACCGGATTATAAGGATACGGATAGGATATAAAGAGGAAGATTCTCTATTTCCTGAAATCGCTAATCAAACATGAATCTCTCATTAGTATGCTCGTCATAAAGGCACTATTAAAATGGTGTTGACCCTGCGCACCAATGGTGCGGACGCTCCGCACCGTTGGTGTTAGGCGTTAACACGTAGCTTATCGATGCTAATGAGTTAGGATGAAAATGCTGGACATAAAAAAAGGATGCACGAAGTGTGCATCCTAAAGAGATTCTATTGAGAAACAACCTGTTACACAATGAGTGAAAAGACTACCTTAGGCGTCTTTGATGCACTCCTTTAGTAAATTGATAAACTTCTCTTCGCCCAATCCTGAACGCTCAGAAGCGGTGCGGACAGTAGCTTTCTTGAGAATCAACTTACCCAATGGTGTGTTTAGCATTTTGAAAGATGGATAGCGAGAAGCGAGTTCTTTCTTCAGATTTGGATAAGCTGTAAAGAGGTCTTTCAGACGTGTGTCTGGTGTTATCTCAATAGGAGCGTCTGATTGTGCAGCAGACGCTTCGTCGTCTTCATTGTCAGAAGGAGTAGTGTTTGCAGCACTTTCCTCTTCTTTTCCAGCCCATGTCAGCAAGGTCTGTGAACCTGTCAACTCACGGATATGTGTGCAATCCTGCATCATCTCGAGTACACCACGGAAGCGGCCTTCTGCATCGCGCACAGCAAAGTAAACGATGTAGATAAATACTTCTGGCTTGTTAATCCAGAACTCGGCTTTATCTTGTTCGCCACTACGGAATTTCTCTACGATTTCCTCAACGATGTGTACGCTCTTACGTGGGTGGCAGTTAGACACCTGTCGTCCGATAACATTCTTCGATCTTGGGAAGATACGATGGTCGGTATCTGAATAGAACTTCACCAACTCGTTCTCGTCTACGAAAGAGATGTCTACTGGCAGATGCTTATAAATAAGATTAATCTGCTCTAAGGTCAGCTTACCTGTTGCCACATCCAACTCCTGCTGTGGTCCTGCAGAGTAGCCATACTTGCTGAGCAATGCCTGCAGGTCTTCTGCAAAGCCCTTTTGAGGTGTTGAGTGTTGAGTGTTGGGTGTTGATGGTGTGTCTACTTTGAAGAAGGCAAAACCAATCTCTTGGTCGCCCGACTTCATGTCCTCAAACTCCTCTGCCGAGATAAGAGCGTATGAAGTAGGGTAGAGAATAGTCTCCTCCTTTTCCATCAAGTCGCGTGCATAGGCGATAAGCTCATTTTGTTTAGCGATGAAAGCTTCATCTTCGCCAGCCTCTAAGAGTCGGAGTGAATCCTTAATCTCATCACGAACGATGTCGTCAAAGTTCCACATTGTTGTCGTTGGGCGGTCGAATCCTTTCTTCTCCAAAAGTGGATAGAGCTGATTCTGCTTACGGTGATAGTGGATAGGATACTGACGAATCTGGTCGTAGAGCTCTAACCACTGGTTCTTAATGACAGGATATTGCACAAGATCTTCCACTGCAAGGAGCAGTCTTCGCATCTCGTCATTCTCTTTGTAATAATGAGAGAGTGGGTGATCCTCTGGTACATCAGGGCGGCTGTAGTCCATGAAACCTTCAACGAGTTCGATAATCTTGCGCATGTCGGCACGGATACACTCGTCGTCCTCACGCGACTTCATGTTCTGTTCGATGAAGGCAAGGTGATAAGGGCGAATCTTTCCTATCTTTGTCTTCATCACTTCGCGTGCCTCTTCTAATGAGAGCTGTCCTGTTTCATACTTTTCTTCAAGCTCAAGCATTGCCTGCATTTTCTCCATCTCAATTGCTGGGAGAAAGTCTTTCATCTTATTTGCCATAACTTTGTTACTGATTTTTATTATTTCTAATGCAAAGATACTGAGTTGTTGGGAAATACAGAGATAACATATGTTACCTTATTTAGTTAAATAATGATAATTTGTTATTTGGATTTATGTAATGGTTTGGATGATTAATGTTTTCCTCCCTCTATTATTTTCATTCTTCCTTATAATTTGTTATCTTTGCCATAGTTTCGTTGGATAAATTATTTTAGGGATAATTTATGACCTTCTTGTGCATGAGAGAATAAACTGAAAGCTCGGACTTTATCTATCGTCACAAGAAATAGAAAGTTTGACCTCTTTAGACATTACAACAGATAACGTATAAGAAAAAAGTATGGGACTACAAACAAAACGCCTGCTATTGAGAGCGT
>ERZ773051.899-NODE-899-length-17902-cov-18.435535_pt1 | contig 17902 bp, 9 predicted proteins | sample MGYA00580631_ERZ773051 | MGnify/ENA primary metagenome ERZ773051 (study PRJEB29015, sample SAMEA2738137) | human oral metagenome | biome: human oral; feature: human-associated habitat; material: saliva | place: China | collected 2204 ...
ATAACACAGAATAACAGAACACACAGCATTTCACAGAGACATTAAGTCAACCGATTTCACAGAACGTTACAGCCAACATTAGCTATAACGTTCTGTGATATCTGTATGCCGAAGGCCTTCTGTGAGTTTGAAACCGTGCGCTATTATGTTCTGTTAGATCTGTGAGTTCTGTGAGAGATAAACCTCCCCAGCAAATCTCATAGGCATTATCTCATCGAGTGGGTGCGTTCTATTTCTCACAGAATAACACAGAATAACAGAACACACAGCATTTCACAGAGACATTAAGTCAACCGATAACACAGAACCTTACAGCCAATAGAAGCCTCACCTCACCAAGCACTCGACCGTAGAAATAGCCGAGCAATCCACCAACCCTAATCTCTCTGTAAAGCTATCTTTTATTATTCATCCTTGCAAGGTTCAAAGAAAATACGTAAATTTGCCTACAAGAATCATGTATTATGACAAGAAATATATTACACATCATAAGCTTGAGCCTACTACTCTTGGGTGTTACGGCATGCAAGCAAGAAAGGAAATCAAACGATATCATCACTAAGATAGCCCCAAAACCTCATGTGCCAAGTGGTATAAAGGCTATGGATGAATTCAAGTATGAGAAGAAAGTGGAATGGATGGGTGCTACCTATACCATTCGCATACATCGTTTTGCAGATAAATCACTATCTACTGTAAGTGACGAGGACGGCCGCAAATACTATGACAACAAGTTTCAAGTACAGATACTACGCTCGGATGGTTCATCATTCTACGACCGTACGCTTACAAAAGACGATTTCAGAGAGTTTACCGACAATCAGTACGCTAAGAATGGAGCCTTGATAGGTTTCATGTTCGACCGAGCTGAGGGCAACAAACTATACTTTGGAGCAAGTGTTGGCTCTCCTGACCCAAAGAGCGACGAGTATGTTCCCTTAGACGTAACCATCGATAACATGAGTAGGATGCGTATCAATAAGGCAACACAATTAGACACTCCAAGCGACCAACCCGAACAGCCGAAGAGTGAAGTGGATAAATCGGAGGAAGAAGGGGTGTAGGGAGTGGGGGACCTCCCCCAGCCCCTCCGAAGGAGGGGAGGCCCAAGCTGCTAAATCCCCTACAATTCTTTCGAAGGAGGGGAGTACTAAACTGCTGGGACCTCCCCCAGCCCCTCCGAAGGAGGGGAGGCCTAATAGGATAAGATTGGTGATTAGGCTTAAGTCTTATTAGCCTTATTAGCCTTATTAGCCCAATACCCTTTACTACCCTTCCCTCACAAAGTCAAGGGCCTCTTTCACCTCTTCCTCGCTAACAGACTGGTTGATACGGATGTCGCCAATACCCCCTAAGAGCGTGACATTAATCTCATTTCCACGGTTCTTCTTATCATGATGCATCAGCTCAATGAGCCTTGCATAATCATTACAGGTGATGGGCAGCGCACCATAATACGTACGAATGAAACTGACCGTCTGCCGCATACGCTCTGTTGGGAAACCCGTCTTCACTACAGAGAGGTATAATTCAGCTATCAAACCAAAGGCTACAGCATATCCATGAAGGATGGGACGATGCTCCAAAGCCCATGCCTCGAACGCATGACCAAAGGTATGACCAAGGTTAAGGGCCTTTCTAATACCCTTCTCGTGCGGGTCCTCCTCCACAATACGTTCTTTTATGCATACGCTTCTACCCAACATTCCACTCAACAGCAGCAAGTCTGGATCAGCAAGGTTGTAGTTTATTAACTCAGCCCACATCTTTTCATCAGCAATCAAACCGTGTTTTAGCATCTCGGCATAGCCACTGCGGATATTAGCAGCGTCGAGTGTCTTAAGCCAATCAGTGTTAAGAATAACCGTATTGGCCTCATTGAAGACCCCAATCTCATTCTTCAATCCACCGAAGTTCACGCCCGTCTTGCCGCCAACACTGGCATCAACCATCGCAAGAAGCGTTGTAGGAATATTAATGAAGTTAATGCCCCGCTTGAATGTTGATGCCGCAAAGCCACCAAGGTCGGTCACCATACCACCACCGAGGTTTATCAACAGCGAGTGACGCGTAGCCCCTCCCTGCTGTAAGGCCTCCCATACAGCCACCAAGGTATCGAGCGTCTTACAGCTATCTGTCGTCCCAATCGTAATCACTTGAGCCTTTTTTAGACAGAAATCATCCTTGATAAGCTCCCAACACAACTCACGTGTCGTCTCATCAACAAGCACAAATATCTTGTCTTTCTCGCACTCAGAGATCGCTGTCGCCAGTTCACTCTTGAACTGTTTGGATATAATAATGTTCTGTTTCATAAGCTTCTCCTCTATAGTTCACAATACAAAAATAAGCTTTTTCAGCTTACGAAAACATAGAAACACGCTGATATTTCACACACTTTAATACTATCTGTCACGTTTTTGCGCACATTGCTCACTCTATGTGCAACCCTTTCAGAGGATAACTCACAGCATTTTCCCGCACTAAGAAGTCTCATTCAGATCCTACAACCCGCCGCACAACCATTTATTTAATAAATTATTTATATCTCATTAAACCTTATTCTACTTTCATCGTCATACTTATCGTGCGACAACAAGATTAAGAATTTAACAATAAACTTATGGTAAAAAGACTGTTGACGTTTGTTCTTTTGCTGTCTGGCTCTATATCGATGCTGGCACAGAACAGGACAATTACGGGATCTCTCTACGATGGAGAGTTAAAAGAAAAGGTACCTTTTGCTGTTGTTCAGCTGCTGAAGCAGGACAGTAGCTACGTCGTTGGTGCCACATCAGACGAAGCAGGAAGCTTTAAGATTACGGCTCCTAATAACGGACGCTACATCTTAAAGGCATCGTATGTAGGCTACAAGACTATTTACCAAAACATTACTATTGCCAACGAGCAGGATGTCTCGGTGGGACAATTAGACTTTCAAGTAGACACAAGGACATTGAAAGAGGTGAAGGTAGTGGCCAGTGCACCGAAAGTAGTCGTCAAGGCCGATACCTTTCAGTATAATGCTTCGGCCTATCGAGTGCCTGAAGGCTCCACTATCGAGGCCCTCGTAAAACGCTTACCAGGTGCGGAAGTGTCAAGCGACGGTACGATTAAGATTAATGGTAAGGAGGTTAAGAAGATTCTTGTAGATGGAAAAGAGTTCATGGTGGGCGACACCAAGACCGCAATGAAGAACCTTCCTACCTCTATCATACAAACGATTAAGGCCTACGACCAGAAGAGTGACCTCAGTAGAGTTACTGGTATTGATGACGGAAACGAGTCGACAGTACTCGACTTCGGTATCAAGTCGGGTATGAACAAGGGTCTCTTCTCTAATATCGACCTCGGTATCGGTACGCAAAACCGCTATTCAGAGAAGGCGATGGGCGCTTACTTCAATAATAAGTTCCGTATGATGGGCTTTGCATCAGCCAATAATGTCAACGACATGGGCTTTGGAGGTGGTCCACGTGGCGGCTTCGGCGGTGTGCGCCAAGGTCTGAACGCAACCAAGATGGTGGGTCTGAACATGAACTACGACAATGGTAAGACCCTACAATGGGACGGTAGTGTGCGTTGGAACCACGCTGATGGCGACTTAAACACACGTGTAGCGAGTGAGAACTTCGTAGCGCGACAAGGCTCATTTGCGAACCGCTTGTCGCAAGAATACACCAGGAGTAACTCTTGGGATGGGCGTTTCAGACTCGAGTGGCATCCCGACTCTGTATGGAACATTATGTTCCGACCTAACTTCCGACTTAGTAAGAGCGACGGACAAGTCGTTAGTTCGTCTGCAGCCTACAATGCTGACCCCTACGAAACGGTTGGCGATCCATTGTCAACAGCCGCTATCGCACAGCTGAAAGGGCTTGGCGTGATGGTGAACACACAGCGTAACGTGACCATCAGCTATGGTAACACCACTGCTTTGGGAGCTATGTTACAGGTGAACCGCAAGCTCTCCAGCAACGGACGAAACGTCACCTTGCGCACAGATGCTAACTATAGTAATTCGGACTCTAAGACGTTCTCAACACAAGACATTGAGTATTTTCAGTTGCAGGACGCTCTCGGTAACGACTCTACCTACCGTGCTTACCGCTACAACCTCATGCCGACAAAGAGCTGGGACTATGCTTTGCAGGCTACTTACAGCGAACCAATAGCTCGCAAGACTTACTTGCAATTCAGCTACCAGTTTAAGTATGGCTTCTCAAAGAGCGACCGCGACACTTACGACCTGTCGGCTTTACCATCAGGAACGTTCGGTAGTTTGAAACCTGCCTACCGTTCATGGGACAATTATTTCGGCTTGTTGACCAACCCATTGGGCAACTACCTTGATAATAACTTGAGTCGAAACTCTGAGTATCGCACCTATACTCACGACATGCAAGTGATGATGAGGATGATACGCGACAAATGGAAGATGAACGTGGGAGTAATGTTTCAACCACAGCACTCCACTTACATGCAGGATTACCTCGGTGTACATGTCGACACAGCACGCACGGTATTCAACTGGAGTCCTACCTTCGACTTCCGTTATAAGTTCAGTGAGCAGAGCAACCTACGTATCAACTATAGGGGTACGATCGCTCAACCGACAATGAGTCAGCTGCTTAGTATCGTCGACAACACCGACCCACAGAACATCTCAATTGGTAACCCTGGTCTGAAACCAGCCTTCACCAATAACTTCCGCTTGTTCTATAACACCTATAAGCAGAGTCATGCGCAGGCGTTGATGACCTTTGCAAACTTCTCAACAACCCGAAACGCCATTGGAAACAGCGTCACCTACGATGCTGTCACAGGTGCTCGCACGATACAGCCTGTCAATGTGAATGGCAACTGGGGAGCGGATGCAGGACTGATGTATAACATGAGTATCGACTCAGCTGGCGTATGGAACATCCATAGCTTCAGCCGTGCTAACTTCAACCGATACGTCAGCTATCTACAGCTGAACCGCACGAGTAGCTTAGACAAGAACATCACGAAGTCGCTTAGCTTAGGTGAACGACTTGCTGCAAGTTATCGTACATCGTGGTTGGAGTTAGAGTTAGACGGGTCAGTAGACTATACTAACACGAAGAACAACCTGCAGAGTATGAGCAACCTACGCACATGGCAGTTTGCTTACGGTGGTACGCTGAGCCTTAACCTACCATGGAACATGAGCATCTCGACCGACCTCCACCAGACCAGCCGACGTGGTTATAGCGACGCATCATTGAACACCAACGAGCTACTCTGGAATGCACAAATATCACAGAGTATGCTGAAAGGAAACGCGCTGACCTTCAGCTTGCAGTTCTATGACATCCTTCGTCAGCAGAGCAATCTCTCACGTGTCATCAACTCGGTGAGTCGTACGGATACAGAATACAATAGTATCAACAGCTATATCATGCTGAGAGCAACCTACCGATTGAACCTCTTTGGTGGTAAGAACGCTATGCCGAAACCAAAGGATGGTCCTGGTTTCGACCGAAACGGGCCGGGTATGGGGCCACGGGGCGGTCAGCGTCCTCCAAGAGGGGAACGTCCTTCAGGTCCTCCACCATCAGGCGGTGGCTTCGGTGGCTTCTAACAGACAGGATATATGATTAGCGTAGGGGCGTGAGCAGTGTCTGACCGAGCGTAAAAGACAAGGTTACGGCGCGAACAAGCTTAGGCTGACAATAAAAGAAAAGACATCGGAGTGGACGACGACAGACTGAACAAACGCCGTCGACACCCAAAAGAGCGAGAGAGCCTCACCCCAACCCATCTCCAAACGGAGCGGGTCAGGGGTGAGGCTTCATTCTTTTAAGAACACTTGCACAGTCCTTTGAAAATGCTTACCTTTGTCTGCAAAGCTAAATCTTACAAGGGATTGAACCCTAACAAACAAATACATTGAAGATACAAAGTCGTAAAATGAGACAGACCAATCACTTTATTATAGCTGTGGGCTTGCTGTTTGCGCTCTCTGCAAACACACACATCGCTCACGCACAGGGACGAAATATGCAGGAGAAGGTGAAGAACTATTTCCTACAAACACTCAAAACAAAACAGGACGAGGAGCTGAAGAGCAAGGAGACCTACCAACGTAACCGAACTTACACGACATCTATACAACAAGTAATGAAGGCTAACGAGATTGCTAAAAACCAAAAGATGGTGTGGACGGCATGGTGTGAAGCCAACCGAGCGTTGAAGGAAGAGAAACTTGCCAAGCCCGAGGATTTACGGAAAGGGGTGAAGGCTTCATGGCACCTGCCTATGACCTTGGAGAAAGAGGCGGTCATGCCCTACTATTATGGACGAAAGGGAAGCAGCGAGGGAAAGCTGCCCTTGTTCCTTTACCTGCATGGTTCTGGTCCGAAAGAACAAGAATGGTCTACCGGACTTGCCTTAGGCAACAGGTTCAAAGACGGTCCTTCGCTCTATTTCATCCCACAGATTCCTAACGAGGGCGACTACTATCGCTGGTGGCAGGTGGCTAAGCAATTTGCTTGGGAACGCCTTCTCCGACAAGCACTCGCCGAGGGCAATGTCGATGCCAACCGCCTTTATGTCTTCGGAATATCTGAGGGAGGCTACGGCAGTCAGCGTCTTGCCTCGTTCTATGCCGACTACTGGGCTGCAGCGGGGCCTATGGCAGGGGGCGAACCACTGAAGAATGCACCGATAGAGAACTGTGCTAACATAGGGTTCTCATTCCTTACCGGGGCTGACGACACTGGGTTCTACCGCAACATACTGACTTACTACACGCAAGTGGCCTTCGATTCGGCACAGTTGGCACGTCCCATGGATGCCGACAAGCGGCCGCTCTTTGTTCATCGCATCAATCTTCTACCTGGGATGCAACACCATATTAATTATGACCTCACCACCCCTTGGCTGAGAAAATTTGTCCGTAACCCCTATCCAAAGACTGTTCTTTGGGAAGACTACGAGATGGATGGGCGACATAGGTCAGGTTTCTACAACCTTCAAGTGATAGCTTCTCCTACGAAGAATCGCACCTACTATGACATGACTATCCATGATAACGTGGTGAGAGTCAGTATTCGTGAGGTGGAATACACCGCTGTCGAGCGTGACAAACAATGGGGAATTGAAATGAAATTCAACCGTAATTACACCACAGCAAAGGGTGGACGGCTACGTATCTATCTGAACAATAAGCTCGTAAACATGGCTAAGCCCGTGACAGTCATCGTCAATGGGCAAGAATGTTATCGTAAGACTGTGAAGCCCAACCTGCAAGACATGATTAATAGTTGCACCGAATACTACGACCCTTATCGTGTTTATCCAGCCTCTATCGAGGTTAGTTATTAGGTTCAATGGGCTTTTCAAGTGCGGTTACAAGGGTTTTTCATAGTGTTAACGACTGGTTATCAGCGCAAGGAGTATGTGTCAGACAGGTCGTAAAACACAAACATAGCGAGGGTAGATGTTGTTGTCTTCCCTCATTTTTTTCTCTTTCTACTCTTTAACTCCTCAATGGCTTGTCAATAATTTTCGCCCCTCTTGAAACCAGTACACGCCCTTCTGCGTTTAAGAAGAGGCCCTTCTGCGTTCAAGAACATGCCCTTCTTGTATGCAAAAGACGCCCTTCTTGAGGCAAGAAAGGCGTCTTCTTCAACAGAGTATGTAATGTGCTGATATATTACGAGTTACATAGTTGAACTTTATAGATATTATCGTCTTAATCTAAGGACCAACTTGTGCGTTTTTGTCACATATTTTCATGAATTAAGAAAGTTATCTGAAGGTTCATTCCTCAGAGGTTTTCACAGAATGAGTAGGGACCTATTCGCACCCGAGAAGATACCTTATAGCAGCGCCTTCTATAAGGTTGTCGCACGAAAGAGATTGTGCACTTAGAATGAAAGAACCATCAAAAACGGGACTACCTCCGTAAAGGTAATCCCGCAAATCTAATACTTCTAAAGATTATGATGTGCTATAAGCCTATAGTTAAGCGTCTGATCAAGAACTTGTTGTGTAGGAACTTAAAGCACTTTCAGACGATATTCTGTTAACGCAACTTATAGCCCTTGAAAGCATAAAACATAATATAGCCAAAGCATACAAAGCAAAGACCATAGGCATATCGAGCATCTGAAACATCCTTTAAGAGGCCAAACAACACTGTAATAGCTGCTCCACCGATAAGTCCCATGGTTAAGAGTGACGACCCTTTCTTGGTGAACTTACCCAAATCCATCAGTGCTAAAGGCCAAAAAGCAGGCCACATCAGTGAACAGCCTAAGGCCATGACACCAACACTAAAGATACTATAAACCCCTGGGAGAAGGACGACAAGGGCAGTGCCCAGCAAGGCTACGAACGAACATATCTGTAAAGCACGTGTCTGAGAAAGATACTTAGGGATAAGGATAATTCCCGCTATATATCCAATACTAATACTAATCGGTGTTATCCAAGAGTAGTTCTCTGGATGAGTAAGCCCTAACTCGTTTGCATAATCAATCAGTGTACCCAAGACGATGGTCTCTGCACCAACATAAAAGAAGATGGCAATAGCGCCAAGAACCAAATGTGGAAACTGGAAAACAGACTTTTTACTATTCGCATAAGCAGACACCTCTTGGTCAATCTCATCTGTTTCACTACTATCCTCACCAGCGGCCTTCACCTCTGGTAATGGTGATAAAAGCGCCACAACACCCAAAGCAATGAAAAGAAAGATAATCACAGCAAAGGGTTTACCTAAGTCATCTATAGCAACACTGCCTGAGGCTCCTGCAAAGAGAGCAATAAACAGCGGTGATACTGGCCAAGCTAACTTGTTAATCATACCCATAATAGAGATACGCTTTGCGGCACTCTCCGTTGGGCCTAATATCGTAACGTAGGGATTAATAGCTGCTTGTAAGAAGGTGTTGGCCGTTCCACAGAAAAAAGAAGCCGTCAGGAACAAAGGAAAACTCTTTGCATCTGCCGAGAAGATAAATGCTCCGAAAGCTATGGCAAACATTCCAAACGCAGTAGCCATCGTACGCTTATACCCTATCTTACTGATTAATATTCCCGCAGGATAGCCAAAGATGAGGAAAGGAAGGAATGTTGCACCAATAAGCATATACGCTTCCATGGAAGAGACGCTTAACGACACCTTCAATACTGGTACTAATAAAGAATTAATACCCAGTGCAAAACCACAAGTGAAAAACATTAGTCCTAAGAATGCCATAGGTACAAGGAAACTCTTTTGTTCTTTCATAAGTCTATTAACAACACTTTTGATGAATACTATTATATATGTAATATGGGACTATAAGAGATATGCTCCAAAATAAAGGAGTGATGGGATGCCCACAAGCAAGAATGCTGCACAATGTTTTCAGTGCTACAACGCTTTGATAACAGGAACAGAGATGTCAAAGGAAGTGATAGAACACTAACCTTAGAAATGGCACCTTCTCACTTCTTTAAGCGTTATGAAAAGATTACCAAAGAGTATATAAGTCCCTAAACACCTATTATCAACGACTGATATGCTCTATCATTTATAATTGTTGGAAGGCCCAACAAATGTTACTCTGTATGTTGTCATTTCAAGAGAAAACCTAACCCAAGTGTTGCAATAAAGCCACATTAAATCTTGAATGACGGTGCAAAGGTACAAAAAAAATGCGAAAGTCTATCATAAAAAGATAGCTTTCGCATTCAAACTCTTCGTAAAAAGATAAAAAAAAGTGTCATTTCGTATGTCGAAGTATCTCATCACGACACTCCTCCATCAGCCATTTTGGTGTACTCGTAGCGCCACAGATGCCTACTGTCTCTACCCCATTAAACCAGTTCATGTCGATTTCATCGGCGCTCTCAACCTGATGGGAGTTTGGATTCACACTTAGGCACTCATGGAAGAGGACCTTACCATTCGAGCTCTTACGGCCTGCCACGAAGAGAATCAAGTCATGACGGGCAGCAAAGGTAGAGATGTTGGGCATGCGATTAGCCACCTGTCGGCAGATAGTATCAAAACTTTGGAACTTAGCATCAGGGGAGATATGACGCTGGATGTAGTCTATTATCTTATGAAACTCATCCAAACTCTTTGTCGTTTGGGAGTAGAGATAAATGTCATGGGTGAAGTCTAAGGCCTTTACATCCTCAAACTTCTCTATCACAATGGCATGACTATGGGTCTGCCCAACCAGTCCGAGCACCTCTGCATGACCGTTCTTACCAAAGATGACAATGGAGGACGACGCACTAAGCGTTTGTCCCTCACCGACTGCAGGAGGGAGAGATACAGAGGAGGAAGATGTCGTGTCTTCTCCTTCTGTTAGGGGTCTGAGTTTTGATGGGTCGTTGACAGTTCTGTTACCCTTGGATGTTATCATATAAGAAGACTGTCGTCCCTTCTCATACTGAGTCTTGATACGCCGCTGAAGGGCAAGGACCACGGGGCAAGTAGCATCTATGATCTCAATGTTATTACGCCTTGCAAGCTCGTAGGTCTCGGGAGGCTCGCCATGAGCACGCAGTAGGACCTTCACATCATGAAGCTCGCGCATCTGCTCATGGTTGATGGTGATGAGTCCTTTCTTCGTCAGACGCTCCACCTCCATACTGTTATGTACGATGTCACCTAAGCAATATAACTTTGTCCCTTTGGCTAATTCTTCCTCGGCTTTCTTTATGGCTGTGGTCACACCAAAGCAAAAACCACTACCGTTATCTATCTCTATTTGAAGCATTCCTACTATTTGTATAAAAGAGTGAGGGGAGTGGAAGGGAGGTAAGAAAATATCCCCCTATCCGCCTCACTATCTAATAACTCGTTCACCTGTAGACTTGTCTACTTGTCAACTCATTCGTTTTCTACTTGTCAACTCATCAACTTGTCTACTCGTCTACTTGTCTACTCCTTCACCTGAATAACCATGGCTCCAGTGCGTCCGCTATACTCTGGGGCGTATGCACACTGTACTGTACAGGTTCCAGTTTGGTAAACACCAGCGCGATCAACGTAATACTCGGTCTCAACAACATGTTTACCCTTAGCCATCTCATCGAAGTAATAGTTAGTAGTGTAGTCCTTTGGAGCAATATAATACCCCCAACGATAACCACTCAACTGGCTGACAGGCTCAAGGCAGGCCGCACGCTTGTCAACAACCTGTATGAAGTCGTAATCACGATCAGCAATGATTGTCAAACGGATGCGCACCTTGTCACCCACCTTAAGGTGCATCGTCTTCTTGAAGGACACGCTATCTACCAGCACCTCACGCATAATCTTCATACCAGATGCGGCTGCAGAGATGTCCGTCGAAGCCTGGAAGAACTGTGCATAGACGGCCCCCCAGCTGGTGCCGGTGCTTGTCTTATTGATTGTTAGCTCATGACGGGAAGGCGATTGAATGTCGACAGGCTGCGAAACCTTCACATATCCCAAGCCAGCAGTAGGCTGTGTCGTCTGCAAAGGTTGGTTGTCAAGCAACAACGTAGCGTGTTCTCCGTTCTGCATCAGCCAGTTACCCTTATTAGTAAAGGCCCAAACAGCATTAACAGAGTTCAATGGTGTGTCCCAAGCCTGCGTACGCTTCTCCTGTAAGAGCCACCGCTGCATCTCGATAAGCGTCTTACTATCGTTAGGTGCGATGGCCTTTAAGGCCTCGATAGCCGCCACCTGCGTTGGTATCTTATAATCACGCCAACTGTAATAAGCGTTTTTAGAATCAAAGTAACGCCCCTTCTCCTCCGTATAAACCGTATATTCCTTGATACTCTGTAGGTATTGACGTGCCTTCTCAACCCTACCATACTGCTGAAGGATTACTGCTGTGTTAGCCTTACCATAAATGGTTAATTCCGTAGGCATCTTGGTCAAGCGGTCAATGAGGTACTTAATATCATTTGTAGAACGGTCGTGATAGAACAAAGCATTGGTGTAGAGATAATCACAAAGGTCATCAGACGGGAAGAGAGTAGTGTCATACTTCTTCTCATAACGCTTCATCTCCTTCACACACTTAGCCACCTTCTTATCCATAAAACGGAAAGAAGCCTTAATCATGTCCGTTTGCTCTGGCGTAGGAGTCGTAATACTCTGCAGACGAGCGAGTGTCTTTGTCACCGCAACCGTCATATACAAACTTCCCTTCATCTCTGGCCACCAAGAGAACGAACCATCAGATTGCTGCAAATCCTTCAATTTCTTGAAGGTAGAAGTAAGGTTGTTCTGCAACTGATTAGCATCGAAGAAACGCACGAGTTGCTGTTTTTGCTCGCTTTCGTTCTTTGCATCCATCACCCAAGGCGTCTCATTAAGTGTCAACGACTTGAGTTCTTGATTCTTCTCCAAAGCCGACATCATTGAAGTCTCCTTACCGCTCTCCTTCTTCCATTGCTCAATAGTCTGCTTAATCACCGGTGAAGTACTCATGATGTGATTACCCAAGTAATTTGCATAATAAGCCGATACAAGACTGATAGCATTATCGTCATTTGTCTTAGAGATATATGGCAAGGCTTGAATCATCAACCAGTTAGGGTTGTTAGTGTACTCTACTGTAAGTTTCTGGTCGGTACTCTTCTTTGGGAAGAGCTTACTGATATCTATTGTCTTAACGCCTACCTCATTCTGAGTAAACGGATAGGTGTTTGTCACATACTCCTTATTAGGAAGTACTGAAAGGTAGTGTTGCTCCCCATCAGAGAACCCATCGCCCTCAACCAAGAAGCGTACAATGAGCAAGGATTGGTCAGCTGTGAGCTTGTTAGCGTCCTTAGCCAACAATGAAGCTAAACTATACGTTGCCGAACCACCACCCTGTGCCTTCAAGACAACAGCCTTACTATCCGTGAAGAGCACCTTCTCCGTTGCAGGGTCAAGTATTTCAATCTTTGCCTTAGCATTGATATCCTTCTCAGAAAGGTTGAACAAGCGCGCAGAAAGCATCGCCTCATCACCCATACGGACAAAGCGAGGCATGTTAGGTTGCACCATCAAGGTCTTCTGAGCCACGATGTCATCAGAAAGGAAGCCATTGTTCATATCCTCATCGTGTGCTAATCCCATGAAGTGCCACGTTGTTAAGCTCTCAGGAAGGGTGAACTTAATACTTACATTACCGTTCCCATCTGTCTGCAACTGCGGATAGAAGAAGGCAGTCTCATTGAGGTTCTCACGCATAGAAGGCTTTACAGTCTTCGTTTTGTCCTTTTCTTGTTTTATCTCCTCATCTTTCTTGATAACAGGAGCAGTAAATCTCACTTCCGATTCATTGTCATCTTCATGGCCAACCTTAGCTACCTCGGCCACAGCAGCCGTCTCTTTCACAGTCTGTGCATCGAAACAACGTGTCACACTCATCATCTTATAGGATTGAGAAGAGTAATAACGTGTATCTGGAAAATCAAATTGTTGTAAGAAGCGGCTATCGAACTTTGAGAAAGACAACCGATCCACATTATAATAATGAAGGTTTGCATCAGCTGAAAGATAGATGCCCCCATAGCGAGGACTACGCCATTCAGCAAATGTATAGTTAAGTGAAAAGAAGTTGATAAAGCTCCATGAATGAGACATGAGCTCGTCAAGACTCTTATCATAAAGCGTTGCCATCAACTGAGCATTAGCCGCCTTACCATCAGGACGATTAATGGTCACTGTCCATTCCTCCTGTTGTCCTGGGGTAAGCTTATTACGGAATGTCTTCCATTTCACTATTAAATTCTTATCTGGTAACGGACGTCTAATCCTCTCAGAATGCCTATACAGAACGCCATTCTTTACCCAAGCATAATTAAGAAATAGCTCATCACCATACTCCTCCTTATATGTAAACTTGCGTGTCGTTATACTATTACTTTGATTGAAAGCACCTGTCTCAATCACTTTATCGCCTGAGAAGATAGAATAAACAACATATTGATTCTCATCGCTTGAGCCTACCTGCATATAGATAGGACCTCCATCACGAGGGAATTGGTTCCCACTTAGATAGAACCAGTCATGTGTCTCAATAACAGGACGCTTATCGTCTAAAGAGAAGACAATAAAGTCCTGGTCTATTGTATCCGTCCCACAAATTGCATGTAGACGATAAGTTCCAGAAGACAAAGCCTTTATAGCAACCTCCTCATTAGCCTTCACGGTCGTGTAATTGCCATATACATACTTACTCTTATCCTTCTGCTGTGGTACTATCACATACTTCACAGTACCATCAAGAGTATTTCCTGCAACATTATAGTAACCGAACTTTATCGTTTTAAGGTTATTGCTCAGATTCTTATAAGGGAGATTACAAGACAAGAATGTCTCTTTTGTACCTATTGGTAACGACATATAGCCCTCATGGGTCTCACCGGCAGCATCAGTCACCGACGCTTCCACGCTAAACCTATAGAATAGTGAGCGAAAGTCTTCATTACCCGCTTTTAGTTCCTTCATAACCTTGTCAGACAATACAAAAGGTACGGTAACAACGAACTCACCCTTATCATCTGTCATAACGTCCTGTTCGTTCACGCTTGCAACGTCTTCATAGAAGCTACACCAATAGCTTGTATTACGCGTGACAACGTAATGCACCTTTGCACCTTGTACTGGTACACCAGCAAAACTCTTAGCATGTCCAATCAACTTGATAGTGTCACCGATAGCATACTTGTCCTTATATTCGTCAAAACTTACGTCAAACGTTGGGCGTTTATACTCATCTACCGAGAATGACTCATACCCTTTTGTACCGTAATCTGCCTTGATAGAGAATCGTCCAGTCAGTCCACTTGTAGGCAGCTCAAAGTCGGCTGCAGCAGTACCGAAGCTGTCTGTAGTCACTGACTTACGTCCAATCTCCTTATAATTAGCGTCACGTAAGATCATATCGAAGGTTAGTCCGCCTGCAGCCTTCGTCTTATACCCTTGCTTTGTGTTCTGATAAGCAATGACAGATGCGTGCACTGTCTGTCCAGGACGATAGATACTCCTATCCGTGAAGACCTCAGTTACCAAGTTGTCATAGTTTCTCCCGCTGTAATCATACGAACTTTCCAGTCTTACTTCCCTAAAGGCTTTGTCCTTACTCGTAGCGACATAGATCTTTGGGGTATTGCTTTCCGACTCAAACACAACCTCCCCTTTCTTGTTCGTCACCTGCTTCTTTACAACAGAAGGCTTACCATAATATTCTGCATAGGTAGCTCTAACCTTTACATCGGCTACTGGTTGCCCATCCACAACATTAACTACAACATACCGTGACAGCCCCTTCGGCTGCTGTTCAGACATGACATAGAGGTCACTAACATAGTAGAAAGCATACTCTGGCAGGACATCCTTATTAGAACTCTCTATCTTAATAAGGTAGACACCCAAAGGTAATGTAGGCATTAAGAAGGAGTCCTTCACCTCTTCATAGTCCTTATGACCAGTGTAAGTACGGATGATTGTCTGCTTTGTTGCGGGCAACAGGCTTGCCATCAACTTATCCCTATCCTTCTCAACATTGACACGAAGGAGGTGATCTCCAGCCAGTCTCGTACGTGTAACAGTTACGGTAACATTCGACAAGTTGCGTGTATTCAGTCTAACCCAGTTATTCTTCTCCGTCGAACTAACATTAGACTTATCAAAACGAGCATCGAACATCGGTTTTGTCAGTGACATACGGATATTACGTAAACGCACTATTCGCTTCCATGAGGCCCATCTAACGAGGGCATCATCAATATAAGCTATCTTCTTCTCAACGGGTGTGTCCTTGCCCATACATAGATAACGTTGTATTGCAACTTCCCCACTTATAGGTAAGTCGCTATACTCTTGCATGAGTGAGTCGAGCTTTGGAATACTCTCTTCCTTCTCCTCTATCCCCATCAAGGCCGTGTAGCAAGCTGCTTCTCGGTTTCCAACGCTTTTGTAATAACTATGTAGTTTATCGTAGTTGCCCACCTGCATACCAATAACATGCAACAGGTCGCCCTTAAAGATATTATCGTCTTTACCGAGTTCTACCAATGGCTGAAAGTCAGCTGCTTTCTGGCTTGCCAACAGAGAAGGATTGGCAAGTGCCTTCTTAAAGTATTCGTCTGCATTACCATCATCTCCATTCCGATCTATCACACCCAAAACACAGTTATAGATAGCCGATAAGACCTCATCCTTACCTTCTACCATCTTTGCCTTTGCCTTCAATCGTTTAAGCTCCACCTCAGCAGAGTCTGGAGCTATCTCTGTCCGTAACCTTGATGCCATCAGACTTGCTGCCAACACCTGCCCATAGGCTTTCTCCTTCTGTGCCTTCCGTTCAATCTGCTGCAATAAGCTGATTTGTGTCTTTGGCAGGTCCATTCTCTCTGCTTGATTTACTTGTTGCCATAAGGCATCAAAACTCTGTGCTGTTACGCTGATAGGCAACAACAGAAATATAATTGATAAAATGACAAGGGATTTTCTCATACTCTCTTTCTTTTTATTAATTGCAAAGATAATGATTTCAAAGGATATTTCAAAAGATGAACTATGTATATTATAGAGTATTAATATTCCTACCTTATTATATAATTAAACGTATCGAAGCGTGTAAAGCCCATCTTCTCCAACTGCTGCCGACTCTCTTGTCGGTCTTTGTCTGTGTTATATTTGGGTATTAAGGGTAAGCGAATAATCACCTTATCAGCATACCCGTTCGCTGCTAACCACTGAAGGTTACTGATTACCAGAGCGTTGTCTTTACAAGTGTATGCCTTATAGATAGTAGGGTTCATATCCTTAATATCAACATACCACAGCTTTATCAAAGGGGCAACAGACTTGACCCTCTCAAGCTGTACATTGAGTGATGTCTCTATTGTCAACATCCATTCAGGGTTCATTATGCCTGCAAAGGCCTTGATGAAGTCTGAATGTAAGAGGGGTTCACCACCTCCAAAGCAGATGCCACCACCCGTTGCCATAAAGTAGAGGTCGTCTATCTCCACCTCACTATATAACTCTCCTGGCGTCATCCTGCACCATACCCCGTCAGCTTGTAAGCACTGAGGATTTAAGCAGTAGACGCAATGAAGCGGACAACCATGGAACCCTACCAATGTCGTTACGCCCTCCCCATCGGTAGAGAGCCTATGCCGATTGATGGCTATAAACGGTGATGTTAATTCTGACTGCATTTCTCTTGATGGGATTGCGGGGCTGCACTGTTTTCTAACTCTTTCTCTAAATACTCCCTGTCTATCTCTCCTACTTTGTCAAGAGAGGGTTCTAAACGGACAACCATATCGTTAGGATTACGAATAGACTTCACTGCTATCACCTTATCTATATACCCATAAGATGAGAACACGAGCGTGTCATTGCGATTAACCTGCAAGGCAAACCTTCCATCCTCGCCCAAAGACACTCTCTTCTTACCACCTTGTATAATAATATTAACCTCAGAAGCTGCCTCACCAGATGACGCATTAAGCACTCGCCCACTAATAGCTATGGAGCACTTCAAATCTCTTGTGCGTGCTTCTGGCATAACTTCTGTCTCGCCCTGAACTAACATATCTATAGAATCCTGAGCTTTGCTCTCAACGTTGCAAGCTTTGGGACTATTCTGACATGATGTAAGCGGGACCGTAGCAACACAAATGCCTGCAGCCAAGCCAGCTACTTTCATGCCCCATCCCTTGCGTTTCCGTTCTCTTAACTGCGTCTCTAAATAGCGTATCTCTGCCTCACAAGCAGGGCAAGTACCCGCACACTCCCCTTCATAGTGACATTCTTTGGGTTGATAGCTAATACCATTCGCATTTGCTATCTGCTGCCGAATACTCTTTAGTAGCTTACAAGTACTCTTTCCTTTCACCATAACCTTAATCTTTACTTACACTTCTTCGTCTTCTCCTTATGCGA
>ERZ773051.901-NODE-901-length-17843-cov-2.988756_pt1 | contig 17843 bp, 15 predicted proteins | sample MGYA00580631_ERZ773051 | MGnify/ENA primary metagenome ERZ773051 (study PRJEB29015, sample SAMEA2738137) | human oral metagenome | biome: human oral; feature: human-associated habitat; material: saliva | place: China | collected 2204 ...
TAAGCTGAAACTTCTGCATAAAGTACCTGCATATTTTGCGAAAACAGATCCTAAAAAGACTACAAATAAACAAAACAGGCCAAAACCAAATCCTCTTTACCGATTACGAAATGATACAAGCCGAAACCCCTGGAGCAACACGAATACATACAACCCTATCCAAAACACTATTATGAGTGTATTTTATCTCAAACTCACGTAGTTCTAATAAAAATTCATATCTTTGGTTGTCTAAAGCAATGTTTAGGTGGTTCCACAAACGAGCCTAGAGATTGAACGGTATGCAACAAACAACAAATAGTAGAGTATGTCCAATACTAATGAGAGATATAAGCTATACCGATCCTGCTCGTTCAAAACAAGCAAGACGATCACCCAAGAGTACAGCACCTCGTTCTACGCGGCTACAGATATGCTCCCCGAGGACATACGTGATGCGATCCACAGCCTCTATGGCTTCGTCCGTATTGCCGATGAGATCGTAGATTCGTTTCACGAACACGATCGGGAGAAGCTCCTAAGAGACTTCGAGCGAGACTATGACGAGGCCTATCGAATGGGCATCAGTACCAATCCGATCCTATACTCCTTCCAGTGGACGGTCAAGCAGTACAACATCCCAGACGAATACATACGCTCCTTCTTGACGAGCATGAAGTGTGACCTTGAGAAAAAGTGCTACGAGACAGAGGAGGAGATCGCCAGCTATATCTACGGCTCTGCCGATGTCGTGGGGCTGATGTGTCTGAAGGTATTCTGTCGAGCAGATGAAGCTCTATTCGAGCGACTCAAACAGCCTGCCATGCGCCTCGGATCGGCATTCCAAAAGGTTAATTTCTTGAGAGACCTCCGAGAGGACTATGTGCTACTCGGCAGGCTATACTTCCCTGGGGTCGCCCTAGAGAGCTTCAATGAGGAGGCCAAGAATAGTCTCATCCGAGAGATTGACCAAGACTTCTGCGAGGCCTACGAGGGGATCCGACAACTTCCTCGAGAATCTCGCCTCCCCGTCTACGTAGCCTATCGCTACTATCGGCAGTTGCTACACATCATCCAAAAGACACCTGCCCCGAGCCTGATCTCGAGACGGGTACGAGTAGGAGATGTCCAAAAGATGCTCATCTTGCTGACAGCAGTACTCAAAAACAAATTTAATCGACTATAACCCATGTACCCCAAAGAGAACATCGTCCTCCTGGTCGATGCAGACAATAACCCCATCGGAGAGATGGAGAAGATCGAGGCGCACCGCAGAGGTATCATGCACCGAGCTGTATCGGTACTCGTCTTCGACCCCGAGGGGCGGTGGCTTCTGCACCGAAGGGCCCTAGACAAATATCACGCAGGGGGCCTCTGGACCAATGCCTGTTGCACCCATCCCTTCGTAAACGAAGAGCCTCGAGAGGCTGCACGCCGACGGATGTTTGAGGAGATGGGTATGGACATTACCTTCGATGGACTCAGACATCTCTTCGATTTCACCTACAGAGCCGAGTTAGACAACAGACTTATCGAGCACGAGTACGACAGCGTATTCGTCTACACTACTCCCATAAAACCGGTCCCCAACCCAGAGGAGGTCATGGACTGGAGGTATATTGACATGAGGGCACTAGAGGAAGAGCTCGCAGCACAGCCCGAGAGCTACACCCCATGGTTTAGAATAATCTTCGAACAAGCGAAACAGCATCTTTACAAATATGAAGGAGTATCGGCTTAAATGGATAGACTGGGTAGTTGTTGTCCTAGTGATGGTCTTCTACACCTATGGGGCATTCGGTCTTGCCCGAGAGGAGACGAGAGAGCTATACACCTCTCTAACCCCTCTGGTACTGCTATCTTCTCTAGTCATCCTCTCCGTCTATGACCGTAGCCCCAAGCAGATCAAGGCTCTGATCTACATGCTCTCGGTGCCCGTCGTAAGCTTCTGTGTCGAGGTCCTCGGAGTCGCCACTGGGATCATCTTCGGAGAATACAGCTATGGCACAAGTTTAGGACCGAAAATTGGTGGAACACCGCTACTCATCGGCATCAACTGGATATTCCTAGTCTATGCAACAGCAGCGATACAGGCTCCTCTAGGTCGAGGTATAATCACGACGATTGTCATACCTACATTACTAATGCTGGGATATGATATCATCATGGAGCAGGTCGCCCCAATGATGCAAATGTGGTCGTGGGAGGGGGGGAGTATTCCCTTGCAAAACTATGTTGTTTGGGGGGCTCTCGCTGCCCTATTCCATGCTGTGAGGTATTGGTTACGAATCGATTTCCGTAATAGAATAGCCCCTTTCATCTTCTTGATACAGATTTTATTCTTCTCCATCATACTTGCTCTATAGCCTGATGCTCACTGCCAATCACCATAGATTCATCTATCCATTTTTCCAATACTATACAGAGTACCTGCTCAAAAGGCGGTTTCACTCAGTACAGATCTTTGGAGACTTTGAGGATCGAGGTCTACCTGTCCTCCTGATAGCCAACCATATCGGCTGGTGGGATGGTTTTTGGGCAATGCATCTTATGCTGAAGGTATTGCATCGGAAGTTCTACTTCATGATGCAGGAGGACCAACTCCTCAAGTACCGATTCTTCAACCAAACAGGGGCTTTTTCTATACGCAAGAGTAGTCGCGAGGCCCTACAAAGCCTCTCCTATGCCTCGAGCCTGCTAGAGGAACCCTCCAATATGGTTTTGATCTACCCCCAGGGACAGCTCCACTCGCTCTACAACTCAGACTTCCTCTTCCAGCGAGGTCTTGGGCGACTCATTGGGGGCAGAGAGGGAAAGCTACACCTCATCCTCTCGGCGAATATGATTGACTACTGGGATCATCCTCGCCCTAGTCTAAGTACCTACATAGAGGAATATCAAGGCGCGATGAAGCTAGAGGCCGTAGAGGAGGGCTACAATGCTTTCTATCAGTCCTGCCTCTCAACTCAGATCAATAGGATGTAGCTATGATGATGACTACTCTGGCATACATTGTCGTAGGCTTCGGGATCTTGAGACTCGTGATAGCCACTCTAAATCTCCTTTTACAAGAGCGACTACCTCAGCCTAAGGGCAGAGAATCCCTGCCTAGCCTCTCTGTCCTGATCCCAGCTCGCAATGAGGCGAACAATATCGAGGCTCTACTCTCTGACCTGACTCACGTCGAGAGCGAGTGCCTCATAGAGATCATCGTTTGTGATGATGCCTCTGAAGACTCCACCGCCGAGCTAGTTGAGACTTGGATGCAACGTGATAGCCGCATCCGCCTCATCTACTCCTCTGGCCCACCCTCGGGTTGGTTGGGAAAGAACCATGCCTGCCATCTACTCTCTAGAGAAGCACGGGGAGAGTATCTGCTCTTCCTTGATGCCGATGTTAGACTTAACCCTGCATTCATAGAGCGCGCACTCAGCTATGCTACGACCCATCGGTTGGGCCTCCTCTCTCTTTTCCCGAGACAGAGGATGCAAACTTGGGCAGAGCGGGTCTCTGTACCCAATATGCACCTCATCCTACTCTCGCTCCTCCTACTCCCCTCGGTTAGGCGGGTTGGTTTCTCCTCTCTCTCAGCAGCCAATGGACAATGTATGCTCTTCAATGGAGCAGTCTATCGAGTCCTCCAGCCTCACGATCGGTTTAGACACAGCAGGGCAGAGGATATAGCAATCGCCCGAGAGTTCAAGAGGAAGGGGTATAGGATCTCCTGCATGAGCTCGACCAAGCTAATCGAATGCAGGATGTACGACAGCCTAAGCGCAGCCATCGAGGGCTTCGCCAAAAACATCACCCTGATGCTTGGGGGATCCTATATCCTAGCCCTACTCTACTGGAGCCTGACCTCTATGGGCTGGTTAGCCGTTTGGCTCGGCAGAGCTGAGCTACTACTCCCCTACCTCCTGACGGAACTTGCGATCAGGGTCTTCGTCTCGATCTGCTCTAACCAGAGCATCGTCTACAACATCGTACTCGCCCCAGCACAGCAACTCCTCCTCGGGCTATTCATCATCAAGTCTTGGGTGAATAGTCGGCGTAAACTGGGTTTTACATGGAAGGGGCGATCAATCTAAAAATAATGCAACGATATGATTAAAATCAAACGAACAATCCTTTTAGTAAGCCTACTCCTAACGGGCTTCTCATCTTGGGCCATGTCCCCCAAGGAAATTATTTATAAGGCCTATATCAGTGCAGACATGCAACTTTGGCGTACGGTCATAGACAACCTACATGCCAAGGCCAATAAGACTCTAGAACAAGAGCTTGAACTCCTAAACTACGAGTACGGCTACATCGGCTGGTGTCTTAGCCAGAAGAAGAAACAGGAGGCAAGAACGTACCTAGAGCGATACGATGCTCGACTCTCAAGGCTCACAAGCGAGCAGGCTCGAGGCATACGCTCGGCATACCGCTCAGCGTACTATGGCTTCGAAATCGGACTCAACAAGGTCAAAGCGCCGTTCCTTGGTCCCAAGAGCACTAGAGAGGCAGAGCAATCTGTCGAAGCGGACCCTAAAGGCTGGTTGGGCTATTTACAGCTGGGCAATATCGAGTTCCACAAGCCACCTATATTTGGAGGTTCAAAAGAAGAAGCCCTCAAGTACTACCTCAAGGCTGAGCAATTCTTGCTCAAAGATGGGATAGTCCGAGATTGGAATCTCCTATCGCTCTGGGCGCAGATCGGGCTAACCTATGAAGAACTCGATAATCCACAAAAAGCTGAGCTCTATTATCGAAAGGCCTTGAATGCCGAACCACAGTTCAAATGGGTAAGAGACGAACTATATACGAACCTCAAGAAAAAGAAGCTACGATGAAAAAGAAAGTAACGATCATAGGAACAGGCCTTGGAGGCCTAGCCAGTGGACTACTCCTCATCAAGAAGGGGTATGAAGTCGAGTTCATCGAAAAAAATGATCGACCAGGAGGGAGGCTCAATCAGATCAAAAAAGATGGCTTTACCTTCGATACAGGGCCTAGCTTTTTCAGTATGTCCTATGTCTTCGAGGAATTCATGCAACGCTGTGGCATCGAGCTACCATTCGAATTCGTCCCCCTCGACCCTCTCTACTCCGTAAACTTCAAGGGTAGCACCAAGACCTACCACCTGTATAAGGATCTCGGGCGTCTCGCCGAGCAATTTCGAGACTTAGAGCCTGACTTTGAACACAAGATGAAGGTGTATCTGGCCAAGTCCAAAAGACTCTTCGAGGATACCTTCGACATTGTGATTAGAAACAATTTCGACAACCTCTTTGACTATATCTCTGCACTTATTCGGGTCAATCCTAGGCATCTGCCCGTCCTCTTCAAAACCTTTTGGGAGCATGTGCATGGATACTTCTCCTCCTCCGAGGTACGGCAGATCATCTCTCTCGTGGCTTTCTTCCTCGGTCGCACACCCTTCGATACGATGGCTGTGTATAGCCTGCTCTCGTACACAGAGTTCCAACACGATGGTTACCACAATGTAGCAGGAGGGATGTACACCATCGTAGAGAGTATCGTAGAGGAGCTTGTGCGATGTGGAGCAAAATTTCACTACAATGCCGAGATCGTAGACGTAGTGCGAGAGGGACAAAAAATCTCGGCAGTAATTGACCGACAAGGACGGAAATATGCAGGGGAGATCTTCCTCTCAAATGCCGATGCAGCACTATTCAGAGGACGCGTCCTGCGAAGGAAGAAGTACGATGAGGAGCATCTCAATCGCATGGAATGGACCATGGGCTACCTCACCTGCTACATCGGGGTCGGCGAGAAGCTCCCTCAGCTGAACCTGCACAACTACTACCTAGGTACAAACTACGAGGAGTATGCCCTCAATGTGCTCAAGAGTCCCGACACGCTACAGAAGCCCTACTACTACGTCAATGCCCTCTCCAAATGTAACCCCAGTTGCGCCCCCGAGGGATGCGAGAGCCTATTCTTCGTATGCCCCGTTCCAAACCTACAGTATAAAACCGACTGGAGTGATAGGGATGAGATCGTTGATAGTATCCTAGCCGACTTCTCCGAGCGTATTGGGGTAGATATACGCCCCAAGATACTCTCCCGAACCATATATACGCCACAGGAGTGGGAGGCACAGTTTAACCTCTACAAGGGGAGTGGACTGGGGCTATCACACAAGATGATGCAGATCGGAGGATTCAGACCGGCAAACTTCGACGAAAAATTAGAAAACCTCTTCTACGTCGGTGCTTCTACTATCCCAGGAGCAGGGCTTCCCATGGCGATTATCAGTGCGGAGCTAGCCGTAGAGCGCATTCTGGATTCGTTCAAGGCCTAAACCGAGACTCTTCATAGCTCGAAGGCAAACCTAACCCCTGAGGTAGTATCCTGATTTCATACAACTATCTTATTTACAGACACTATCAAACGTTTGAAAAAAGACGAGTGATACCAACAACCCGAAAAGAGAGACTATCTAGCTTATAGATAGTCTCTCTTTTAAACCAAATCAAAAACAACAAATACTTACTTCTTAGGTTTTATGCCGAGTTTTACAGGTTTTATCCAATGCTGTCCTAAATAATATTGTGCCATTATACAAAGGATTGCGGAAATTGCGTTTCGGAACAAAGGCAATCGGCATATAGAAGTAGAGAACTTCCAATCCTCTATTGGTGCGAGCTAAAATTTCTTCTTTAAGATCCATAGTTCTTCGAATAAGGTTTGACAATCATCTTTCGGTCATATTCTGCTCAACATAGTGCTATAAAAAACACACTCCATCTGAGCCGAAGGAAAAACACACAATTGATCGGTTTCTCTGAAGCAAGGCAAGTCTTATTCATTGCATAAGCTATTAGAGTAGCGACTAGTACAAGTCTCTGGAGAGATTTGAAGAAATGTATTATACAGACAACTTGATTTGCTTTCAAAATCACACCTTCAAACGACTCCGAACAAGATAATCCTGGTCAATCTAGAATAACACCTCCCGTTTCTTTATAGAAATAAACCAAGTATAAACAAATCTAATTCACGGGGCAAGTCTTAGCAATAAGTATTCTATTGCATATCTTTGTCGTAAGAAAGTAAGTTAGTTATATATGAAGAGATTATTTTTAATAGGCATAATGGTCCTTTCTGCAGTTGCAGGCTTTGCTCAGAACAATACTAAAATAGACAAGCTGAAGGAACAACAGAAGGTTCTCAAGCTTACAACAGAACTGAATAAGCTACAATTGGAGTACGAAAAGGAGAAAAGCACCAATATTGAACTTAAAAAGAAAGTAGCTGATATCAACTCAGAAGCTGATGTTGCCACCGCTGAATTCAATACAGCAAACGCGTCAAACACAGTAAAGGATGCGGATAGTACGATCAAAAAATTGAAGAAGGTCAAGTCCATCAATAAGAAGTTAAAGAGGAGCCAAAAGACTTTAGCTAAGATGGAAAAGAAAATTGCCAAGCTACAAAAAAAGATCGACGAATCGAACAAAAAAATTGAATTCGTGGATAACCAATAGACTCCGTAATATAGCAAGGTGAGAACATGTATGATACATGTTCTTACCTATGTATTCGCGCACAAAATTAAACTGGACTTCGGCCACAATGGCGAGTAGCAAACAAAGAGAATCTCATCATGTTTGCTACATTGGGATTGTTCTATGGAATTGAAAAGAGGGAACTCCCGAGACTCCCAATGCGTCCACTTCACGCCTTTAGCCGAAGCATCAAGCGTTTCCTATCAATAATCGTCAAGTACCGCCTAAACGATTATAACGATAGGACTTACAACCACCGCTATCCGTCAAGCAAAACTCAACGGTTATTTTAAATCTGCACATTGGGGAGAGTCGTTGATCCCCAATTGCAATATCGCTCCAAAGATTGGCACAAATACTGCTTATCGTCTCATTTATAATACGATTCTAATTGTACTCATTAGGAAGGCTTACCGCAACGTAGAGACAGGCATCAGCCTCTACTTTTTAATACCATTACACCTGATACTGTAATCTGCACAGTCAACTCGGAGGAATTTTAGTTGGAAATTAGATCATCAGTGCGTATCTTTGTTGCGCTAAGTGATGTGAACCTATTTAGAGGATAACCAAAGCGTAGGTCACCACTATATTGTAGGATTCAAAAATAATGGCTTATGGGCAACAAACGGTTCCATTCTTTTTCTTCCCGCATAAGCTCTCTGAAGCGGCGTTTGCTCCCCTCTTATGGTGCTCAAGTGGGGGCGGTGCTCTTGACCGGCATCATATTTGGGTTGGGAGCCTACCTCGTATATGTGTCTAAAGCCTACAGCTACCTTTCGGATGATCCTAAGGTCTGCGTCAATTGTCACGTGATGGGTCCCTACTATGCAACGTGGCAGCACTCGTCTCATAAGATGGTGGCGACGTGCAACGATTGCCATGTACCTCACAATAATATCCTGAACAAATACTTTTTCAAAGCCAAAGACGGCTTGAGGCACTCCTATATATTCACGATGAGAAAGGAGCCTCAGGCGATGCAGGCTATTACGGCAAGCCAAGAGGTGATATACGACAATTGTGTTCGCTGCCACTCCCAACTGAATCAGGAGTTTGTGAAGACAGGAAAAATGACACACAAGCAACTTACTCACGGAGAGGGACGAGCCTGCTGGGATTGTCATAGAGACGTGCCCCATGGTGGCAAGAATAGTCTATCGTCTACTCCCGGTGCGATTGTGCCGTATCCCAAGTCTCCCGTTCCGGATTGGCTTAGAGACCAGCTAAAGGCGGGGAAAGAAAAGAGATAATGATAGTATGGTTAGAATAAAAAAGAGACTCCTATGAAAGAAAAAAGAAAGCTGAAGAGATGGCAGGGCTGGGCGCTGTTTGTAGCTACTATGGTAGTAGTTTTTTGTCTAGGTCTTTTGGCCTCGTCTATTATGCAACGCCGTGCAGAGGTTGCCTCTATCTTTGCCAATAAAAAGGTAGAGATCGCTCCACAGGAGGCCCGAAACGCGATTTTTCAATCCAACTATCCCAAAGAATATGAGACCTGGCTACAGACGGCAGACACCTCTTTTTCTTCGGAGTTTAATGGCAACAAACCCGTAGATGTCTTGGCGCAACGCCCCGAGATGGTAATATTCTGGGCCGGATACGCCTTTTCGAAAGACTATAGTGCGCCTCGCGGTCATTACTATGCCATACAAGATATGCTGCACACGCTACGCACAGGCTCACCCGGTGTAGATGGGATGGACGACATACAACCCGCTACTTGTTGGACCTGTAAGAGCCCCGATGTGCCCAGAATGATGCAGGCAATGGGAGTAGAAGCCTTCTACAACCAAAAGTGGAGTGCTATGGGTAGCGAAATTGTCAATCCCATCGGATGCGCAGACTGCCATGATACCGAAACAATGGATCTCCGTATCTCTCGCCCCGCTCTCATCGAGGCTTTTGGGAGAATGGGGAAAGACATTACCAAGGCAACTCATCAGGAGATGCGCTCTTTGGTCTGTGCGCAGTGCCACGTAGAATACTACTTCCGTAAAGAGAATAAATACCTCACATTCCCTTGGGATAAGGGCACTTCTATGGAAGATGTAGAGAAGTACTACGACGAAATGGACTACTACGACTACATCCATGCCATCAGCAAAACGCCTATCCTCAAGGCTCAGCATCCCGACTTTGAGATTGCACAGCTCGGCATACATGCCCAGAGGGGTGTGGCTTGTGCCGATTGTCATATGCCTTATATGAGCCAGGGCGGCATGAAGTTTAGCGATCACCACATACAGAGTCCGCTCAACTATATTGATCGCACTTGCCAGGTTTGCCACCGAGAAAGCGAAGAGGTGCTCCGTAAGAATGTTTACGACCGCCAGCGTATGGCCAACGAGATTCGCAACAAACTTGAGAAAGAGCTTGCCGCAGCACACATAGAAGCTAAGTTCGCTTGGGATAAGGGCGCCACAGAAGCCTCCATGAAACCAGTCTTGCGCTACATACGTCAGGCACAGTGGCGTTGGGACTATGGCGTTGCCTCTCACGGAGCCTCCTTCCACGCACCCCAAGAGGTTACACGGATTCTCTCCAATGGTCTCGAGCGAGCCCTACAAGCAAGACTTGCCATCTCCAAAGTGCTTGCCAAGCTTGGCTTTACCGGCGATGTGCCCATGCCGGACATTTCTACCAAGGAAAAAGCTCAGCGTTACATTGGGCTTAATCCGGAAGAGCTTCAGGCCAATAAGAAGAAATTCCTCGATGTTGTAGTACCTAAGTGGGTAGAGCAGGCCAAACAGAAACAGCGCATCTAAAACTAACCATAGAGGTGGCCTCGTACTTCGGGTATGGGGCCACTCTTTTTGCTTATCAACGGAGCTTGTATGTGGGATAAGGCTTTCCGGCTCACTTATAAGCTCCGATTTTCGAAGAAAGACAGCTTACAGATATACAAATACAATGTGGAGAGACCCCTGGAGCTTCGTTGAAGCATTTGTCATTGCATCGGCTATTCTGGTCGTTGGAATCCTACTGCACTTCACCCTCGGCCCCATTCCTTTTCATGGGTTTGCCTATCCTCTAAATATTATCGGAGGGGTTGGGATTCTACTCCTTTCTCTCCTACTCGCCATCCTTGCACGGCGAGGCAATAGGATAGCTACCTTTCTAGCCGGATACAAAATGTCTATCGCTGCTATGGCGATACTTATGGGCCTCTCCATCATAATGGGCCTTACCCGACAAATAGAACTCGCTGCACCCCATGGAGCCAATCTGCAAGAGGCGATACATGCCGTGGGCTTCAGTTATATGCTCTCTACGTGGTATTTCCTCATGAGTTATCTCCTTCTCCTTGTCGTGCTGGGCGGCACCACCTTTACCTTTATCCTAAGAGGGCGACGACGCAACATGCCTTGGAGTAGGTACATTGCCTTTCTTCTGAATCACTTAGGGCTCTACATTGCCCTCTTCGCGGGACTACTGGGGGCTCACGACTTGCAGAGATACCGCATGCAGGTAGACGCTAGTGAGAACCGCCCCGAGTGGCGAGCAACCAAAGATTTCTCTACCGAACTATATGAGCTCCCTCTCGCTATCGAATTGGAACGTTTCGAACTAGAAGAGTACCCGCCTAAGCTGATGATTATAGACAGCCGCAGTGGAGAGACCCTTCCCGCAGGGCATCCCTGGCAACTCTCTGTAGAGAAGACACCCATTATGGGCACCTACAAAGCATGGAAGATAGAGGTCTTACAACACTTGCCCCTGAGTGCTCCGGTAGTCTCCCGGGATAGCATGCATTTTGTAGAGTTTGGCAGTACAGGAGCAGTACATGGTATCGAAGTACGTGCAACCAACCAAGAGACGGGGCAAGTAGTGAACGGCTGGGTAACCTCCGGTAGCTACCTTATCCCTTTCAGAGCTCTATCCCTGCCGGACAGCACAAGCATTGTCATGCCCGATCCGGAGCCGAAGCAATTCCGTTCGTTCGTCTCCATCTATAGCCCGAATGATAAGTTTGTAAAGGGCAAGATCACGGTAAATAAGCCCATTAAGTTCGACGGCTGGGACATCTATCAGCTCAATTACGATCAAGAGATGGGGAGGTGGAGTACCGTCTCTGTGTTCGAGATTGTGCGCGACCCTTGGTTACCTGCAGTTTATGTAGGTCTCCTGCTTATGTTACTTGGGGCAATATCTCTTTTTGTTTTGCCTCGTCCCGCTCGCATTCCATCACCCTCAGAAGAGAAAAAGCTATGACTACTTGGAACGATATGATCTATTACGCCGTCCCCACCATACTCCTCTCGGGATGTGGAGCGTGGATGGCTTTCCGAGAAAAACGGAATATCGCTCTCTCCCTTTTCCTACTCGCATTTGTAGTATTCGGGACCTATATCGGCCTCATGTGGCACTCTCTCGAGCGTCCTCCGATGCGTACCATGGGCGAAACCCGATTGTGGTACTCTTTCTTCGCCTTGGTGGCCGGAGTTATCGTTTACCTACGCTGGCACTACAAGTGGATATTGAGCTTCTCCACTATCTTAGCCTCTGTCTTTATCATCATCAACCTTGTCCGCCCCGAGATTCACAATAAGAGTATGATGCCGGCTCTCGAGAGCCCATTTTTCGTACCGCATGTAATCTCCTATATGTTTTCGTATGGGATGTTGGGAGCAGGGCTACTGATGGCTTTCTATGCCCTGTGGTTGCAAAAGAAAAAGGGAGATGAGGGTCAGGCCCTCCAGCTTATGTCTATTTCGGATGGATTGGCTTACACGGGGCTTGCCTTCTTGATGATCGGACTTCTCTTGGGGGCCTTTTGGGCAAAGCTCGCTTGGGGGCACTACTGGAGTTGGGACCCCAAAGAGACGTGGGCTGCGGTAACGATGCTTTCGTATCTACTCTACATCCACTACCGTCTGAGTAGACCTCGCAAGATATCGACTGCACTTTGGTTGCTCTTTTTCTCGTTCTTGTGCCTCCAGATTTGCTGGTACGGAGTCAACTTTTTACCCTCAGCACAGGGCATAAGCGTCCACACCTACGGATGACGCAACACCTCGTTGAGGAAGAAAGAGAGGATGAGAAAGAATTCTTATCCCTCTTAAGCTCGCTTTATCGGGAGTGATACTGTATTTCTTTTGAGCCTTCGGCTTGCTCTCGAGTGCATAAGCCTGCCCTATCCCTCTCTCAGTGCTTTGCTGATAGAATCCTCTAGAGAATCTAAATCAGCAAGCAATTCTTGATTGCAACCCATAAATATAGGCGATCAAAAAGGCGTTCGTAATGAGCGCCTTTCTTTTTGCCTTTTCTGCACATTATCCCTGTCTTCCTTCTAAATCCTCTTTTGTGGAGGCTCCTCTTCCCAGCCCCACATCATAGGAAAACATGGTCAGAAGGCACTTCTCTGGGAGATTAAGGACTTCCCAGAGAGAATAAAAGACACAAAACGGAGACCTAACGACACGCTTAGATCTCCGTTTTACATTTGAAGAATCTGACTTATAGCTCTAAATTTCGAAACGAAGATTCATTCGATAATCTCATTTTAGGGCTACATGACCTACTAAAATGATAAAAGTATTCGGTAGGTAAGCTTACAAGAAAGCAACCTTCTTCGTTGCGGTGTAGACTCCTTCGTCCGTTGTAAGGGTTATAGTCACTGTCTGGACGCTATTGGACGGAGCTTTAGAGAATCGTATGCGATAGAGGGTATTCTTGTCTTGCGGATTTTTCGGTTCTATCACCGCATTGCCTGGTTCTAAATAGACCATCGCAAGCTCCTCTTGTGATACTTTATCAAGAATCTTGCTAATTCGCTGCACGCCGTATCGAGGATCAGTGTAGCCTACATTTGGTTCGATTAGTCCGTCTAAATTTGTCGGGTCATAGTGACGCTTGATACTCGGATAGGCAGTCAGATATTCAATCTCCACAATGTCTGAGAGAGAAGAGGCTGCCGGATGAGTTGCATCAAAGTCATCAGAAGTAGTGATTGTCACATTCTTCACAAAGGCTGATAGGGCAAAGCCTTCATCTATGTCATCTGGGAAAGTCATTTTAGAAGCGTTGTCTCCAAACTTACTGGCACACTGTACAAATTTGCTCACTTCTGTTACCGGCTTTCTATAGCCATAGAAGTTCTTAGTAACAAACTCCACAGTCATAAGATAGTTTCCATAATTGTCTTTTTTGAGAGCATCCTCTCTGATAGAGAGATCGCTAATCTTATAGTAGCGGTTTATCTGATGCCCTGAACAGATATATTCATCACAAGGTGGAGTGTTAGGGACTTCAGTGTTCCCATTGTTCTCCCCTTCATTGTTTTTGGATGGATCTTGTTGCTCTTTGTTGACTTCTTTCTGACCATCCGTGGGAGCACTTTGACTACACGAGAAGAGCGTGATGCCCAAGATTAAGATTGACAATATACGTTTCATATATTTATTTTCAGCGTTTCACATTTGTTTTCTTGGCGAAAGGTACGAATAAAAAGAGAATTAGAATAAACGACACCTCTCCTAGATTGGCATTATTGAGAGGGATACCGCATTGCTTTTGGAGCGTGGACTTACCCCTCGAGCATATAGGGCATTAAAAGCGCTGCTTCCTCCCCCTTATCGCGATTGTCTCTATCGCCGGTAGACTTATAGACGCTCCTCCTCTATCGCAGCGTTACAAGAATTGCACCCCCTTTTATCTTACATGCCATTGGCACTACTCGACTTGGGATAACATCAATATGGTCAATCATAGAAGGGGGAATTGCATTCAGCTGTTGTAATGTAATGGGCTCTCCGTTTAGTACGATCAGACTCTCCTCGTCCCCATTTATAAGCAAGTTGTCTCCAAAAACTTCTACTCCTCGCACAAAGCGAAGCGCCTCTGCCATTGATTTTCTACGAGTAATTGGATTTCCCTTAAACTCAACTCGAGTAGCACCACCGGGACTCAATCTAGTATACTTGCCCATAACCTCAAGCTCCGAAAGCTCCTCAGGATTCTCCGACAGCTCAAAATTGTACTGAGTAGCAGGCTGGTCCATCATGAGAGTTCGACGCAAAGTTTTGTAACCTATGCAACGGATTTCTACGAAATAGGTCCCTGGTTTTGCCACTTCTAAGCTATACCTCCCGTCGGCTTGACTGATGGCTCCTGTAAAAGCACGCTCTGTAGTATCTCGCTGCAATATAATAGTTGCCGCCGGTACTACAATTTGATCCTTAGTAGAGATGGTGCCCTTCAATTCATAGCGCCCCTCTTGCGCTGACATTTGTATGGTAAAAAGGAATGCGAGAAAGGTAAGAATACGAAAATATTTCATCTCTTTTTGATCTGAATTTAATATCTAAAAGTAATAAGCAACACTCTCGAGGTTCTCATACTTTGCGCCACAATATTCTAGACACTGCTATCTATTTCTCTCGGTTCGACAACAAAGTTAGGGAATATAAAAGTTATTGCTGTCCAGTAAAAGTTTCTTAGATGGAAAACCAGAACAAAGAGGAGCAAATAATCCATGGCAGAACAGATAAATTCACCGCCCAAATACTCTCTTTTTCCCAACATGTAAGAGGGGGCTTGCTTTTTCAAATTCAAAAGCCCCCTGATATTACTGCGCTAGATGACCATCAAAAAGCCATTTCCATCTTTTACCGGACAGCAATAATAAGCAATATTACCATCTCTACGTTACCCAAGCCAACGACTCCACTATACCAATAGCCGTTGCAGACCCCAACTTACCATTTACCCCTCGTGATTACCAAAGACTATAAACATCTAAAGTAAACATCCTACTCCCCCACTCTCGCACCATCTCTATTCCTGCCTATAATTTACTAAAAAAGAGGCCCCCTATCCTCTAAAAACATTATCTTTGTGAGGCTGAGAAAAAGGGCTTTTGTATAGTTTCGGATGGCACAAAATGTATTGAGAAGGGCTTATTGCACGTGCCTATAGGACTATTGATTCCCCCTGAGACTCACCTAAAAACACTTATGAGATAAGAGATGCAGTACCCATTATTGTCCGAGTACGTCGGTGCCATCACCCAGGCGAGTGAGAATCTAGATCAGTTGAAGCATCTGGAGGTGGTGCAAGACGAGCATGGAGAGCCATACCGTAGTAGCGGAGCTTTTGCTGTCGTTTTTAAGATGAGAGATCCTCATACGGAGCGTTTCTACGCACTCAAATGCTTCACCGATGAGCAAATAGAACGTGCCGAGGCTTATCGCAAGATTGAGGAGGAGCTCGAGATGGTAGGGGGCTCCTACTTCACCTCGATGCGTTACTACGAGCGTGAGCTCTTTGTGGATAGTAGCGTGAGTAGAGAGTCGGAGTTTCCCGTACTACTGATGGACTGGGTAGAGGGGGAAACGATGGATTTATATATTCGTGAGCACTACCAAGACTCATATGCCATGGCCATGCTCTGCTATCGCTTTTGTCGATTAGCGACCTACCTACGTAGCCAGCCCTTTGCTCACGGAGACGTCAAGCCGGACAATATTATCGTCTCCCCGAGGGGGGCACTCACGCTGATTGACTACGATGGCATGTTTGTACCGGTCATGGCGGGGGATAGCTCACCAACGCTAGGCACAGAGGAGTTTCGTCATCCGCTCCGTACGGCAGAGCTGTTTGATGCTACAATAGACGACTTTGCACTAGCCTCCATTGCCCTCTCCCTACGAGCCATCGCCCTAGAGCCCAAGCTCTTCGAGCAGTTTGGCGCACCGGACCGACTCCTCTTTAGTGCTAGCGACTACCTCGACTTGGCACAGAGTAGTGTGATGCAAGCCATCTGGAGCCTTACCTCCGATAGAGACCTAAGCAAACTCGTGGCGCTCTTTGTCTTAGCACATGCCGAGCAAAGCCTCGCGGCCACCTCTTTCCAGCTCTTCGCCATCTCTCGACCCGAGAGGCCCGCTCTCCTAGCCCCTCCCTCTACTAAAGTGACAGACGAAGATCTGGCCGAAGCCTATACCGACGAATATGCAGTCAAGTTCAGCCCCGATCGAAAGCGACTACTAAAAGCCCACGAAGGTATAATCTTCTACACCATTCCGAGCTCTGTCACGGCCATTGGGGACTCGGCGTTCTCAAGGTGCTATAGCCTCACCCAGATAATCATTCCAAACTCTGTCACTACCATTGGAAACTGGACATTCAATAACTGCTCTAGCCTCACCCAGATAACCATTCCGAAGTCCGTCACCTCCATTGGAGAAGAGGCATTCTACAAATGCTCTAACCTCTCCCAGATAACCATTCCGGAGTCCGTCACCTCCATTGGAGACTCGGCATTCTCATGGTGCCGAAGCCTCACCCAAATAACCATTCCGAGCTCCGTCACGGCCATTGGGAGAAATCCATTTGCCGGACTAAAAATAGAATTAAAAAACCTATCGCCTCACTTTCTTGTAGAGGACAATGTGCTCTTCACCGCCGATAAGAAGCGACTCATTAGCTATTGCTCAACCCAAACCTCGTATTGCATTCCGGAATCTGTCACGGCCATTGGGGACAAAGCGTTCTACTGGTGCCGTAGCCTCTCCCAGATAACCATTCCGTGCTCCGTCACTACAATCGGGGACTCGGCGTTCTCATGGTGCTCTAGCCTCACCCAGATAACCATTCCAGATTCCGTCACCTCCATTGGGGACGAAGCGTTCTACTGGTGCGATAGCCTCTCCCAGATAATCATTCCGGAGTCCGTCACCTCCATTGGGGACAAAGCGTTCTCAAGGTGCGATAGCCTCTCCCAGATAATCATTCCCAACTCTGTCACCTCCATTGGGGACGAAGCGTTCTTAGGGTGCCATGGCCTCTCCCAGATAAACATTCCGGAGTCCGTCACCTCCATTGGAGACAACGCATTCTCAGGGTGCCGAAGCCTCTCCCAAATAACTATTCCAGATTCTGTCACCTCCATTGGGAACAATGCATTCCAAGGATGTACCAGCCTCACCCAGATAACTATTCCGGATTCTGTTACCTCCATTGGAGACTTCGCATTCAGCGGCTGTTCTAGCCTCTCCCAAATAACCATTCCAGATTCTGTCACAGCCATTAGAGAATTCGCATTCAACGGCTGTTCTAGCCTCTCCCAAATAACTATTCCGAATTCTGTCACTTCCATTGGGGACTCGGCATTCTACGAGTGCTCTAGCCTCTCCCAAATAAACATTCCGGATTCTGTCACAGCCATTAGAGAATTCGCATTCAACGGCTGTTCTAGCCTCTCCCAAATAACTATTCCGAATTCTGTCACTTCCATTGGGGACTCGGCATTCTACGAGTGCTCTAGCCTCTCCCAAATAAACATTCCGGATTCTGTCACAGCCATTAGAGAATTCGCATTCAACGGCTGTTCTAGCCTCTCCC
>ERZ773051.903-NODE-903-length-17802-cov-3.292275_pt1 | contig 17802 bp, 12 predicted proteins | sample MGYA00580631_ERZ773051 | MGnify/ENA primary metagenome ERZ773051 (study PRJEB29015, sample SAMEA2738137) | human oral metagenome | biome: human oral; feature: human-associated habitat; material: saliva | place: China | collected 2204 ...
GCAGAGTGGCCGACCGCGGCGCCTTCGCTAGAATGCGGCGTCGAACGGCTCGCCGACCTCGGGTATCACGGTTCCGCGGGAAAGCTCGGACACGGCGACGGAGAACGCGTCCTGCGCCCCGTCGAGCATGCGCACGCGGCAGGTGACGGCATCCGTCCAGGCGGCGTCCTGCATCTTCGCGCCGGATTCTTCCACGAGCTTCGCGAACTGGTCGTAAAGAGCATAGGGAACGCGGCAGGTCGCGTCCACGCAGCGCGAGATCGTCATGATCTCGGCCCGCGCGACGGCTTCCTGGGCCGCTTGGGAATAGGCGCGCACGAGCCCGCCCGTGCCGAGCAGCACCCCGCCGAAGTAACGCGTGGTCATGCAGACCACGTCCTGGAGCCCGGCACCCTGCAGGACCGAAAGCGTGGGAAGCCCTGCGGTCTTCTGAGGCTCCCCGTCGTCGGAATAGCGCGTCCGTCCAGGCCCTCCGTTCGCATCGCGCATCACGTAGGCGTAGACGTTGTGGCGCGCCATGCGGTTCGCGGCACGCACCTCCTCGATGAACGCGAGGGCTTCCTCTTCGGCCGCGACGTGCGCGAGGCTCGCGATGAAGCGGCTCTTCTTGATCTCGACCTCGGCCGTGGAACGACCGGATATGGTGGCGTAGGCGTGCATATGCGGTACTATAGCGCACCGGCGGCAGCTCGACGCAACCTGCAGACGCAGACATGCGGCGCGCCGTTCTTCAGCATCCCCGCGAACGAGGCTGCATCGATTCTCGTGCAGAACGTGATACGTGGTACCATAGCGTGCGGCGCACGTCCTTCACGCCCGCCATCTTCCCAGACCATCGCGCCTTCGAGCGCACAGTAGATTGGATACGCGCATGCCCAACGAAGGCAGCTTCGACGCGAGCCTCAAACGCAGCAACGAGATTCGCGCAGACATCAAGGTCAATCCCGGCAACTATCGCATGCTCACGGGCGACCGCCCGACGGGTCGTCTGCACCTGGGGCACTACTTCGGCAGCATCCAGAACCGCGTCGCCATGCAGGATGCCGGCGTGAATTGCATGATCCTCATCGCCGACTACCAGGTCATCACCGACCGAGACACGACCGAGCACATCCAGGACAACGTCTACAACATGGTGATGGACTACGTGGCCGCCGGCATCGACCCTGCGCGCACGCCCATCTTCACGCATTCCGCCGTGCCCGCCGAAAACCAGCTCATGCTGCCGTTCCTCTCGCTCGTGAGCGAGGCGGAGCTCCAGCGCAACCCCACGGTGAAATCCGAGATGGAAGCCTCGGGTCACGAGCTCACGGGGCTGCTGCTCACCTATCCCGTCCATCAGGCCTGCGACATCCTGTTCTGCAAGGCCAACATCGTGCCCGTCGGCAAAGACCAGCTGCCCCATATCGAGGTCACGCGCCAGATCGCCCGTCGATTCAACAAGCGCTACGGCAAGGTGTTTCCGGAACCCGAGGGCATCCTGTCCGACGCGATCGAGATTCCCGGGCTCGACGGCCGCAAGATGTCGAAGAGCTACGGCAACTCCATCATGCTCGGCGCCACGGCGGAGGAGACGGCGAAGCTCATCAAGAAGTCCAAGACCGATTCCGAGCGCATGATCACCTTCGACAAGGAAGGGCGTCCGGGCGTGTCCGCGCTGCTGACCACGGCGGCGCTCTGCACCGGCCGCACCGAGGCGGACATCGCCGAAGAGATCGGAGAAGGCGGATCGGGGCAGCTCAAGCGTTATGTCACCGAAAGCGTGAACGAATTCCTCGCTCCGCATCGTGAGCGCCGGCGCGCGCTCGAGGGCGACCTCGACTACATCAAGGACGTCATCCATGAAGGCAACAAGGCGGCCTGCGCCATCGCCGAGCAGACGCTCGCGGAGGTCCGCGAGGCCATGGGCATGGTGTATTAGAGGAACGCCTCTCCTAGCCCAGCAGGTCGAGCAGGTCTTCCTTCGTAAGGGATGCGAGCGACGTTCCGCCGCCGCTGCCGACGATGCGGTCGGCCAGGTCGGATTTCGCATCCTGAAGCTTCAGGATGCGTTCCTCGATCGTATCCTTCGCGATCACCCGGTACACGTTGACGATGCGCGTCTGTCCCATGCGGTGCGCGCGGTCGGTCGCTTGGTTCTGCGCCGCGGCATTCCACCAGGGATCCGCGTGCAGCACCACCGAGGCGCCGGTCAGATTGAGCCCCGTGCCGCCCGCCTTGAGCGAGATGAGGAAGACCGGCGTGTCATCGGCGTTGAAGGCGTCCACGAGCGCGAGGCGCTTCTTCTTGGGCGTCGATCCCGTGATGACGTAATGCTTCACGCCTTGCTCGGAAAGCTTCGCTCCGATGATATCCAGATAACTGGTGAACTGCGAGAACACGAGCATCTTCTCGCCTGAGGCGATGCAGGACGCGATGGTGTCCATGATCGCCTGCTCCTTCGCGCCGCCGCCGCGGTAGTCGACATAGAGCAGGCTCGGGTCGAGCGCGATCTGGCGCAGGCGCGTGAGTTCGGCGAGTATCTCCACCTTGCTTCGGCCGTCGTCTCCCTCTTCGCCCTCGTGCGCGATCTTCGTGCGAAGCAACTGCTCGTGCGCCTGATAGAGCGCGCGTTGCTCGCCTTCGAGCCGGGCATAGACGACTGACTCCCATTTTTCGGGCAAATCGGTCAGGACGTCTGCCTTCCGGCGCCGCAGGATGAACGGGCCTACGAGGGCGGACAGTCGTGCGGCCGCCTCTTCGTCGCCGTCCATGATGGGCGCTTCGAACCGGTCGCGGAAGCGCGTGTACGATCCGAGCAGTCCCGGCATCAGGTAGTCGAAGATGCTCCAGACCTCGGAGACGCGGTTTTCGATCGGCGTTCCCGTCAGCGCGATGCGATGCGCGGCGTCTATGGCCTTCACGGATGCGGCCGCCTGCGTCTCGTGGTTCTTGACGTACTGGGCCTCGTCGAGCGCCTCGCACCAGAAACGCATGCCCGCGTAGTCTTCGATATCGCGCTTGAGCAGATCGTATGATGTGATGAATACATCGGCGTCCGCGTTGCGGCGCGCTTCCGCCCGCACGTCGGCGTCTCCCGCCACGACTGCGACGCGCAGATCTGGGGCGAACCGTTCGAATTCCGCCGCCCAGTTGTATACGAGCGACGCGGGGCAGACGACGAGGCTCGGTCCTGTCGCCCGCGCCTCGTCGCGGCGCGCGAGTAGCAGGCAGATGAGCTGGAGCGTCTTGCCGAGGCCCATCTCGTCGGCGAGGATGCCGCCGAATCCGAGATCCATGAGGTGGGACATCCATCGGAATCCGGCCTCTTGGTAGGGGCGCAGCGTCGCGGCAAGCCCGACGGGCACGCGGTAGGCGTCCTCGTCTATGGTCTTGAAGGCGTCCATCCACGCGATGAACGAGGCATCTTTCGCGCCGTCATCGGCAAGCGCGTCGAGCGCGAACGCATCGAAGGCCGGCGCCGTCGCGCGTCCGGCGTCGAGCTGCGCCTTCGAAGCGTTGATGAGGCTTGCGGCCTCGTCGATGCGTGCCAGGTCCACGCCGGCGATGCGGATGAGCGTGCCGTCCTTGAGGCGATGGTAGTCCTTGCGCCTGCGATAGCTCGCAAGCAGGGCGGAAAGTTCGTCGGCGGGCATGCCTTCGACCTCGAAGCTGACGTCAATGAGCGATGACTTCAGCGAGAGGCCGACCGATACGCTCGGGCGGGCGGACGAGGCCAGGCGGTTGAATTCGGGTGTGGCGAACACCTCGCCGATGCGTTGCAGCTCGGAGACGCCCTCGAAGGCCAGGCGGCCGAGCGCGTCCGTCTCGTCGTCGGGGATGGCGCAGACGCCGTCTTCCCCGATCTCGGGGAAGTAGCGGCGAACGATGTCGCGTGCGGGAGCCTCCGCCGTTTCATCGGCGTAATCCCGCCGTCCGAGCGTGGCGAAGAGCCCATGGGACTGCGATCCGTATGCTGCGACGGGACGGCATTCCACGCCGCCGGCTCCGCGATCGATATAGAACTCGAGCGTGCAAGGGCGCGGGCGGAGCTCTTCGAGTTGAGGCGGAAGGCGCACGTCGATGGCTCCGTCGAGCGAGGCGGCGACGAGGGGAACGAAGCGTTCGGCGTCGTCTTCGGTCAACAGGAGCTGGCGCACGGGGCTTGCGTACACGTCGAGCAGGAAGTCGGCGGCCGCACGCATGGCGGGCGAGCAGCGGTAGAACGCATCGCCCTTCCAGGCGTAGAGCGTTCGACCGCAGTCCACGAAACGCACCTGGCCGGAACGGACGAGCTCGAAACCGTTTTCGCCAAGGGGTTTGACGACGATGGAAAGGGGCGGATCGGCTTCGACGACGTGCATGGCCCGTCCGCGCGAGGTTTCCTTCGATCCGTCGCGCAGCCGGAAGCCCTCTTCTTCGAAGAGCCGCACGAGCTCGTCTATCTCAGGCGGGGAGATGTGCAGGTCGCGCTCGATGCGGCGCAGACCGAAACCCCATTGGGCGTGCGCATCCATCGTGCGACGGGATGCAAGCGCACGGTCGAGGAACGCGAGCACGTCCCGTCCGTGCGCCGAGAATGCGTCGGGCGCATGGACGAATCCGAGCTTCTTGCCGTACGAGACGTATTCGCCTGCCTTCACGTTGTCGAGCACATCGGAGATGCTCGGCAGGATGTAGGACCCATGCGCGCCGCGGATCTTGAAGCGCGCGTTCCATGCGCCGAGGTCGTAGGCAAGTTCGAGAGAGAAGTCGATGCTGCCCCGATCGTCTCCGTCCGTGCCGGCGCGCACGCGCAGGGCGGGAGTCGCGCGGTCGAGATAGTCGGCGATGCACGACGACGTCTTGATGAAGCGGGTGGGGTCGTAGCCTTCGTACGATCTCATGTTACGGTTGTAGTCGAGCGCTACGGCCATGCAGTGCTTGCAGGGGCCGGTCCTGTCGGCGCGGGCCGCATCCGCGCATCCGCATGCGTATCCCGCGACCGATCCGTTCGATTCGTCCACGGTGATGGATGCGTCCACCGACCCCGTCGACCCCGTCGCGTCGTCGATCGAAGCATGCAGGACGGTGAGATGCTTGCGGTAGGAAAGGCGTCGGTTGAAGATGGGATAGCCGCGCGCGGCGATGGTGCGTGCACGATTGAGCGCGAGCGATCCTCCCAGACGTTTAAGGATGTTCTCTGAAATCATCGGCGTCCGCTTGCGAGGTCGTCGGTGTCGAGCCAGATGGTGAAAGGTCCGTCGTTTTCAAGTTCGACCTGCATGTCCGCACCGAACTCGCCTGTTTCCACATGGTCGACGTCGGTGCGGGCCGCGGCGATGAACGCCTCGTAGAGCGGGATGGCCGCATCCGGACGCGCAGCGTCGGAAAACGAGGGGCGCGCGCCGCGCCGGCAGTTCGCGTACAGGGTGAACTGGCTGACGATCAGGACGTCTCCTCCGATGTCGGCAAGGGAGAGGTTGGCTTTGCCGTTCCCGTCGTCGAAGATGCGCAGCCGCGCGATCTTGTTCCAGAGCACGCCGACGCAGTCTGCGTCGTCTTCGTGCCCGATACCGAGCAGGACGACGTAGCCGCGCCCGATGGAGCGTTCGACATCGCGGTCGATCGTGATGCATGCGTGCGAGACGCGCTGGATAAGAGCCCTCATGTGCTCCTCCTTACCGGCAAGCAACGGCGGCGTGCAGCCGTCTTCGTGATTTCTTGAACATGATACTCTGCTCGGTATGACCAAGGAGGTTCACGCATGCAACGACCAGAAGCCGTGCTGTTCGACAACGACGGCACCCTCGTCGATACCTACGATTTGATTCTCGCGAGCTTTCGCCACTGCACCCGCGAGGTGCTGGGCGTCGAGCTTCCGGAGAATGAGCTCATGAGCAACCAGGGCCAGCCGCTCGACGTGCAGATGACGCATCTGAGCGACGACCCTGAGACCCGACGCCTGCTCCTCGACTCGTACCGTGCGCATAACCATGCGCACCACGATGCCGCAATCTCCGCCTTTCCCGGCGTGCGCGAGGGGCTGGCGCGCCTTGCGGATGCGGGCATATCCTTAGGCGTCGTCACGTCCAAGACGCATTGGCTCGCGCAACGCGGTTTCAAGATCCTGGGTCTGGACGGCTTCTTCTCCGCGCTGGTGGGAAGGGAAGACACGGCGCGGCATAAGCCCGATCCCGAGCCGGTCGCGTACGGCGCGACGCTTCTCGGCATCGATCCTCGTCGGTGCGTCTATGCGGGCGATAGCCCCTTCGACGTGCAGGCGGGGCGGGCCGCTCACGCCGCGACCATAGCTGTGAGCTGGGGGTCATTCTCCCGTGAGAGGCTTGAGGCCGAGCATCCCGATGCGATCTGCGACACCTTCGACGAGCTTGCGGATATCGTCCTCGCCGGCTTCCCCCGCCATGGCGGGGAAGAAAGGGAGTGAAGATGGAACTGCTCGAACGCATGCGTCGCCATTCTCAGGACATCCCCGATGCGCTCGCGGTGAAGACGTCCGATGGGGAATTCGCCACGTATCGTGCGCATTGGAGCGCCTCCGAAGCCATTGCCGCCTTCCTGCGCACGGCCGATATCGCCGCCCATGAGCCCGTCGTGGTCTACGGGCATACATCGCCTCTTATGACCGAGTGCTTCCATGCCTGCATGAAGAGCGGCCATCCCTATGTTCCTCTCGACTGCCATACGGTTCCGAGCGATCGCGTCGCCAATATCGTCGGCCAGATCGGGAGCCCGACCGTGCTTGCGGTCGAGGATTTTCCCGCCGTTGCGACCCGGGGCCTTGTCATTCCTCGCGTGGAGCTTGAGCGCATCGTGGCCGACGGCGTGCGCGCAGGTGTCGTATCCGATGAATCCGCCTGGATTTCCGGAGAGGATCTCTGCTACATCCTGTTCACGAGCGATGCGACCGGCGCGCCCAAGGGCGTGCAGGTCACGGTCGATTGCGTGGATAGCTTCGCACGGTGGGCGCTGACCTTGGGCGGTATCGGCAAGGAGGGCCTGACTTTCTTGAACAAGGCATCCTTCTCGTTCGATCTCTCGATCTTCGGCCAGGTCATGTCGTTTCAGGCGGGCGGAACGCTCTATAGCCTGACGAAGTCCGCACAAGACGATTTCGTGAAGCAGTTCCGGGCGTTCATGGAATCGAAGATGGACGTGTGGGTGTCGACGCCCTCGTTCGTCGACGCATGCCTCGCCGAGAAGACGTTCGACGGCGCGCTGCTCAAGAACCTCAAGCTCTTCCTGTTCAGCGGCGAGACCTTGACGAATGCGACGGCCTGTCGTCTGCTGAAACGCTTCCCGAAGGCGGTCATCGTGAACACCTACGGACCCGCGGAATCGACGGTCGCCGTGACGAGCGTCACGGTGACGCCCGAGATGGCCGAGGCCGATGCGCCCCTTGCCGTCGGGCTGCCGAAGCCGGGCACGCGCATCCGCGTCGTGGACGCGCACGGATCGGACGTGCCTGCTGGCCGGCATGGCGAGATCGTCGTCGAGGGCGACACGGTGGCCAAGGGGTATTTCGGTCGCGAGGATCTGACGGCGAAGGCCTTCGGCGTTGCGGATCTCGAAGGAAGGCCCGTGCGCACGTACCGCACGGGCGACGAAGGCTGGCTGGACGCCGAGGGCATGCTGCATTATCGCGGGCGTCTTGACCTGCAGGTGAAGCTCGACGGCTTCCGCATCGAGCTGGGCGATATCGAAGAGAACCTTCGGAGGCTCGATGCCGTCGAGACGGCTGCGGTCGTGCCTGCGATGCGGGACGGGCGCATCGCGCACCTCGTCGCGCACGTGGTTTCCGCCGTGCCGCGCGCCGAGTCCGACTTCCGCGAAGGATTGAAACTCAAAGGGGCGCTCAAGACGAATCTCCCACCCTATATGATTCCCCGCAAAATCGTCTTTCACGACGCGCTTCCCATGACGCCGGATGGCGAGGTCGATCGCGTGGCCCTTGCAGCCCTGTAGACGAAGGGGGGCGCATATTCACCGACAACGCGCCTATTGGTTTCGCACGTGCAGCCCTGTAGACGAGGGCCGCCATTCGGACAAGGCCGGCTGCGGCGCAGAGGGCAGGGAATGGCTTCGCAGACGATAGGCCGGCTTGCAGGCAGGAAGAGGCTAGGCCCAGGGGTCGCGCTGGAAGACAGGCTCGGGCGTGGGCGGCCGGTCGGAGTAGGGATCGTAGCCGTCGTCGTCTTCCTGCTCTGCGCGCGCGAAGGGATCCTGTCGGAGGGCGCTGCAGGTGGCGGAGGGATTTGCGGTCTGCTTCGCGCGCGTGCGGGATCGCCGGGATTCTTCCGGGCCCATGTCCCGTCGCCTGGATTCCTTCGCACGATCCGCCTGGTCGTCAGCTGCGCCGGCCCTGTCTTCGTTCCCGGCCTTGGCATGCACGGGTTTGCCCGGCGTTTCCTTTCCACGAGAACCAGAGGGGTCCGGTTTTCCATCTTTGCCGGTCGCAGGTGCACGATCTTCGCAGGCTATGTGTTCGACTAGGGGCTCGATGTAGGCGATTGCCCCGATGCGCACCGTGCCGGTCCATGCGAAGGCGAAAGGTGTCGAAAGCCCCGGCTTCATCGCGAGCATGGTCACGGTCTCGTCGGCCTTGATGCAGGGACGCACCGCGCGTCCCGTCTGGGCGGAAAGGCCGCTCGGCACGTCGGCAGCAATGATGGAGGCACCCGCGTTCCGCGCGCGCACGGCCGCTTCGATCCACGCGTCGAAAGGCGCGGCGACGGAGCCGCCCGAAAACCCGGTGCCGAGGATGGCATCGATGACGACGGCAGCGCTTTGCAGCTCGGATTCAAGCGTTGTGGGATCGGGGGAGACGAGGATGCACGCGCCATGCTCCTCGAGCGCGGCCAGCGCTTCGATCGCGGCGTCGTGCGCGGGTTGGGCGCGCAGGTCGTGCGGTTCTTTCGCGCAGATGACGCTTACAGGCAGGCCGGCATCGGCCAATATGCGCGCTGCAACCCATCCGTCTCCTCCGTTGTTGCCGTTGCCGCAGAGCACGACGATCTTGGATGCGTCGTGCGCCCGACGACGGGCACCGTCGCGCCCGGCGTGAGGTTCGTCCGAAGGATGCGGACAGGAGCGATCGTTCGTTTCGCTCGTCCCGGTCGTTTCGCTCGTCTTGTTAGTCTCGGTCGGTTTCCCCGTGTCGCCGCGCAGCGCTTCGATCCTCGCGATGGCGCGGTGCGCGATCCATGCCCCCGCCCGATCCATGAGGGTTGAAAGCGGCGTGCCTGCTTCGGCGATCGCCTGCTCGAGCCTCACGACATCGGGCACGTCGAGAAGGGGAGCCTCCGATGCGGCTGCGGCCGCAGCCAGCGGCCGGTATGCATCCACGAGCGCATCAAGCCCCATGGCGGCGTTCGCGGGGCTCGTGGAGGGAAGCTGCACGCAGGCGATTCCCGTTTTCGGTTCGCTGAAGCGACGATATGCCTGCGCAGCGGCGGCACCAGTGCAGAAGACGGCCGTGACGGGCGCCGCATCCATGATGCGCGCAAGGTCGTTCGGCACGGCATCGCGGATGCTCGCATCCTTCGCGCCTTCGATGCGGCATGAGGCGAGCACGTCCCACAGCGCGATATGGTGGCGGAGCAGCTGGTCGATCCGTTCCTCGTTCGTGCGCGCCAACGGTTCGTCGAAGAGCTGCGCGATCACGCGCCAGAACCGGTTGCGCGGATGCGCGTAGTAGAAGCCTTCCTCGCGCGACCGGGGCGAGGGCATCGTTCCCAGCACGAGCACCTGCGACCGTTCGTCGAACACGGGTTCGAACGGATGCGTGACGTCCTGCGCAGCGGGCATGCGGGCTCCTTCTACGAGATTCTCTTCTCCATGATGCAGTTACTCATGATAAAGCCTGAGCAGGCGGACAGGCTATGGTCGGATTTTCGGAAGGTTCCGGCAGGTGTGCGGCTTTGGGGCATGCGGGCATCGCGAGGCATATAGAATGGTTACGTAAGAATGCTTTGCGAGCGCGAGAGGCGCGGTTCCGTTTTCCGCCGCCTTCTTCCGCATGATCGTGTTTCAAAGGTCGTGGCCCATGCTTGATGAACTGCATGTTCGAAACATAGCCCTCATCGAAGACGCCGACTTCCGTCCGAGCGAGGGGTTGACCGTCGTTACGGGCGAGACCGGTTCGGGCAAGTCCGCCCTCCTGTCCGCGCTGAAGCTGCTGGTAGGGGAGAGGGCCGATGCCGCAACGGTTCGCGAAGGGGCGCCGTCTGCCCAGGTGGAAGGTCGGTTCTTTTTGAAGGGCGAAGCCGCTGCTCCCGACGGGCATGTCGTCGCGCGCCGCCTCGGCGCTGACGGACGCAGTCGCGTATCCGTCGATGGCTCCATGGCGAGCGTGCGCGAGCTGTCCGAGCGCTTCGGCGTCACCGTCGATCTGTGCGGGCAGCACGAGCATCAGCATCTCATGCGCGCCGCGAACCATGCGGCCATGCTCGACGCCTGGGGCGCGTCGACGATCGCACCCGTTCTCTCCGAATACCGGAGTCGTTTCCGTGAAGCCGAAGCCGCCGTTGCGCGGCTCGAAGACCTGCGCGAACGCAGTAGGGTAACGTCTGCGCAGGTGGAAGAGGCCCGCTTCATCCTGAGGCGCATCGATGAGGTGGCGCCCCTGTCGGGAGAATACGAAGAGGTCATGGATCAGCTTCCGCGTGCGGAAAACGCCGAGGAGCTTGCGCGCGCATCCGCCGTGGCGTATGACCGCATCGCCTCGGAGGGTGGTGCGCTCGAGCTCATCAACGAGGCTGCGGGTGCGCTCGAGGCTATGGCCGGCGCCGATCCCGCCTTAGCGGGAAGCGCGGAGTCGTTACGCGAGGCGGCGTATCTCATCGAAGACGTCGAACGCGATGTGCGCGCATACCGCGATGCGATCGACAGGGATCCGCAGTTGCTTATCGACCTGCAGGAACGAGCCTCGGCGCTCCAGGGGCTGATGCGGGCGTACGGCCCGCGTATGGAAGACGTCTTCGCCGCCCGAGCGCGAGCGGAGGAGATCGTGTCGTCCGTGGATCACGGTGCGGAGCTCGTCGCCCGCGCGCAGGCCGACGTCGACGAGGCCGAATCCGCGCTCGTCTCGGCGGCTCGTGCGCTCGATGAGGCCCGCGAGACGGCCGCGCCTCTTTTCGAAGCGCGCGTCAACGAGCAGCTCTCCAGGCTCGAAATGTCGGGGGCGCAGCTCGTCTGCCGCGTCGTGCGGCTTGATCGTGCGCGCTGGACCGGCTCGGGTTCGACATCGATCGAATTCCTTTACCGTGCGTCCGAGTCCATGACGCCCCGGCCTCTGTCCCGCATCGCGTCCGGCGGCGAGATCAGCCGCGTCATGCTCGCCTGCAAGGTGGTGCTTGGGGCGGTGGATGATCGGGAGACGCTCGTGTTCGACGAGGTCGACGCCGGCGTCGGCGGGTCGGTGGCGAATGCGTTGGCCGATGTGCTTGCGAATCTCGCGAAAACGCACCAGGTCATCGTCGTCACGCATCTTGCGCAGGTTGCCGTGCGCGCCGACTCCCACTACGTGGTGCAGAAACAGGATGGAGAGGACGATCAGCCCGTGACCTGTCTTTTCTCTGTCGAAGGGGATGCGCGCGTCTTCGAGATCGCCCGCATGCTTTCAGGCGGTGCGAGCGCGGCGTCTCTAGCCCATGCGCGCGAGCTGCTCGGGAGCGCGTAGGATGACGGGATGTCTTTCGACAATCAAGGAAACCGGTACGAGCTGCTCGAACGCGTGGAGAACGTCGGCTTGCATAGAGCACAGGGATTCTTGGCGACGGCCGTCCGTTCTCTCCCGCAGGGCTGACGCTGATATTCGGCGCATGACCCAGACGAGCCCATGCGGGTGCATGGGCTCTTAAAAACTATAGCGTTCCGGCGGAATTTCTCCCGGGCATGCGCAATGTCATGCACATACCCGAATTCTTTTTTCGCGCATGGGCTGCATGCACGCACGCGATCAGCCGAGCGGATTCCCGTTCGCGTAGTCGCTTCCGAGGATGGAATTCATCGGAACGTCGCCCATCCGGTCGTCGGCGACCTGCTTGCCCAGCCGATGCTCCACCAAGTGCCGAGCTGCGACGCAGGAACACCAAAGCGCTACCGGCTGATTCGTGCCGCCGCCGTATACCTGACTGTCCCAACCTGCGGTCGCGATGCCCGAGGCATACAGGCCTGCTATCGCCTTGCCTGTCGGATCGACGACTTGCGCATCGGTGTTGATGTGGATGCCGCCGTTGGTGTTATACGCATTCACTCCGGCTTTCGCGGCATAGAACGGACCGGTTTCCAGCGGCCAGATGAATTCCGAAGACTTCCCGTAGAGATCGCCATGTCCCTCTTTGGCGGCCGTGTTGTAGGCTTCGATGGTTTCGACGAACCTCTTCACGTCAAAGGCTTCGTTATCAGCGGCAAGGGCTTTCCCCAATCCCTCGATGGTATCCGAGGCATAGAACCAGCCCTTGTCTTTGACGCGCTCTATCTCCGAGCGCACATCGAGCGGCGCTCCCTTCTTCGTTGCGCTGCCGAATCCGTTATGCCCGTTCTGCCATTCTCCGTTCTCCCATTTTTGGATGTAGGACTCGTCGAAGATGGAGAAGGCTTGCCGTTGAGAGAGGATCACCTGGGGAATGCAGGTGAAAAACAGCTGGGAGCCGGTGTTGAATCCGAACGACTCGTCGTAGAAGCGATCTCCGTATTGGTTGACGAATAGGTTGGAGAACTGGAAGCCCGCTGCGGTGTTCAGATCGGAATCGAAGCCGCAGGGATCCTTGGCCGTGCCGATGCCGGCGAAGAACCCATCGATGGTTTGCAGACCGCAGCGTCCGTGGGCCGTCTGCTCCACCATGAGATGGCCGTCTCCATCCTGCCCGACGCCGAGCGGCATGACCTTTCCCAGATCGACGTTCGAGTAGTATTTCAGAAGCTCGGAATTCGTATTCATGCCGCCGGATGCGATGATGACGGCTTTCGCATTGAGCTGAATCGCGGTGCCTTCTGCATCTCTGTACTGAATGCCGGTAACCGCATAGTCGTTTTCAAGGACCAATGCGAATGCTCTTGCTCCCATGCGGATATCGATGTCCGCATCTTTCGCCTGCTGCGCTAGCGTTTCGATCGCCGATGCGCCCTTGCCTCCTTCGTACAGGGGCTGTCCGCTGCCGTAGTCATGGATCTTCACGCCATGCTTGCCGAACAGCCAGTCGGCGCAATCTCCCTGCTGGGTGCGCAGGGCATAGAACAAGGACGGATCGACGACGAAATTTCGCTGGATCATATCGGCCTGAACCGACGCGCGCGCTTCTTCGGGCGTCATATTGAGAAACCCTCCGCCACCCTCGGCGAAATTGGTGTTTCCACCCAAGGACGTCTGCTTCTCCAGCATGACGACCGTCGCTTCGGGATCCTGCTCTTTCGTGAGCAAGGCTGCGGTGAATCCGCCCATGCCCGATCCAACGACGACGACATCGACATCCTCGGTGGAATCGGGGCTGATGGGTATTCCGATGCCGTCGGGATTCTCATATCCGCTGCCGTTGAGGGCGGTCGATGTCGAACCTGCATTCGAGATCGACCCATCTGTCGTTGTGGGCGAGCAGGCGAAGAGCGACGCTCCTGCAGCCGCTGCTGCCCCAGCTATGATGCCTCCCTTGAGAAATGCGCGCCTATCGAATGATGCGGTTCCGTTTGACATGCTGCTCTCCTCCCTTTCGCGCCAGCGGTTTCTGCCGGCTTTCAAGGAGGATTCTATGCAGTGCGCCAAGGGAGGCAATCGCGGTAAAAGTGTGATTTATTTCACTGATTTGACCAGGAAAGATGGCATCGATAGCTATTTTCGGGCGAGGTCGTTTCAGAGAGGTGCGTCCTCCGACGGCAGGCTTGCTTCGTCCTGGGCAAGGCCGCTCAGCACGTTCAAAAGCTCTTCGCGTGACGTGACGTCGGCCTTCTTGTAAATGTTCCGCACGTGCGTTTTCACCGTATTCTCCGAGATGAATAGCTCCTTGCCGATTCGTCTGTAAGGCGAGCGCTTCATCAGAAGCAATGCGACTTCGGATTCTCTCGGGCTGAAGCAGAGCTCTTCAGCCCAGAGCAAGGCGAGCCTCTCGCTTTCGGACGGAACCGCTTCTTCGTCCGGAAGGGCCGTCGAATCCTTCTCGGCCTTTTCGGAGGAAGGGCGTTTCGTCCGCAGATACATGAAGAGGGATGTGACGAGCAGAAGAAGGTAGATGAGGGCCGTCGAGACGCCGTTGATGAGCGGGGTAGGCAGGATGATGCCGATCAGCTGGCCTGCTTGCGATATGCAGAAGAGCGTCGCGGCGTAAAAGGCGATGCTGCCGCGACTTTTATTCGCCGATTCCAGCAGCATGGCGAAATACCATATGAGATTGAAAAAGCAGGCGAATCCTCCGACATTGATGGCTTCGGGTACCGCGGCGGAAGACCCCTGCAGTGAAATGAGCAGCATGCCCGTCGCGACAAGGGGGATGACGAACATGAGGCATTGCTCGAAGGCGGATTGCCGATCTTTGAAGAGATAGATCACGGCGAGAAGCACTGCACCGATGCAGGATCCGATGCATTCGGGATAGAATCCCGCACCCGCACCTGCGACTTCAGCAGTGCTCAGGGCGAACAGCCGGCCGATGCCGTATGCCAGTCCCGTCAACAGGGCAAGAATCACCAGCTGTCTTAGGTTGATGTCTGGAGTCGATGCGGCGATCGAAGCCGTGGGTTCGCGAGGCTCGTCATGCGAACAGGTAGCGAACAAGGCGGCCGAGGCGGCGACCAAGATGAGAACCCCGATGGTTTTCAAAAGAGGAGGAATCTGCGAGAGAAAAGCGAACAGGATGATGCCTGCGATGATTTCGATCGCGAATGCGGCAAGGGCATGGCGAGACCCGATGCCGCTGCCGTGGAGTTCTCCGTACAGTATGAGCGCGAAGCTGCCGCCGACGCCGGACAGCACCGATCCGATGATGCCGACGAGAGAATCGCCTACGTCGATCGAGGCAGGCAGGGAAATCATGAGATATGAAGCGGATACGCAGAGCGCAAAGATCGGATACGACCAGATCCATTTCGAAAAGCGGAAGCTCCGATGCTTCGCGGCGTAGAGCGCCATGGGGCAGAGGGCGGCCACCGTTCCTGCGACGGAGAGGATGAAGCGTCCGTCATGCCCGTTGACGAGCGAGTACGCGGCAGCGATGCTCGGATCCCAGAGCAATGAGTAATGAGCTCCCCACCAGGTTGTTCCGGCTATCAGCAGAAGGATGTTCGCTCGGAGCGCCTCCAAGAGGATGGGAGTTCTGTCCCTCTGATCGCTGCTGCCTTCCTTCGTATTCATGCAAGCTCCTCGCCCTGTTTTGCTCAGGCCATCCATAGTAGCGTTTCGCAGGCGGTCTCTGGCAGGCGAACGGCCGAGGGACGGCACTCTCTCAGAGGCCTTTTGCAACAAGGGCTGAGCAGCCATGCGGAGGCGCCCGATCGGCTATCCCTTGGATCGCAGCCTAATCGCAATAAGCAATGCGCCGAGCGATCGCTGCCGAAGCCCATCGGCGGCATTGACTGCAATGGATATGGGACGGATTCAGCATGCATGTGATCATCGAGCGATTGACTGTTCGCTCGAAACCTCGCGAAACAAAGCCTTGCCTGCACGCCGGAGAAAGCCCACGACACGTCATGGACGAACCCAGGTCGAACCCAGGTCGAACCCAGGTCGAACCCAGGTCGAACCCAGGTCGAACCTTGCCAGCGTAAGCACGATGCCGCCTCATTGACAAAATATCGCCGCTTAGGGGGATTTTCCGAGTGAATTTGCGCGGATTTCAGCTCGATCGGCATCGGCGGTTCTTTCGCGCGCTGCGTTTCTCCAGGTCGAGCATGTTTCACGAAATGTTTCATCGCGGGCGCTCCGGCGCAATACCCCCTAACCTCTGATATTTTGGCAGTGAGGGCGGGATCGGCTTACGAAATCCCCCTAAGCAGCGATTTTTTGACAGATTCCGATCGTTCGATCGGATCCAGACCGCGAATCGCTCCCGAATTCGTTGCCTGGACTCAGATCACGAATCGCCTCGAACTCCCTCGTGCGGGAAACGATGTCCTCGGACAGCCGGTATCTGCAGGCGCAGAATGGCGAACCCTCCGTGCGGAGAGCGATGTCGAAAAGCGACCTACCAAAGCATGATCGGATCCAGACTGCGAATCGCTCCCGAATCCGTCGTCCGATCGGGCCCGGACAACCAATCGTCTCCGAGCCCCGTTGTCCGAATTCAGACGGCCAATCGCCTCTGGATGCCGCTTGAATTCGCCCGCTGGTGATGAACGGGGTTGTGGCCACATGACGAAACATGGGGTCATGGGCATGGGGCCATGGGACGAAGCGCGGGGCGAAGCGTATGGCGAAGCATAGGGCTATGGACGAAACATGGGACAAAACATATGGCGAAGCATAGGCTTGGCTCCATGACGAAACGCAGGACTATAGGCCGAAAGGAGGTTAGGACGCTTTCCTGGAGACTTTCTCCAGCGCATCACGATGCTCGGCGATGGTCATCCCTTCCGGCCTTGATGTGATCCTCCTGTTGTTGCAGAACCCGACGCCCGCGCCGATCGCGGCTTCCAAGTCGCTGGTCCTTCTCAATTCGATGCCGTAATGCATCTCTGTCTTCATCTTCCCCGAAAACGCTTTCATGCAGGCGGCGGTTCTTTCGATGCATTGCCTAGAAAAAAGTTGAGGCCCGATAGGGAGTCGGGCCTCGAAGGGAGGGGTGTACGGCGGTCATGCCGCCGCTTCTGCTTGGGAAAGCAGGCAAGGGGATAAAGGGATTTGAAAAGGAGGGAGGGAATCCCGCTTGCAGCACGTAGTATAACCGTCGGGTTTCAAGACCGTATGAACCGCCTGTGGACGTCTCATGGAAGCGGTTTCGTCATGAAGTGAAGACGCGTCCCGCCGCTCGCGTCCGGACGGCTGGGATACAATCGAATCCCGATCGGTTCCAGACCCTGCGTTGCATCCGCGCGCATTCGATATGACGTCGGCACGTGCAACAGAGGAGGCCGCATGGCAGACATCGAGCTCAGATTCCATCGCGATATGCTGGTCCTTTCCGCTCCGATCGACTATCGCCTGGCCGAGCGCGGGGTGGACGTGGACGCCGACATGGAGTTCATGAGCCTTTTCGAAGACGACACCGTGTCCGATCTCCTGTCCATGGAGCAGATCGCAGGTGCCGCATGCCTGGTCACGAACACCGAGGGAATCTGCCGCGCGCGCCTTGCCCATCGCCGCATGGAAGATGCGGCCGCAGATATCGCCTCGGGCGCGCTCGCCGCCGCAACCGGGCTTGCCCCCCAGCACGTCATCTGCGCTATCGGCCCCTGCGGCCTTCCGCTCGATCCGTCCGACGAGGCCTCCCTCGAACGCACGCGCGCCCAATACGAAGGCGCCGTCAAGGCGTTCGGCGGCGCTCCCTTCGACGCCGTTCTGCTCGACGGCATGCGCACCGTCCACGATATGGCCTGCGCCATCGAAGGAGCGCGCCGTGCGACGGATCGGCCCGTGTTCGCGTCGGTCACGCTCGGTGCGGATGGAACGTTCGACGGGGCGCCTCTGGAAAACGCCGCTTCATGCATGGCCGCCGCCGACGTCGTCGGCATACGCTCGTCGCTCGGCGTCGACGCCTTGACGGATGCCGTCGCAACGCTCGCGCGCGTCTGCGCCCAGCCTCTTCTCGTGCAGATCGACGTCGCCCAGCCGACGGACGCCGAACGCCGTATGCGCAAGCTCGGGCGCGCGATCGAAGGGAATCCCTATCCCGA
>ERZ773051.911-NODE-911-length-17685-cov-3.822235_pt1 | contig 17685 bp, 14 predicted proteins | sample MGYA00580631_ERZ773051 | MGnify/ENA primary metagenome ERZ773051 (study PRJEB29015, sample SAMEA2738137) | human oral metagenome | biome: human oral; feature: human-associated habitat; material: saliva | place: China | collected 2204 ...
CGTAGCCGTTGCCCGAGCGGTCGGGCGTCAGGAAGCTGCGGCAGCCCATGCAGGTGTAGCAATCGCCGTCGCCTTCGACCTCGCCCTTGCTGAGCTTGAGCTCGCGCATCTTCTTCTCGGAGATGTAGTCGGGCACCAGGCGGCGCGCCGTGCACTTGGCGGCCATCTGCGTCAGATAGAAGTACGGCGAGCCCTCGGACACGTTGTCTTCCTCGAGCACGTAGATGAGCTTGGGGAAGGCCGGCGTGATCCAGATGCCCTCTTCGTTCTTGACGCCCTGGTAGCGCTGCGCGAGCGTCTCTTCGATGATCATCGCGAGGTCGTGCTTCTCGGCTTCGTCCTTGGCTTCGTTGAGATACATGAAGACGGTGACGAAGGGGGCCTGGCCGTTGGTGGTCATGAGCGTGACCACCTGGTACTGGATGGTCTGAACGCCGCGGCGGATCTCGTCGCGCAGGCGCTTCTCGACCACTTCGGAGACGCGCTCGGGCGACGATTCGAAGCCCAGCGTGTTGATCTCGTCGAGCACTTCGCGACGGATGCGCTGGCGGCTGACGTCGACGAAGGGCGCGAGATGCGTGAGCGAGATGGACTGGCCGCCGTACTGGCTCGACGCCACCTGGGCGATGATCTGCGTGGCGATGTTGCAGGCGGTGGAGAAGCTGTGCGGCTTCTCGATCAGCGTGCCGGAGATGACGGTGCCGTTCTGCAGCATGTCTTCCAGATTCACCAGGTCGCAGTTATGCATATGCTGCGCGTAGTAGTCGGAGTCGTGGAAGTGGATGACGCCCTCGTTATGCGCGGTCACGACGTCCTTCGGCAGAAGCACGCGCATGGCCAGGTCCTTCGAGACCTCGCCGGCCATGTAGTCGCGCTGGACCGAGTTGACCGAAGGGTTCTTATTGGAGTTCTCCTGCTTGACCTCTTCGTTGTTGCATTCGATCAGCGCCATGATCTTGTCGTCGGTCGTGTTCTTCTGACGCTTCAGGCCCTGAACGTAGCGATAGATGATGTACTTGCGCGCGACTTCGAAGCGATCGAGCTTCATGATCTCGTCTTCGACGAGGTCCTGGATTTCCTCGACGGAAACGGCATGGCCCGCTTCGGCGCAGGCGTCGGCGACGTTCTGGGACGCATAGGAGATCTGACGGTCGGTCAGACGCTGCGCGGCGGGGACCTCCGCATTGGCGGCGGTGATCGCGTTTTCGATCTTGGAGATATCGAACTCGACTTCCGAACCGTTGCGCTTGATGATCTTCATGGATGCGCTCCTCTTCCTTTTCTCCCTACGGCTTCGCGCCGGTGTCTGAATTGCGTGGTGCACGGGTTGCCCGGATGTCTTCCGGCCGTGCCATGATACGACATTCGGCGCCCATAATGTTCGGCGTTATCCACAAGATATTGTGGATAGGGTGCAAAACTATTCCCATAATTGGTGTAATTGCAGGTCGAAGGCAAAGAGAGGACGGACGTGCCGTTCACAGAATTCCAACGGCATGGAGTTCTTTTGTCGTCGGTGAGCGGCGGAGGGTCGCGGGACCGTCGCGGCACAAAAAAGCCCCGGGGAATGTATCCCCAGGGCAGCATCAGAATGCTCTCGGATGCGAGGTTCTTTCGCCTTAAGATTAAGGAAGCGCTTTCGAATGCGAAGCCTTTTCGCCTTAGGAAGCGCTCTCGGATGCGGAGCCTGCATCCGAGGCGGCATCGTCGGCACCGCCAGATGCGGAGCCGGACCCTATGACCGAAGAGAGCAGCGCGCCCATGGACCGGGATGCCGCATTGGACGGATCCTCCCCCGCAGCTTCCAAGGCGTCGGCCACAAGCCCGTCGGCCTTGGACAGATGGTCGACGCCGCTTTCGTAGGTCTTCTGGACATCGGCGATCTTGGCGGCGAACGCCTCGGCGTCGGCCGAAGAGCCTGCGGCCTGAGCCTCGTTGTAGATGTCCACATAGGCGTTCAGGGCGCTGGAAAGATCCTTGGCGCCGGCGACGTATTCCTCATGCGCGTCGGCAAGATCGGTCGGAGCCGAGATGTCCTCGATCTTCAAAAGGTCGTCGGCGGCCTTCTGCGCCGCGAGCTTCATGGACGCGCCGTCGCCGGCGGCGACGTATTCGGAGAAGCCGGACAGATCGTCGGCCACATCGGCGCCGATGCCGTTGATGGAGGCCATGTAGGCACGGTCGAGCTGAAGCGGCGTGCGGGAATTGTCCTTCGCCTCGTCCGAGCAGCCGGCAAGCGCGAACGCGGCCAGGCAGGCGATCGTCGCCATAGCGACGATACGACGCGACGAAGCCTTCAGGTGGTCTAGGAGGGATGCCTTCGTATGCATGATCGATTCGATCCTTTCACGTGGATTGCGCCCCATTGTATCAGCGGCGCGCACGCTCGGATGAAACGACGAGGCTCCGTTTCATTTTCGACATGAAGCGCGAAGACGAAAACCGCCGCGAAAAAGCTGAAGGCGGGCTCCCGAACGAAGCCCGCCTTCGCCGATCGCGGAACTGAGGCGATTCCGCTGCGTCAGCTCTTCTTGAGATTGCGGATGATGTCTGCAACACGCAGGGCGTCTTCATCGCTGCGCGTCATGACGAAGACCGTGTCGTCGCCGGCTAGGGATCCTACCACGCCGTTCAGACGCGCCGAGTCGAAGGCGACCGTGACGCCCGAGGCGATGCCCGAGGGGGTGCGCAGCACGATGAAGTTGTTGACGACCTCGACCGTTTCGACGAGTTCGCCCACCATGCGCTTGAGCTGCATGTCTTCGGGCAGCACGTAATAGCCTTCGCGGGATTTGGCCAGACCCATGCCCGCGATGTCGCGGGAGACCGTCGCCTGCGTGCAGTCGTAACCTTCTTCACGCAGCTGTTCCACCAGGTCGCGTTGGGTCTTAACCGTGCCGCGGCGGATGATGTCCCGTATGACGTCGTGGCGCACGGCACGTTTGGTCATGCCAACCTCCTTATGGAAAAACGCAGCTAAGAGACGCTGCATCGCTCGTGGGTCTTCTTGCAGGACTAAAATATACAGGTAATTGCATTAAATTGGTTTAAATTTTCAAAAAACGGTATGAAATTTGCTCAAAGCTGCAAATTTCTGCATATTTTTGAGAGAAAGGCGCGGCCATGGACCAGAAAAACGGGGCGCGCGCGACCCATGCCGACCAACCGGCGCGCGACGCGAACGTCGCGGCGTTCGTCGCATACTTCCAGAACGGGTGCAAGCCGAAGGCCTCCACGCTCGGCGTGGAGATCGAGCATTTCCTCGTGGACAACACCGGCCAGCCGCTCACGTACAGCCAGCCGAACGGCGTCGCCGACGTGCTGCGCACGCTGAGCGCCCGCTATCCCGACGTCAGCATGCACGGCGACGACATCCTGGGCGTCGCGAAGCCGCATATGAACGTCACGATCGAACCGGCCGCGCAGCTGGAGATATCCGCCGGTCCCTTCGAATCCATCGCCGACATGCGCTTCGCGCTCGGCGAGTTCGAGCGGGACGTGGCGGCGGCGCTCACGCCGGTTGCGGGCCGCATGGTCGCGCTCGGCTACGACCCGATGCTCGTGGCCGCGGACAAGGAGCTCATCCCCAAGGCGCGCTACGACATCATGAACCGCTACCTTTCGGCCATCTCCCCGTCCGGGCCGCACATGATGCGCGGCAGCGCATCGACGCAGGTGTCCATCGACTATACGAGCGAAGAAGACGCCGCAGCCAAGATGCGCGTCGCCTCCGCGCTTGCTCCCCTGCTTTCGCTCATGTGCGACAACGCGCCCGTGTTCGAAGGAACCCGCGCGCCGCACCGCCTGATGCGGGCGGAGATCTGGCGGTATCTCGATCCCGACCGCTGCAACACCGTCCCCGGATGCCTGGAAGCGGGATTCTCGTTCGCCGATTATGCAAATTACATCCTGGACGTGCCCGCCGTGGTGGCGCTGGACGCCGAGGGCGAGGCGCGCTACGACACGCGCACCTTCGGGGACATCTTCGCCGACCGCACGATGACGCACGCCGATATCGAGCACGCGCTTTCGATGGTATGGCCCGACGCGCGTCTGAAGACCTACGTGGAAATCCGCCCTGCCGATGCGCTGCCGATCGATCTTGCCTGCGCTTACGAGGCGCTTATCAAGGGCATCTTCTACGGATCGGCGCTCGGTGCGCTGGCCGCGGCGTTCGAGGGCGTGGATGCGCAGGATGTGGACGATGCGAAGACGGCGATCATGAAGCGCGGATACGAGGCGGAGACGTTCTCGCGCAACGCCGGCGATATGTGCGACGCGCTCGTGGAGATGGCCTACGAAGGGCTGCCTGCCGGCGAGCGAGGGTTCCTGGATCCGCTGGCCCGGCTCGTGAAGCAACGCATCACGCCGGCCGACGTGTCCGAGTTCGCGTAGGGCTTCAAGAAAGGGCCGAAGTCCGAAAGCCGTAGGAACATCGACCGATGAAGTGCGTCCTTCTCGAACAAGAGCAGGGCGCGCCGTTATACTTGGAGCGTCCCTGCTATCGCTCGTAACCTATTCGGTAGCTTTCATCGCCCGCCCTTTGGGCGCGTTGGTATTCGGATACTTCGGCGACAAGGTCAGCAGAAAAAACGTTCTGATCGTTGCACTCCTCATCATGGGAGGCGCGACGTTTCTCATCGGATGCTTGCCGGATTACGCGACGGCTGGGTCGTTCGGTGCCGTTGCGCTATGCATCCTGCGCCTTTTGCAGGGTGTGGCCCTCGGTGGAGAATGGGGCGGCGCTGCGCTCATGGTGAACGAGTACACGACTTCGCCAAAACTGAAAAGCATTCTCGGGAGCATAGTGCAGGTCGCTTCGCCATTAGGGTTTCTCTTGGCGAGCGGCACGCTTTCGCTTATATCGGATCTTGGCGACGAAGCGTTTCTCCTAGGAGGCGGATGGCGCATTCCTTTCCTGGCAAGCGCCGTATTGGTAGTCATCGGATTCTACATGCGTTTCGGCATCGAAGAATCGCCCGAATTCCTTGAACGCAAGGAGGAGAGCCGTCCGGCGCCGTTGATGGATGTCGTGAAAAACCATGGTAGAGAAGTGCTTCTGGCTATCGGAACGCGCATCGGATCAGACACGGCCTTCTACGTCTTCGCGATGTTTCCCTTGGTCTATCTGCCTCGCATCGGCATAACGAGCGGCTCGGCTTTGCTGGTCGGCGTATTCGCCTCGCTCGGACAAATGGTCGGCACGCCGATCTTCGGCTGGCTCTGCGGACGTTGGGGGACCCGCAAGGTCCTCATCGTCGGCGTTTTCGGAGGAGCGCTCGCCCCGACCATCTGCCTCATGCTGTTTGAAAACACCGGCACCGCGATGAGCGTTCCCGTGTATCTCGGGGCCACGCTGCTGCTCGCGTTGTTCTGCACGATTAAAACGAGAGTTCCGGCACCACCTAGAGAGGCGGAATCCTAGGAGCGAAGCGGACCACGTATCGCAATTGGCAGCTCGACGACAAGCATCTTTCGCTCGTCGGAAGATGCTTGTCCTGTACAACGGAACCCAAGAAAGAATCTTCAGGTTTCGTTATCCAGGCTTTCGCTCGCTCCGTCTTCCGCCCTTAACTCGGCGTCCGATCTATCTTTCCCGCTCCACCTTTCATCCTTGACTTGGTGTCCGATTTATCTTGCCCAGTCCACCCTTCCCGGACCCTTCGCGGTCCAAGTTTTTGTCCGCACCCCCCCGTATTTCTCTTTCTCGGGTCGCTCAGCATCGGAGCTATGCACTTATAGGCTATCACCAGAAGAAATGCCTGGTAATCTCCGCCATGTCAATTTGAGATAGCATGCTATTCGGCAGTCTTCTCGAGCTTCTTTCCACGAAATAAGGCGAACAGACCAAGCAGGAAGCTTGTAGCCATGCAGATAAGGCTCAATGCGAACATAAGCGAGAAGCCATGGGGAAGGTCGATAATCCAGCCCCAGAATACTGCTGCAAATGCAGATGCAAGCGCCCCCACCATGGAAACGCGTGCATAGATATTAGTGTAATCGCGGCTACCAAACACCGCTCGCGTAAGAAGCGGCGTCTGCACGGTCGTGCAAGCGTATACGAACCCAAAAAGAAATGCTCCAATCATGAGAATGATCGCTTGAAACGGAATGAACCACATGAGAAGAGCTCCGACGATTCCTCCTCCGATGCCTAAACCCATGCCGCCTTTGATGCTCTTGTCGTTTATTGCGCCTAGAATCACTTTGCCGATCGCCTGACCTGCCATGCAGGCAGAGGCAACTGCACCTGATATGGCAGCGATCTCAGGTATGGAATCGCTGAAAGACTGGCAATATGAGGGTATGAACTGGTATACCGTCTGATTGATGGTGATAATCCCGCAGAAAGCAGCCAATGCCGCGAAAGCGGTCGTCTTCATGGCTTTGCTCGCCGAAACTCCCAGCTTAGGTGCGGAACTCGCATGGTTTTGAGCCGCGGAATCCTTTCTACCGTAGGGTTCGACCCCCTTTTCCGCAGGATTCGATCGCACGACGAACAGCGTGAAGGGAAGCGTCACAACCAGCACGATGATTCCGAAAACCAGATAGCCAGCACGCCATCCTTCGGCACCGATTGCGATGAGCGCCGTTCCGACAGGGTTGAAGATAACGCCTCCTATGCCGGTGAAAGCCATGCAGAGACCGATGAAGAATCCTATCTTCTCCCTGCACCATGCGTTAATGAGCGTCGGCACCGCCAAGTAAATCAGAGGAGAGACCCCGATTCCCAGCATCGCTCCTACGATATAGAATTCCCAGATTGCATTAAGAAACGACATACAAATCAACCCAATGCCGCAAATCCCCACGCAAACAGAGAGAACGAGGCGCAAATCCATCTTCGACATGAGCCTTCCGGCAACCGGCAAGGTGAGCATCATGAAGATATTGAGAATGCTGAAATACAGCGTGAAGACGGCTTTAGGAACGCCGAAATAATCGCTGACCGGCGTGAAGTAGATGCCGGCGCAGCTTAAGACAAGCGCGCAGGGAATGCATGTAATAGCAATTCCCGAAGCGACGATGAGATACGCGTAATGGAATCCGCTCTTCTTCGACTGAACAGGATCGCTCATAGCTCCTCATTTCCTCATGATTGATAAAGGGTCGATTACCTGGTGTTTTTAAGATATACGGCTTCATATCAGGCAAGCGGCCTACGAAAGATTAGAGCTATATGCGCGCCTGCTCATGGTTTTCAGTCGATTAATCGCCTCGATCTACCCTATCGGATGTGCTGAGCGACCTGACGTATTCGCTTCGTCTTGCTCGCACTAGGAATAGCCCTAGCGAGGTGATGTATCCGATGCACACCAACTGGACATACGTGGAAAGCCACGCATGCAGCATCCCCTCACCGGCGGTTTGGATATATGCCATGGTCAATGAAATCAGCGTCACGAAGACGAGGTTCTCCACGAAAACCGAGAGCATGAACCGATACGATCGTCCTTCGAACATGCGTATCGCAGCACGCTCCATCATCGGAACGGGAAGAACGAGCTGGATGATCACATTGGTGCAGAACGCCGCACACGTGCCTGAATACCAAGATGCAGGCTGGATTGAGAGACCGGAGAGCAGCATTGCCGACGTATTGATGACGACCGCAAGCACCAGGTCCTGCACTATCGTCCATCTATCCCAAGAGCACATCTACATCCCCTTCTCGCCAAAGCCGGCAAACGACCCCGTATCCTCAGACCTGTTGAGAAACATTTCCAAAGCAGAAACGTATGACCGACCTGCTGCTTCACGATACCGATGGGGCCTGGCATCGATGACCTCAGGGGGCTCCATCGCACGGTACACCCGCTCATTCGCCGCATCCTCGATATATCCGTGATAGGCCCCGTCCACAGGCACGAGCATGCAAATGCCGCCTGCATCCCGCATGCGAACGGCAAGGTTATCCGCCTCGTGGAACAGCGGATCCCCGATGACGGGCATCATAATCGCAGGAGGAAGTCCGGTAAGTTGATCGGCGAATGCGTACAGGGGAGATATAAACGGATCTTGAGGATCGTGGTTTTCGCAATACCAGGCATTGAATGCCTGCATCATTGCAACTGGCAAATCAAACGTACGCTCGCCTTTGCGTGACGGATCAGTCGCGCAGTCGAAAAACGGATAGTGAGCGATGATCCCGGCGATCGTGAGATCTGAACGGCATCTGAGCCTCATCGCGCTCGCCAAAGCAAGATCGGCACCTGCGCTGAAGCCCATCAGGTAGATTCGATGGGGATCGATGTCCAGCTCACGAGCATGCGATGCACACCAGGAAATGGATGCAACGACGTCGTCGAGGGCGGACGGATAAGGGTGTTCCGGAGCCAAACGATAGTTGATGCCCAACACGAACGCGTCATACGCCCTGCATGTCCAATCGAGCAGGGAATCGGCGCACCGCGCATCGCCAAGCGCGAAACCACCTCCATGCAGGTATACCAGCAACGGGGCAAGGTGCTTTGATGGGCGGTGGAGCCACAGGGGAATCTCCACGCCGTCGCGGCTTACTGTCAGAGACTCTCCATGCAAGGGATCGCCTTCCTCAATGGCCTCGGCCATCGACCTGCGCAATGACGGAATGATGCGCGCAAGCGAATCGAGCTCGTCCTGGGTTATCGCCATGCAATCCTCCCAACATCTCTTTCCTGCAACCGAAGTCGTGCGCCATCATGAATACGAACCCTCCCCGTCCGCAAGGAAAAAGCAGGGAGGATCCATGCCGAATGAAGATTCAGAATCAGCCGCGTTCCGCCGCAAGCACGAGCATCGCAATATCGCCGAGCATCTCGTCTACCGTCGAATTACGAGAAGAATCGCTCACGGAAAGCTCGAAACCGGACAAAGTATGCCCGTATCCGCTTCCATGGGCGAACAGTTGGACGGCTTTGATGGCTATGTTCGCCGCATCCAAGTCAGGAAAAATGAGGACATTGGCCTTGCCGGCGACGTCCGAATGCGCCCTTATCTTTCGTTGAGCCACGCGTGGAACAATGGCTGCATCAAGCTGGAACTCGCCATCGATTTTCAAATCGCTTCGACGTTCATGGGCGATATCAAGCGCCCTCAGTGCCGTTTCCGTGCTGGCCGATGTGCCGGATCCCTTCGTGGAGAACGATAGAAGCGCCACGCGCGGCTCCCATCCCAAAATCGCCTTCACCTGATCGGCGGTGGCAATGGCGATTGAAGCCAACCCCTCTGCATCCGGCTCGGGATTGAGACCGCAATCGGCGAATACGATCGTGTCTCCCTCCGGCCCTTCGAAGCCTTCGATTTCGATGATAGCCATGATGGAAGGAGTATCCACCCCTTCTTTCAGCCCGATGAAATTCTGGGCTGCCATCAGCACCTCGCCGGTAGTGGCGACATGGCCTGCAAACGTGCAATCCACATCGCCGATGGATTCTAGCATCATCGCGTAGTTGAGCGGATCCTTCGAGCGACGCTTGCATCCTTTCTCGGAAATCATGCGCGGCTCTCTCAGATACCTCTCAATAGCGGCATAACGCGCGCGTTCGTCGGTGACGTCGATTATCTCCATGCCGTCAAGCGCAATGCCCGCTTCATCCGCAGCAGCAGCGATGTCGGCGGGCACGCCGACGAGGACGGGAACTCCTAAGCCCTCGTTGAGAATGCAACGGGCCAGCACGAGCGTATCGCCATCGAAAGCCTCGGGAAGAGCGATCCGCTTAGGATTCCGCTTTGCTTGCTCAATAAGTTCAGTAATCAAGCCTGTCATGAGCACATCCTCCGTATAGATACGATTCAAGCCCGATCGGCTTCCTTCTGCGATTCGACCCCTGGAAAGCCGATATGGCTGCCGATCTGCCTATCGCTGCAAACTCCAATGAAAACCAAGGCGATCGCGCAGATGAGCGCCGCACCGATCATCACGGCGAACGGACCGAAGATTGCGGAGATGAGAGCAATGACGGTCACGCCGGAGAAATTGCAGATGTTATAGATGACTTGAATAGGAGTCCAAGCGATTTCGAAATCCGCCCGGCCGAAGACCGACGTCGTCATCGACATGCATACATTGGCATTGCCCGAAATGGCGAACATGAGCAAGCCGATCGCAATGGCGCAGATCGCATAGTTGTCTCCGAATGCCGCTACGATCAGGAAGTCAACCGCCTGCAGCGCCACCACGAGCACCGTCGTCTTCTTCGTGCCGATCTTCTGATCGATGATTCCGATCAGATAATGACCCAACAGGCCTAAAGGCCACATAGAGGCGAGCAGCGCGACGATGCTGACCGGATCATGGCCATATGCGGCCAACGTCGGGACCAGCAATGCCATGATGCCTGATGCAGCGAGCATCGCAAGACCCCATCCGATACCGATAAGCCAGGTCTCCTTCGTCTTCAGCACTTTACGCAGGGTCCAAGGACTGTTCTTCTTGTACTCTTCAGCCGCTTTCGCTTCGATCATCAGCGCTTCACGGGTGATAGAGCGATCGTTGTCGGGATAGGCTCCCGCTTCTTCAGGAGTGTTCTTCGCGAATGCAAGAATCAGCGCGGCGACAATGGCGCAAAACAGAGCCAGGCCCCAGAACAGGGCGCGGATGCCGAAAGGAGATCCGGCCGCAGCAAGGATGATGGGGTTGATGGCCGCACCGCAGATGGTCATGCCCATGGTCGCGAATCCCATGAACACACCCTTCTTGTGCGGAAACCACTCAGACCCGAACTTTCCCAAGCCGATCACCGCATAGGCCACCATAGTCACATAAAAAAGCAGCGTGCCTATCGAGAACATGACGAAGTCGGACATCATCGCAAGAATGATGAATGCGATGATATTGCCGACAAGACCTATGACGCTTACCCTCTTCGCCCCGATCTTCCGGCCGATGACGCCGAACAGCACGATGCCCAGCAACGAGCACCAGCCGCCAAGCGTGACGATGAACGACATCTGGGTTGTCTCCCAGCCATATATGCCGGTGAGAATGCCGAATAGAGTATTGGAGGCGTTGTTCCAGAAGTTATAGAAGAAATAGAAGCAAATGCAGATGCCGGTAATGCCCCATCCTTTTGCGCCAAGATTGGGAATCCAAGTGCGTTCTTTCCGTTCCATGCGACTGTGGCGTGTTTCTCTTAAGAAAGCACGCGCGCTCCCTTCTCGAGGAAATACTGTGAGGAGACCCGATTCCGACGGGCCGATTGAGCTGCTCGCGGGCTAAGACTCTTTTGTCGGATCGTTTTAACTCGCGAGCTATGCCTGACTATGGATCTATCCGATCGCGGCGATGGCTCCTTCCATGGCGAAACCCGTCCATGATGGCTCGCCCGAGTACCTCATCACGACCTCGGCGCCCGAAAGGGCACGCAATGCGCCTGCGGCCAAGGCCTCCATCTCGAAATCGCCTCCGTACACCCTGATCGGCGCAATCCATCCGACATGACGCTCGATAGACGAAGTGAAGTGCTCGTCATTGCTCACGCCTCCCGTCAGCACGATGCCATCGACGTTGCCCGCCAGAGCGGCTGCGAATCCACCGATTGCCTTGGATACCTGATACGCCATGGCGTCGAACACCAGGCGTGCCCATTCGTCACCTTCGGCGATACGCTGATCAATCTGGAGTGCGTCATCGGTGCCCAGCAGACCCTTCAAGCCACCCGTCTTCCCGATGACATCTTCGACACCTGCCATTCGATGAATTCCATCGTAGTAAAGCCTCACGATAGGCATGAGGGGCACGTCGCCCGAGCGATTGGGGGCGAAAGGCCCTGAGCCCTCCAACACATCATTCGTATCGATCATGCGCCCATGGCTATGAGCCGCTACGGACAAACCGCCGCCCACATGCGCTACGATGACATTCACGTCATCGTAGTCGCGCCCGATCTCGAGGGCGTAACGCATGGCGCATTCTTTTTGGTTCAAACAATGCACATGGCTCTTGCGATAGACTCCGGGAAAGCCTGTGATACGCGCGACATCCATGAGCTCATCGGTATCCGGCTGGTTAACCGCATAGGCCGGCTTCCCAACCTGTTGGGCGAATTTATGCAGGATGGGAGCACCCAAGATCGCCGGATGGTTGAATCCGCCATTGAGAACGTGATCGCATACCGTCTCGTCAATGACGAAGATGCCGCCGATCGTCGGCCCCATGCCGCCGCAATAACCTGAGAACGCATCGATATCGCTAAGCTCTATGCCGTTTTCATCAAGTTCTCTCATGATGGCGGCAATGCGGTAGTCGAGCTGCTCCTTCGCCTGATCGAATCGCTCTAGTTCGCCAGGATCATGCCGCACGTTCGATTTGAAGATTTGCTCGTCATTCTTGAATACCGCCACTTTCGTGGAAGTTGACCCAGGCGATAGGGTCAGAATAGTGAACATATCCTTCATTCTCCAGTTTCACCTCTCCTTCAGATCGGTTCTGACGGCCGACGCCGAACCCGAATCCTTCTTGAACGACGTCGACGACCAAGACGAGCGTTTTGTGCGCTTATGCCTGGTTTTAACGGCAGATATAATCTCCCGCCGTATAACGAGGCTCGATAACGGGTATGTCGATATAGGACCCATGGATTTCGCCGGTATGGATGACATGCATCCCTCCGTTATCGGTATCCCAAGAAAGCGGCTCGAACCAGCCTTCTCGAATGTAGCGTCCGGCGATCTGAACGCGGAAACGCTCACCTTTGTGATACACACGGCTAGTCGGGACGATAGCGATATCCACCTCGTATGTCTTGCCGTCCTCCAATTTGTCCTCGTGCGTATTCGACAGAACAGGAATGTGCTTCTTGGACAAGTCGGCATCGAGCTCGCGTCGTGAGACGCGGCATTTGCCCCAAGCCCCAGGATGCGGCTCGTCCAGCGTATTCCAGGGGATCCACTCTCCTTCGGCTGACGCCTTCTGGATATTGACGAACATATCCATCTCATCATGGCCTTCGCAGGAGACGAACAGGTGCAGGTTCATGTAACCCGTCACTTCCATGTCCTCGGGCACTATGTAGTCGAATTCGAGCTGGCCGTTCGATGGATCGTACGAGGCCTTAGCCTCGTCAGCCACCGGTTCGTCCTTCAGCGCGACATCGCTCGCATCGAAATACAGCCTTCTATAGCAAGTGCGCTCAGGAATGGGAAAGCCCGTTTCGGCACGCTGCGTCTGATAATCGCAGTCGTATGCATCCATGACGTCTAGGCGCACGCGCGGCGTCATCTCCCAGCCGTTATGGATGCCCTTCAGGTAGCGGTCGTAGAACCGCCTCAGATCTTCCAAGTTGTCAGGGTTGTACGTATCCGGCCACTCGAAATCGCGATGCGCGCGCATCCACTTCAAACGGCTCTTGCATGCGCGGAAGGCATTGAACGAACCGGACAGATGGAAATGGCTCCAACCTGCCGTCTGGTACACCGGGATGCGCACCTTGGAGAAATCAGGACGCTTATCGTTCCAATACGCATTCATGAATGGATACATCTTTGCCATGGCCACCTGATCATCCACGCCATTCGGCCCAGTCACCTGCGCGGCGATAAACTTATTGAACGAAAGGGCGGGGATACCCCCTTCGAAGAAGCTCTCTCTATACAGATCGGTGGTCGATTCCCAAGGGGCAATGCACTTCAAATGAGGCGGGCATTCAGCGGCGATGCCCCACTGATGCATAGCCACGCCCGAATTGCCCGACATGCCCACGTTGCCATTGCACCAGGACTGGGCGCTTATCCATTCGACGAAGTCATAGCCATCTTGACGATCCTGATGGGTGAACATGTGCACGTTGCCCTCGGAATGCCCGGCGCCACGCACGTCGACGTTCGCGACCGCATAGCCTTGGTAGCACCAATACAGAGGATCGGGCGATTCGAACTTGGCACACTTCGATACGGTCTTCGGGGGGACGCCCATGATCTGCCATTCGCTCATGCCGTCGCCGGGACGCTTGCCGAACCATGACCACGAAACGATGACCGGAACCTTCTCATCGGTATCGGGACGGTAGATATCGCAATAGATCGTCGCGCCATCGCGCATGGCGACCGCTTGGTCCTGCATACAAATGACACCTGGCGCAGCTTCGTACGTATGCGGATCGAACGGCGGGCAGAAACCCTGGCCCATGCGCGCCATCGGATCATCGGAGACGGACAGGTCGACATCGGACTGGTCGTCGTTAGGACGGCGGGCGACACGATACGCGGCCATCAGCTCCTCGCCGCCGAACACCTCCTTGCGAAGATACAGATACCCTTCCGAATCCTTGTCAAAGTAGACCGGACAATCTGCCTGATCCCCATTCTCTCCTGTCATGTCAATGAAATCCGATAGCTTCTTCCCCTCAATGCGCACCCACTCATCGGGAATAATCGGTTCGATCATCGCTCTTCTCGCTCTCTCTCGTGATACGGCCGCCCTCGCGCAGGACGGAAGCTACATGTCCAAAAGCTCGACTACGTAGTCGGCGGCTTCTCCGAACGTCTTCTTGCGACGAAACTTCATGAAAGGCACCTCGATGTCGAATTCATCCTCCAGATAGGTGGTGAGCTGCGAATATTGAACTGACTTGATGCCGAGCGATTCGAACGTGGTGTCCTCGCCGTAATCGGAGGGATTACCGCCGAACAGAGATGCCGCACGTTCGCCCATCACTTTCATGACCTGCTGTTTTTCATTCGCCATAGCTCTCTTCCTTTCTCTTACATGAATTGTGCATTTGCCTAAGCGAAAATACACGGCTTGAAAGAATGCATGCTGAAGAATCTTGGATCGCATGTGCTTCTATACCGCTAATTCCGCTAACCTATGCGGTTGATTCTATTGATTTTTCCTCTTGAAACGCTATGTTCTATCCAATAAAGAATGTGCGAACTTCGCCTATTTATTTATGCAAAAGCACATATATTGACTGATATATCTTTCTATCTGTTCGAGAGGACGCGCATGAAGGTCAGAAACGTGCTCCATGCCATCGGAGCCAACGATGTGGCGCTGCTCAATCAATCGGTTCTCAACGAGAACGTCATCTGCACGCAAAATCATGCAGAGAGCGAAGCCGCAGGCCTAAAAACGCGGACCATTACCCTGGTCAACGGAGCAGGACTCGCAAAGTATCGCAAGCGAAGCAACGCAACGGAACTGCTGCTTGTCGTGATAGACGGCCCTATACCGAAGGAGCTGTCCCATCCCTCGTCCAACGCAATCATCTGCAACAGCATATATGGCTTCTACGATGCACAGCGTCGCTTCCTCAACCTCATAAGAACCGAGCCTCTGCTGGAAACCAGCAAGAGCCGCATCTTCGACATCTTCAAGCACACGTACAATATCCAGCAGTTCGTACAAGGTGTTCATGCGTTAGTGGGCAATCCTATCATCGTCGTCGACAGCGATGAGCGCATACTCGCCACTGCCGGCGACTTCACATCCACCCGCTCGGATTTCGTCACCCAAATATCGCACGGATACACGCTTGAAGCATCGTTATCCCAGATGAGAGAAGATCACATTATCGAGCAAGCTCGAAAACTGCGCGCTCCCTATATCTCGATGAACCATCGCTATGACGATGCAGTCCCTTGGATCACCTCAATCATCTACTACAAAGATCTTGAGCTTGGCCGCTTCGACGTCATGGGAAGCATGAAGCCCTTCGATGCCCATGACCTCGAAGTGATAGACATGGCCGGCTCTCTTGCGGGAATCATCCTAGACAGGAACGACCACACCGCAAGCCGCGTCAATCAAGGTGCATCCGTGCTGAACGATTTGCTTGACAAGAAGTTCATCAACGAGGAAAACGCCATCCGACTGCTTAGAGAAACGGGATTCGTCACTACGGGAATGTACTCGATAGGAATCGTCGTAGGCAAGAAATCGCTGACGACGCCGGGGTTCAACGCCCATATAGGACGAATCATCTCAGAGGCGCTGCCGAAAATCGCATGGGTAGTGCGCGATGGCATCGTCGTGCTGCTTCTCCCCCTTGAATGGAGCGACGATATCGGGTTTCCCTATTATGCGCAATTGCATGACCGCCTTTCCAACGATGAAAGGCTCATCGAAATCATGGAAAACAACTCTCTCACCGCAGTGTTCAGCAGCCCGTTTCCCAATATTCTAAGATGTTCCGACGCCTATGAAACGTCTTCGAAGCTTGCTGCAAGCAGAAGCGCGGAAGGAGCGCTGAGCTTCTCATGGGAGCATCGCTACGAGCTCGTAGCGATGGCATTCGGCGAGACGCATGACGTCATCTCTTTGCTCGACAATCGGGTGCTTGCGATGGCACGCTATGACAAGCAACACCGAACCGAGTATTACAAGACGCTCCGCGCACATTTGCGGTATACAGGTAACGTCAAGGAGGCATCCGAAGAGCTCAGCATACATCGCAACACCTACTTCTATCGCATAAGGAAAATCAAGGAGCTCTTCTACATAGATCCCGATTCGGGAAGGGATAATCTCGATGCCGGCTTTACCGTCAGCATTATCGATAGCAACCCCCAGCTCATCGATTAGTCGACAGGGGTCGTCGAAGCCGTTTTCCTGCAAAGCCATTCCGCAAGCGCCGTCGCGTAGATGAGGTCGCCCTCGTAGGACAGGGTGAGGGATATACCCGCGAGCTCTAGATAGTCCATGAGATCGGGAGCAAGTTCCACCTCGGGCCAGGATCTACCGTGGATTATCCGGATATCGGCGAAAGACAGCCTTCGGCCCAATGATGACTCGGCTTGGGAAACACCCTCGTCATCGAGATGCAGACTTTTGTATACGGCTTCCTTCGCAGCGAAGCCCATGGCAAGCACGTGGGCCTTCTCATCGGAGCTTTGGGCGTAGCGCCATTCCGAAGGGCTATACGTCTTTCGTACAAATGGGTCATCCGATGCCATTCCGGACCAATCAGCGCGACTCGCATCCATGACATCGCACCCAATCGTATATCTCATGGCATACCCCTTCTCCGCCTCGTTCATCAATTGATCGGCCCTTTGATACTGCCTTGCTTCAAGAGGAAATCAGCAGCGTGCAATGTGGACCCGGATCCTATCGATATCAAGCGCACATCCGCCTTGGCAAGCGATGCCCAATGTATCATGGTTGTCAGCGATCGGTGCAGAGGTGCGAGCTCGCACTCAAGCGCACCCTTTCCATCAGCGAGTCAAACGCTTGCACGTAAAGGACTTTGCTTTCGGTACGAGGATGCGGACGAAAAGTTGGACCGTCAGGTCCGGGAGGGTTTGAAATGGGAAGAGGTTATGGACTTGCATAAGAATGCGAAGGTACTTAAGGGCGCATAGCATGCATTCGAACCAATGAGGTAGATATCGCAATCGAAGCCGACACGTAGCGAATTTATTCCATCATGCTATCCTGAAGCGATAAAGGGTAGTTGGACAAGGGTTTAAGCTTCCTCAAGCGCCCTTCCACTCGTATTCCACCGACAGTAGGCAGTCCAAGGTGGAGTACCTACACGCCGGACTGCAATGGAGTTCCGTGTACTTGAAGACACCTAGAGGCACGCACCGACTTGACCTAAAATATACAAAATGGGGAAGACGGACGTTTTTTGGACACCTCAGACGGCGACCCCCATCTCCTCTCGATGCTCGCGTATCGCCTTCCATCCCAGCGCCTTCTTGAGCTTGCGGTCGCGGTACCAGACGATGTAGGCGTCGAGCTCGGCGGCGAACTCCTCGTAG
>ERZ773051.921-NODE-921-length-17516-cov-3.670981_pt1 | contig 17516 bp, 13 predicted proteins | sample MGYA00580631_ERZ773051 | MGnify/ENA primary metagenome ERZ773051 (study PRJEB29015, sample SAMEA2738137) | human oral metagenome | biome: human oral; feature: human-associated habitat; material: saliva | place: China | collected 2204 ...
CAACAAAAAGAATACGGGTTGTGTTATATCCTTCTTCTACATCAAACCACAACTCTGCTTGTTATTATCAAAAAGCGCTTTTGTTGTGTTATATCCTTCTTCTACATCAAACCACAACTAAAAGGGTAAAACAACAAAAAGAATACGGGTTGTGTTATATCCTTCTTCTACATCAAACCACAACTCTGCTTGTTATTATCAAAAAGCGCTTTTGTTGTGTTATATCCTTCTTCTACATCAAACCACAACTAAAAGGGTAAAACAACAAAAAGAATACGGGTTGTGTTATATCCTTCTTCTACATCAAACCACAACTCACGAGTGATGATGCCATCAGTCAGTTCGGTTGTGTTATATCCTTCTTCTACATCAAACCACAACTTTCTTGTATATCTTTGTCGTTTCTGCATGTTGTGTTATATCCTTCTTCTACATCAAACCACAACTTTGGGATTTCTTCAGATTGGCTCCTAACAGTTGTGTTATATCCTTCTTCTACATCAAACCACAACAATTACCCTTTGAACTTGAACCCAATATTGTTGTGTTATATCCTTCTTCTACATCAAACCACAACTGCACGAGGTGTATCGAAAAATGTATGAGGGTTGTGTTATATCCTTCTTCTACATCAAACCACAACTTTAAGGCATCTTGTTTCAATCGGATTGCTGTTGTGTTATATCCTTCTTCTACATCAAACCACAACGGGAAACTGCGTGCCATAGACCGACTGCAAGTTGTGTTATATCCTTCTTCTACATCAAACCACAACTCGATCTGCAAGGTGTCTGTCTTCGCTATTGTTGTGTTATATCCTTCTTCTACATCAAACCACAACAAGAAAAGAGCAAAGAGAAAAAGTAGTTGTGTTGTGTTATATCCTTCTTCTACATCAAACCACAACAAGTAAACTCCCCTAAGATTAATGTAGTAGGTTGTGTTATATCCTTCTTCTACATCAAACCACAACATGGTGTCAACATTCGCACCATCCTATTTGTTGTGTTATATCCTTCTTCTACATCAAACCACAACAGACGCCAGCGAATTTGGAAGAGATGACCAGTTGTGTTATATCCTTCTTCTACATCAAACCACAACATACTATTGTGCAGGTGTTGATTTACTTTGTTGTGTTATATCCTTCTTCTACATCAAACCACAACCATCGCGTAACGGATTGAATACGTTTATACGTTGTGTTATATCCTTCTTCTACATCAAACCACAACTAGCAGCAGCCGCCGCGAATGTTATCTTAAGTTGTGTTATATCCTTCTTCTACATCAAACCACAACGCCTATATGCTTGGCATCTCGGTACTTATCGTTGTGTTATATCCTTCTTCTACATCAAACCACAACACCAATGGTTATCAAAAATTGGAAAATAGGTTGTGTTATATCCTTCTTCTACATCAAACCACAACCTATATGAGATAATCCATTGAGATGGAAGCTCTTGAAGGACTCTTTTGTGTATAGGAAATGGTGTTGATGTGTAACTTTCTATGGGCAAAAGTACTAAAATAGTTCTAATTGCAGGGGCGTAGACGGTAGCTTTTTACTTTCTGCACCCCAAAAGTTGATGATGCCGGCGTATTGCTTGTCGGTAATGGAGAGAATGCTGACAGATCCTTTTGCCGGTAAGTTGGATCTTACGCGCTTTATGTGTACATCGGCACTTTCTTTTGAGGCATAGTGGCGGATATAGACGCTGAATTGATGCATCGAGAAGCCATCTTTTTCAAGTTGCTTCCGAAAGAGGGCCGAGGCTTTGCGATCTTTCTTGGTCATCGTAGGCAAGTCGAACATCACAAAGAGCCACATAATATGATAAGCGTTTAATCTGACTTCACTCATTTTAATAAAGGGACGACCAACTTCTTTTGCTCCTTGGCATAGCATTTGGCTAAGGAAGCCATCGTCATACTTAAGCCCACGGATAGGGGGCGTGTTACTTTGGAAAAGTAAGTGTCGACGTATAGCACGCGGATCAGGCGGCTTTTGGTCGCTGTGTTTAGTTCCGCCTCGCCTTGGGCTGTAAGTTCAAACACGATTTCGTCCACAAAAGGTCGGAAAGGTTCCATCAAATCGTCAGACAAGGGGAAGGCGTTGCTGCGATGATGGTGGAAGATGCCCAATGCCGGAAACAAGCCGGAGGAGACCAAGGCCCGCGTAACGGCTGCCCGTAAGACCGAGTAGCCATAGTTTAAGAGGGCATTGGTTCCCGGTATGTTCCGATCGCGGATGAAATCGCGGCCAAACAAGGCGGTCCAATACAATTTGGCCGCGATGCCTTCCCGATTATCGCTGTCTCCACTTTTTACATTCGTATAAAGGGGCTTTAAGATGCTACCCTCCTTGCCCATCTTGTTTAAAAGTGCAGCCTGATTCTTTATTTTAGCTTCGATGATCTGTTTCCAAAGCGTCTTTTTGAGTACCTCGCCGGCTTCGAGTTGGTTGCGTAAGGTTTCTCCCTGCGTGGTGTTGCCCTGCAAATTGTAGAGCATCGAAGCAGGCATGCCTTTCTCATTGCAGAAGATGACTGCCACGTTTTGCTCCGTTAAAGCATTTAGAAGGGGGATGGTTAAGCTTACCATCGCGTGGTTGATCATCACCAAACCAATGTCTTCAATGGGAACGGTAAGGTTATCATCAGGAATTTCTTTTCTGATGATAACCATTTGCCCATTTCGTAAAGACAAAGTGGCCGGATGCATAAAGACAAGGCTGCGCTTGAGCATAAGGCTAAGGTCGTTTTAGCGTGATCTCACCCGTGATATCCAAATCGAAATCTTGCCCTTCTACCAAAGCATTAAATTGGGTGTGATACAATAGTCTCGCTGGAAGTGTGGGCTCTCCGTTTTTGAATGTTTTGTTCTGGGACTTTAATTCTCCAGTCGGGCGAGCCTCTTGGTGATGACGTAGCGATATAACGCCATAGGTGTTCCTTCCATTAAAAAGAGAGCTCATTCCAACCACCTTATATAACCTTTTGGCAACATCTTTAGGATCAGAGAAATCAATCTCGCTTGGAGAAGTCTCATAAAGCAATACCAACGTTCCTATTTTTAAGGTTTGCTTTAAGGGGAAGTCGCCAGCACTCTTTTCCGGCATGAGGGGTAGGTCTTGCTCCTGACCAATCCTTTTCCTAAAGAACTTAGCGGCTTCAATGTTGTTGACCAAGTCAAACTCGCGCTTGGTCTTGCCTTTTATGACTCCTTCGTAGATGGCCATCATGTAATTGCCTTCGTTGGTTACATAAACTTTACGTTTGTGCTCTTTTTGAGAGTGATCGCGAAGCGAGCGCAAGGCAAGCGGCTGCGTTAGACGCGTGAAGATCCTCACCCGCCTAATCAAGATCCCCTTCTCCTTATTCATATATATACCGTCGGCAAGAGCTTCTTTCAAGCTGCCCTTTGCCTCTACGGCGCCTTTGACGATGCCCTTAACCGTTTCATCGACAATTTTATCCAAGTCCTTTTCAGTTAAACTATCCAGCGGCTTTCTTACGACATATTTTATTTTGCCATCGTAGTTGATGGCGCCATAATACGTTTCTTGATGCAGCCTGCCGCGTGCGGAGTCGCCGCCTGTGAGGAACTTCCCGCGCGGCGTTTTTACTTTTCGCCGATCTCGCTTGCCCAGTTTGTCAGTAGTTTGATGTACGATGAGCAACTCCTCTTGCAGTTTCAGCAAGTCTTCCGTAAACGTGGGCCAAGGTTTCTCAAACTGCGGCTTTTTACGGCGCCTTCCATATTTGAACTCCTCATCGCTCCGATAATATTCCGCTAAGGCGGCGTATTCAGAAGGCCCAATGCAAGCGATGGTGTAAGCATCAATGCAATGGTGCGTATGATTCTCACGCGATTTCGCCTCATCAACTTGCTGCAAGCCCCATAGTTTGCGGAACTCAGCCGTAATAGCGCCTTTGACGACATAGACGTTGGAGCGATTTGGGTTTTTCGGGTCCTTAAAGAGCGACTTCAAGAAGAGCCCGGCATATTTTGAAATCAAGCCGATGCCCGCACCTTGGCGCCGACTGAAACCTTCAGGAACCTCTTCCATCGTAAACCGATCATATTTCCCCTTCAAGTAGCCGTATTCTAAGCCCACAAGATGGCGTCTTCGAATCTTAGAATCCTTTATACTCTTCTCCAGGCCCGAATGCGTGCGGATGCCGTCTCGTTTTAGCTTCAGCGCGTAGCACTGCTTCTTCCAATGCTCGATGCGCGCTAAGATTTCTTCATAGTTGTCTAATTCTGTGGGCAACTTGTCGCGCTTGGTGTCGCGGTTAAACTTGCTGTCGCAAAGCGTTAAGTTCTCCTGCGTACTATCGCCGCCTCGGCTGCGCGGGATCGTGTGTTCGATGTCAAACTTCGGGTTCGCGCCCAAGAAGTCTGCAATGCCAATCTTCTTACCTGTGTACAAGCAGACGTGTTGCTGCTCTTCCCAGAGTTGATATTTTAAGACGTCCGTCTTCGTTGGCTCAATCTCTAAGCCCGTTTCAGCTTTATAGAGTTGCCTAATGTTTTGCGCATATGCTGTGTGCCGTTTGCTTAGCTCGCGTTGCCAATCGGCAATGGCTTGGCGCTTGTTGGCATCGTTCAGTTCGCGCGCATATTCAATGTGTATTTCAGTCTTCTCATCAATGATATGCTTGCGCAGCAAGTGGTTGATTACTTTGCGCACCATATGCAGCGAGCGCATAGCCATCGGATTGCGCACGGCGTTCGTCTTCGGAGAGCCCAGTTGGTAGCAATCGAAGCGCTCGTTTCGTTTGGCGTCCGGATAGGCCTCAATCATTGAGGGGTGATACAGCAAATCGATCGGCGCATCAGGCACTTCTGCCGCCACTGCCGCTTTGATGCGCTCTGCGATTGTGCGATGCTCTTCTGCATCGCGCTCTTCTTGCGGCCGAAGGGCAAGATCGACTTTATATAGCAAGCGAGAGCGTCGCTCAATGTCGTTCCATATTTCTTCACCGACAATTGTTGGGATGTTTGCCAAAAAGATAGCCTTCGAATAGTCTTCGCCTGTGCGCAAGAAGAAAAGAATTTTGCGTATTGCCTTCAAGCTTAGCGAGGCAAAGTCGCGTGTCAGGCGAATTTCCGAGAAAGCTTTGGCTTGCGCTTCATCCAGTTGCAGTTTCTTTAACCCGAACTCCTTCAGCTTTTCTTTTGAAGAAAAAGAATAGAGCACGTTCCAAATGTCCGTGCAAATCTCATCTTCCGTTTTTAATGTTCCGTCCTGCTTGGCACTCATCGTGTAAGTTTCAGCCAATGCTGCTTTCCAATCTTCGCCAAATACCTTTATTAGTTGTGCAGTTGTGGGACAAGCCGGCGCCTCTTGCGTCATACGATAATTAAATTGGTAGGGCCAATCCTCCTCATCTCTTATCCAGCCAAAAGGCGTTTTTCCTGCGAGTTTTTTAGCAATCTTTTTGAAGTCGAAGTTGCTTTTTTGGTAGAAGAGGGGAGTGATTTTCTCTCGCTCTTCCGCATTTAATGGACGCAAACGATCATCGAATGGCGTTTTGATTCGGATATTGTTGAGATAACAGAGCAGTCGATACTCCTCATATAAAGGATGCGAGACGGCGCAGCGCGAATGGCCTTTCTCCATCGTGCATTTACCTACGCCTTGGCGCTGGGATTTTAGCGGGCGCTGAAAGAAAATCGTCTTCTCCAGCGCTTTTGCCAGATCCTCGTCCAATTCTTGTACGCGGCAGATCTCCTTAAACTCTTGCAAATAATGCTTTTCCCGGTCCGTATAGCGGGAACGGATGCGCACACGGTTGCCTTCCGTGCGATAGAGTAGGTAAAAGTAATCGCCCAAAAACTCACATCCCGCCTCTTTCATCTCTTTGCTCAATTCGGAGATCGCAGATTTTACTTTGCCCGTCTCTTCCGCCTCCTCGTTTTGGTCAAGTCGGTTGCTCAAGAAGCCGCGGCGCTGCGTCAAGTGATAGAGTGCACGGCCCAGCGTATAGCGATCCGTCTGAGAATCTTTCAAGTTCAACTTGCGGTGCAAGCAAATGTGACGGTCGTGATAAGGATTCTTATTGTCAGCTTCGTTCGTGCGCTGCCAAAGTATGAAGTCCTCATCAAGCGGATATTCTTTTTTCGTATGCCAACGGTTGAGCGCTTCATCAGAAAGCGGCGGGCACAACTTATGCTTTACCAAAACTTTCAGCACTTCGACTTTACGCAGACGCCGGCGGAAGTAATGGCGCCGCGAAGCGCGATAAGAAGTTCTTTCGGCAGCCAAAGAAAATTCGATGCCTTTTTCTTGCTTCACGCCTTCCGTGAAGATTAAATCTCCGCGGCAGATGGGCGTATATTGGTTGTTTTCATCGCGATCTACAACTGCCCAACCTAAGCTGTTGGTACCGGTATCGAGGCCTAATATTCGGGTTTTCATAAGGTAAGTTTGTGAATTTTCTGTAAAAATAGACCAAAAATTTGGCATGTACAAATGAAATTCTTAAATTTGCTTCAAGAAAAGGATATTCTACATCATATCACAATAAGGCTATATGCCGAAGGATTTTATTCCCATGGCCTCTCTTCGGAGAGGCTTTCTTTTTTTCGTTTACGTAAATCTGTTGCTTGTTTGCCTATGATAGGCTTGCGCATCGTTCGCGCTACCTTAGTAAAATAAAAGGCTGTATCGAGGCGTAAGTTAGTCTTGATACGACAGACGTGCATATGATTTCCGCATAAAAATACCTACGCTTAAAGCAGTTGCATTTTTCGATTGCGCCGCCCAAACTTGTTCCTGTTCGTTTCGGATAGGGCCATACGTTTAGGCGGCGCAATCGTATTTGAAAAGTCGCGACTTGGTCGTAGTGTTTCGTCTGCTTTGCGAGTCGGCCGACAGTGATAAACTGATGCCGCACTGATCAAGTGGAGGCGAATATAGGTCTATCAACGAAAAAAGAGGCTTATCGCAGGATAAGCCTCTTTTTCTTGGTGTGATCCGCTTGGGGCTCGAACCCAAGACCCCAACATTAAAAGTGTTGTGCTCTACCAGCTGAGCTAGCGGATCTACCTAATTGCCGTTAAGCGAGTGCAAAGGTAGAATGATTTTTTGGTTTGCCAAATACTTTGTGCACTTTTTTTCTGCTGAGGGATTTCTTTTCCGCTTATTTCGCTTGATGCCTTGATGCTGAAGCGGCCTCTTGGCAGAGCGAGCAGTCGTTTTTCGGATGTAAGCTCTCGATTGCCCGCCGTCTTTGTATGGCCTGTTATAGATTTTCTTTGCCTTGTGCTTGCGAAGGAGAAGTAAAGTGGGGCATTCGGTGCGCCGGCTGGTGGGCAGATCTCCTTTGTTCGTGCTTCTACGCTGATTTTTGCATTGTTCTCCTTTGTTTGTTTATTGTTTGCTGCCGCCAAACTATCGTTTGCTGGGAACAAACGATGGTTTGCCGGGACCAAACTATTGTTTGCCGCCACCAAACGAAAACGAAAGCTGCCTTCTTGCGGTCCTATTTGCGCTTCAAGCGTTGCTGTTTAGGGTGTTGGGTGTAGTAAGAAGAGGAGGAGAAGGGATAGTAGGGGACTAAATGTATCAAACTTTGACTTGTCGCCATAGTTTGTGCCTTTGCGTGGCGGTAAAAGTTGATCCTTTACGCGCCAATAACTGCCGGTGGCATGCAAAGGCCGGACGCTATCAGCGGTATCGGCCGTTTGTCGGCCGTCAGTAAAAAGTGAACAATTATAAAGAGGGGCGAACAAAACTGTCGCTGCGGTGGAGGCGGCGCAGATACGTGAGCCGGTTACGCAAAGGTTGCAGCCAAGCGTAGGCTATCAGCATCCCGCCAAAGCGACGCTCACCCAGAGCCCGCGTAGCCTTGCGCATCAAGCGGATCGGTAGGATGATAGCCGTGATGAGCAGGAGCAAGAAGGGCAGATCTGTGGCCAAATCTTGGATAAAGTAAACTGATTGTTGTAAAATATAAAATGTACGCTCGCCGATATAAGTCAGCGTCAGTAGGAAAAACAGAAAGAAAAAGCAGGAAGCCCACGCTTCGCGCGCAGCATACAGTCGGCGTCGTCGACTACTGCGGTTGGCGATCTCCGCCGTATAGATCCGCTCGTCGGAAAGCAGGCGGCGAGCGGGTAGTTGCTGGCAAATCGTGGCGTCAGGATGCCAAGTCAGGCGGAAATTTTCAGGCGTAGCATAGGCATCCACAAACAATTCTTCCTCCCCAAAGGGAAGCAGCAGACTATTGGCAAAGCCCTCCTGCGCCATAAAAAAGGCTTTCTTGACGGCCAGGTTGCAGGGGTCGGCATAAACGGGGCGTCCGCTCCGAGCTGCTCGCGCCAAACGCAACTGCAAACGCAGACGTTCGAAGATCGGGCGGCGTGCTTGGCGCGTCTCATCGTCGAGATAGTTGGCATAGCCTCCGACCATCTCTACGCCGGGTGCAAACTGCTCCGCCAGTCGAGAGAGCCAGTCGGGCGACGCCGGTTGGCAGTCGGCCCGCGTAAAGACCACCCAAGGAAAACGCGCGGATCGCACGCCCAACGTCAGAGCCAGTTTGGTCAATTCTATGTGGCGTGCCGAGCGCGGTACGGACAAGTAACGCAGCCGCTTATCCTCGGCCGATAGGCGCTTGAGCACATCAGGCGTATTGTCGGTCGAGGCCTCGTCGACTACGATAATTTCAAACGAAGGATAGTTCTGCTGCAAGAAAATCGGCAGATACTCGGCCAAATAGTCGCCCTGGTCGAGCGCCGGAATGATAATCGAGATCGCAGGTTGCTCCGTCGATTCGGCAGTTTCAGACCAACGCGCCGGCAGAGAATAATCGCGCCAGCGAAAGCGCCAAAGGGCGAGCAGGCAGAGCAGCATCGTTGCCAACAAACTTATGTTAATGAGGAGGAGTAGGTTCATTGTTTAGTAATTTCTTCGTCTGAATTCGGCGCAAATGATGGCTGTGGCCATCGCAACGTTGAGGCTCTCGCTGCCCGTTGCGTCGAGGGGGAAGCGAGGTATGAACAAGCGCTTTGAAACGAAACGCTCGACGGCGGGCGATATGCCTTGGCCTTCGTTGCCCATTATGATGAGGCCTTTTGTCTCCAATGTTTGCTCGTAAATATTCGATCCGTCGAGAAAAGTTCCGTAAATCGGTGTCTCCACAGGCAACTTGGCGAGCACTTCGCAGAGATCTACGTAGTGGAGATTGATGCGGCCGAGTGCGCCCATCGTAGCTTGTACCACTTTTGGCGCGAAGGCGTCGGCCGTCGTTGGGCTACACAATATATTATGTATGCCGAACCAGTCGGCTAATCGGATAATCGTCCCCACATTGCCCGGATCTTGCACGCCATCTAAAGCCAAAGCCAGTTCGTCTGTGGGCTGCCAAGGCGTCGGCGTGGGTTTTTCAAAGACGGCAACGACCTGCTGTGGCGCTTGCAAAAGCGAAACGCGCGCCAGTTCCGATGCCGACAGCTCGCGCACCTCTGCGGCGGGCCATTGCGCCTTGCTTTGTAGAAAATCAGCCGTTGCTAAGAGCAGTCGGCAAGGGAGCAAGGACAGCAGATCTCCGACTACCTTCGGCCCTTCTGCGATGAAGAGGCCTTCAGCATCGCGCTGCCGCTTGCGCGTCAGGCCGTGCAGCCATTTTATTTCAGCTCTTGTCAGCATCTTATGGATTTTTCGGCAAAATTACAAAGACAGAAGCTAATGAAGTAGTATATTTGCTTCAAAATTGAAGCCTTTGAACCGTCACGTTTCTCTATCCCTGCTCTTCGCAGGACTTACTTTGCTGCTTTTTTTGCTGCAATCGTGCTCGCCTACACGCTATTTGGCGAGCGATGAATCGATGCTGAGCGACGTCAAAGTGGTATCTGCAACTAAGCAAGTCAAAACTGCCGACTATATTAAATATGTGCGTCAGCAGCCAAATGCGCGCTGGTTTAATCTGGTTAAAGTGCCGCTCGGCATTTATTGCCTCTCGCCGGCCGATACGACAAAGCGCCGCGGTCGTTTCTTTCGCCGCCTCGGCGAAGCGCCCGTCGTTTATGATACGGCGTCGACTGCTGCTTCGCGCGCTGCGCTGCTCGCTGCTCTCCAATCGCGGGGCTATCTGCACGCAACGGTAGATACGCTCACACAAAAGCGCCGGCGGCGCGTCCGACTTACGTATAAATTGCGGCCGGGTGTGCGCTATGTTGTCGATTCTTTAGCCTACCGCTTCGATGATCCGCGTTTGGAGCGCGCTGTAACAGCTTTGCGCACTAAAAGTTTGCTTCACGTGGGTATGCCTTTGGATGTCTCCGTTCTCAACGAAGAGCGCAATCGTGTAATCACAGCCCTGCAGAACCAAGGTTACTATCGCATCAACCGCGACTTTGTCGGTTACGACGCCGATACCGTTGCCGGCAGTGACCGTGTGGCGCTGACTTTCGTCTTTTCCCGCCCGCCCGGCATCGATTCGTTGCGGGCTTATCAGCCTTACCGTTTTCGTACGATCAAAATATGGGATTCGCCGAGTCTGGGTGCGGACAAGTTGGCCTTTCGTAAACATCTCTACAAAAATCATCTGTTAATCCGGCCCGATAGTTTGTTCCGCGAAGAAGACGTTCAAGACAGCTATTCAGCAATGAACGGCTTGTCGGCGGTGCGCTATACGACGATAAAGTTTAACGAGCCGCCCGGCGATTCTGCTTTGCTCGATGCCGACGTTACGATTGTGCGCAACAAGCCCAATGCAGTCAGTCTCGAGCTTGAAGGGACGAATACCAGCGGCGATTTGGGCGCGGCTTTGGCCCTTTCCTTTACGAATCGTAACTTATTTAAGGGCGCCGAACGCCTGCTTTTGAAGGGAAGAATGGCTTACGAAGCCATCAGGGGCTTGGAAGGCTACGGCAACGAAAACTACTTAGAGTTTAGCGGCGAGGCTTCGCTCCGTTTTCCCACATTTCGCCTGCCTTTTGTGCGCCAATCGGCGCGCCAGCGCTTAAAGGCAACGAGCGACCTCAGCTTTATGTACAATTCGCAAAACAGGCCGGAGTTTCATCGGCGTGTAGTCACGGGCAATTGGGCCTATCGCTGGAGTTATCATGCCCATCCCGGCTTTCAGCATCGTTTTGATATGATCAGCCTCAACTATGTCTTTATGCCCTGGATTTCCAATACGTTTAGGCGCGACTATCTTAACAACGCTGACCCTCGATATTCGATTTTGCGAGCCAGTTATGCGGATCTCTTCATTATGAATACGGGCTACAGTTTCGTATATAACTCCCAGCAAGACAAGGAACGAGGCAGCGTAACATTTTCTCCGCTTACCGGCCAACTGACAAAGGGCTGGCAAGTGAAGTTTGGCATCGAAGCAGCCGGCAATCTGCTGCACGGAATATCCAAAATCGTCAGAGCAAGTAAGAATGAAGCGGGCCAATACAGGCTGTTTAATATTGCCTATTCCCAATATGTAAAGGTCGATGTCGATTTTGTGCGCAGTTTGCGTATAGATAGCCGCAACACCTTCGCGTTTCACGCCGCCTTTGGCTTGGCTATTCCCTACGGAAACTCTGCCGTAATCCCCTACGAGAAGCGTTATTTTGCCGGTGGGGCCAACAGCGTGCGCGGCTGGAATGTGCGTTCGCTCGGCCCGGGCAATTATGTGGAGAAGGACGGCAAAGTAGATTTCATCAACCAAACGGGAAATATGAAGCTCGATTTGAGTTTTGAATGGCGAACGGCGCTTTTCTGGAAATTCAATGGCGCTTTCTTCGTAGATGCCGGCAATGTGTGGAACACGCGGCGCTATGAAAATCTTTCAGGAAGCCGATTCCACCTGCGTTCTTTCTATAAGCAGTTGGCCGTGGCCTATGGTTTGGGCCTCCGCCTCAACCTTGATTATTTTATCTTGCGTTTAGATGGCGGCATGAAGGCCGTTGACCCCGCTTATCCCTCAGGTCGCGGTCACTATCCGCTGATTCACCCCAAATTTTCTCGCGATTTCGTCCTCCATTTTGCCGTTGGCTTGCCCTTCTGATGCGGCGCGCGGCCCTTGAGATGTGTGATAAAACTAAAAAAGCGGGGCGCTTCGTCAGAAGTGCTCCGCTTTGTAGAGGTACCTAGCAGATTCGAACTGCTGTACACGGTTTTGCAGACCGCTACCTAGCCACTCGGTCAAGGTACCCTTTTGTTTGCGCTTGCAAAGGTAGGAGTTTATTTTAATTCTGCAAATTATTTGGGCGCATTTTACGCAAAATCCTATGCTTCTTTCCCTTTTTCGCCCGTTTCGTGCGCGTTGTGGCCCGTTGATGGTGCATCTTTGCGCGCCTAAGTGCCTCGCCGGCGCCCAATTCGTTGAGCAAGGGCGCACGCGGATTGCTATACAAAGGCTGCCGATGGAAAGTGGCGCGCCAATAACCCGACAACCTGCCAAACTGGTTTGCAATTTTAGCGTTTTTTCGGCTTTATGCCGCAATTCCTTTTGAAAAAATGCGGCCCACGTGCGTGTTATTGCTTATTTTTGCCCAAAATAAGAATGATTACAATGCAAAATACATCCTTTCGCATCCGTTTATGCCGCAATGTGTGGCAGCGTGTAGCGCTCGTGTTGCCGCTTCTGCTTGCCGGCGTCTGTCTTTTTCAGGCTTGCAGCAATGACGATACTTCCTATGCCGATAAGCGTAAACGGGAGCGTCGACAGGTGCAAAACTTCCTCAAGAAAGGCGCGAAGGTCGTCGACGCTGAGTCGGGGTTATACCTGCTTGATGTGCCAGGAAACATCAAAGTCATCTCCGAAGAGCAATTTTACAAGCAAGATTCTACGACCAACGTAGCTCAAAACGAGTACGTACTCTTTGCCGGGTCGGGCGTCTATATGCAGATTCTGCGCAAGGGCCAACCCGGTAAGATTGCGCCGGGCAAAAGCGCCCCTGTCGTTTGCCGTTACCTTGAATACAATTTGGCTACCGACAGTTTGCAGTCGGGCAACAACGTCTTAGCCAACGAGGATAGGCCGGATGTGATGACCGTGACCAATAGTTATGGCATCTATAGCGGACTTTTTAATAGCGGCGTGATGAAGAGTCTTTACGGAGCTACCGTTCCTTCGGGCTGGTTGTTTCCCCTGCCGTTCATCGGTTTAGGTCGGCAAACGACGCCGACGGGCGAAATAGCCAAAGTGCGCCTGATCGTGCCCAGCACAGAAGGACATGAACGCTCCAAAGGCTCGGTTCGGCCGTGCTTCTATGAGATAACGTATCAATTCGGTCGATAAATAGTTTGGCTCAATTACCTTTGCCAAGGTAAAAATATAGTTTTAGTGCCGCCTGTCTCCCTTTGGAGGCAGGCTTTTTTGTTTTAGTCGATCGAGGCTCATCGGCGCTCTGAGGCAGAGCCTTTTTCATTGTCGGCGTGCCCTCTTTTTAATCGGCGTGCCCCAACTTGCAACCGCCGCCTGCCTGCTTCTTTTGTTTACGCTCGTGAGTGCAAACCTTTTTTCTCGTGAGGTGAAGCCTTTTTTATCACGAGCGCAAACCTTTTTTCTCGTGATGAAAAACGTCAGCGGTCGACGGCTGTGGTTATGCAATGACTAAAAAGGCGGAAGAAATACTTGATCTCCGCAAAAAAAAATCCCGCCCAAAGCCTCCGTAGATGCTTTGAGCGGGACGATGATTGCGCCCTTTGCGCCCCAGGCTTAGGCGTCGCCTTCGGGGGCGTAGACGGCTTCTATTTCGCAGACATATACGTCGTGCAAATTTCCTTCTTTGGGGTTGTAATGACGATCGTAAGGTTGTGCGTCTATAAACTCGTCGGCGCGCAGAGTCGACTTGTAGAGTTTGCGACAAACCAAAACCAAGCGGGCTTCAGCGAAAGTGACGAGATCATCGGGTAGCGTCGCCGGGTGGAGGCCCGCAGCGGCCGTCTTATCCAGATCTCGCCCCGATTTTGAGCCACAGATTTGATAGGCCTTGCGATGATCGCCGAGCAGACTCAGCGTCAGGCGGTCTGTAGCCTCGACAAAGTCGTGCGTATATCGCTCCGGACGGATGAAAATCGTAGCCACGGGCTTGTTCCAAAGGATGCCCAGCATCCCCCAACTGGCCGTCATCATATTATAATGTGTCGGTGTGCCGGCCGTAATCAGTAACCATTCGTGGCCGATCGCTTGAAAGGGATCTTCGCGGCCTACGAGGCTGAGATCCATGCGCTTAAATGTCTTGTTCATCAGTGTCGCTATTTGAAGGTTGGGCGGCCGCCGTATGACGGGCCGTTTGCGTTGATCTTAAAATTGCTCCCAGTCGAAGGATTTGCCTTCGCGCCGCTGCGCTTTCAGCGTCTCAAAGAAGCGCTGCTGCTTCTTGGCGCCGATATATCGCTTGGCGAAGACGGAAGGCACGGCCACGCCTAAGGCGATGCAGAAGATCATGAGCGAAGCGTTGATACCGTTGATGCCGGCCAGCGACATCATATCGACCAATTGGGTCTCCGTGCGCGTCATCATTAAGAAGGAGTAGAGACTGCGATACATCAGCACGCCGGGCACCATCGGGATGACGCTACAGATAGCCAGAATCTGCATCGGAGCGTGGACGCGGTGAGCCATACGCAACATAATCAAACTGATTAAGACGGAAGCGGCCAGCGAACCCAATACGCCGCCCCAGCCTAAGCTGAATTGGCATAATTCGTCGGGCTGCAAACTGACCAGATTGCGGGTGCATACGGCTATGGCTGCGCCCACGGCAGCGACCCACAGGAGGCGCTTCGGGATATTAAAGATCATCGAGAAACCCATACCGGAGATGGCGGCCGCGACGGCGTATTCCCAATAGTTGTGGTGGGGGACCATCGGGATGCCCATAATATCGGGTTGAAAATTGAAGGCCCATAGGCAGAATTTGAGGGCGAAAAGGATGCCGAAAGCCATAGCGATCATCATCATCATCGTATTGGCCGCTCGCACAAGTCCGGTTTGGATGTTGTTGTCTAACATATCGTCGACAAAATTTATGAGCGGGACGCCCGGCACAATGAACAAGGCGCAGGCTAAGAGGGGGTGGAGAGGCGTAGAAGTCCAGCTTGCGGGTAAATACGTGGTCAGCCAAGCCACAACGGTTGAGGCAAAGGCCGCACAGGCAATAGCCATATAGATATTAAGACCAAATTCGATCAGCCGATAGCGTAGGCGGAAACCCAAAAAGGCAGCAAGCGTGGCGTAGAGAAAAGCGACCCAATCGCAACCAAACTGTATGCAGAAGCCGCCGCAGGCAAAGGCAGCTCCAACAGCTGTCAAGAGTGGAGAATAGTTGCGCTCGCGGTTGGCAATCTCGTCGAGCGCGGCTTCATATTGCGCCAAAGAGTAGTTTTCATTGGCCGCTCGATACGTCAGTTTGCTAACGGCGGAAATAGCCGTAAAGTTGATGCCGTGCTTATCGCAGCGCTGAAATTTGGAAAAGGAGAGTTCGGTGTTGTGAATGTTGACCATCAACATATTATAGTCGATGTGGATGTGCAGATTCTTCTCCGGCAATCCCAAATAGGCCGCCGCGCGCTTCATATTGCGCATAATGCGGCTGGTATCAGCAGAGCTTTCTAACAGAATTTGTCCTGTGCGCAATAGAGAGTCGAGTTTGCGCTGTAAAAGGCGCCTTGCGTCTGTCGTGTGCATCATCATCGTGTAAGAGTTTAGCTATTTGACTACAAAATTACAAATTCCTGTTTTTTTAGCTTGCCATTGTGCGGATTGTCTTTCCTGCTTTTTTTGCGCAGTGTCGCCTTTAAGGGACGGAAAAGTGCGACCTCGTTTTTCGAATTTACAATTATTAATGGCATACATTCGGGTTTTATGGCCGTAGTTTGTGCGGTTTGTATTATTTTTGCAACAAATCGGCTACTTTCTTTCAGCTCTGCTCAATGCGATGCCGGATGAAAGTGTACGATCTCTTATTATGTATAACGATAAACAAGATTAAATTACGATGAAGAAGTATGTAGCATTTTTATTGCTGGCTGCAGTCTGCGTAGGAGCTACTGCACAGCGCCCGAAAAAGCGCCGTCCGGCAAAGAAAGCGAAAACTGAACGCGTGGAGAAGCAAACTGAACGCTTCGTAACAGAACCTGCTTATAGCACAAGTAAAGTAACGGTTAATAAAGCAACAAATGGTCAGGTAAAAACTTTGACGGAGGGCAACTTGCGCCAACAGATGATTAACCGTGAAAGGACGCTGGGGAAGACTTCTGCGTCTTGCGAAGAGCCGAAAACGTGCTCGCAGCAGACCAATCAGACGACTTGCAAAAAGGAAGCCGGTAGCTGTGGCGGAAATAAGGCCGGCGACTGCTGCAAAGAGAAATCCAACGACTGCAAGCAAAAATGCGGCGACGCAAAGCAAAAGTGTGGCGACTGCAAGCAAAAGTGCGGCGACGCTAAACAAAAGTGTGGCGATTGCGAGCAGAAATGCGGCGACGCAAAGCAAAAGTGTGGCGATTGCAAAGAGAATCTGAACGGATGCCGGCAAAACTCTGAGGCTTGCGGAGCGCAAAAGAGTTGCTGCAAACAAGAAGCTGCGCAGGGAGAGTGTCGTTCTTCGGAAAATTGTTCGCAACAATCGGGCGTAAAACTTTCGGCTGAAAAAGGCTGGATCTCACGTTTGGATTTTCGTGTTAAGAATTTGCAAGAACTGCGTCAGAAAACAGATTTCATCATCGTGGTTGACGGCAATGAAATCACGGATGACGCCACCTTAGCTGCGACAAAAAGTTCGGATATCGCTTCCGTGCAACTTCTACAAGGGGAGGACGCGACTGCAAAATACGGCGAACGCGGCAAGAAAGGCGTCTTGCTGCTCAAAACGCGCCAAGTAGAGGCCAACATGAAGGCTGAAAGCGATTGCTCTAAGCACTAAAAATCGCATTGCGGCACTCTTTTCGCCCATTAAAGCCAAGTGCGCCGTTCGCAAGCCTGATTGCTGCGAACGGCGCATTTATTATGCTGCGATGCCGATGGACTGTGTGTCGAGGCTGGTTGGTTGCAGGGCTTTGATCCTGCATTTTTAGCGGCGAAGTTGGCGAGAATGGCAATTTAGAGTGCGTTATTGTGAGCGTATAATCAGATTTTTCAGCAGTTGTTTGGCTAAATTGTGGAAGAGAAGCTAACTTTGATCGCAAAAATTGCAAAGTTCTTGCAAAATAATTGTTAATTTTGGGCGCGTAGTAGCATTAAACGAGAGGTAAAGTGGGCTTTTCGCGAGAGTTTTTACGCTCTTTTTATTGCCGAGAAAGGCCTTTTGGCGTCTTTGGGCGAAAGAGGAAGCGCGCAAGCTGTAGAAAGCGTTTAGCCAATCGTCTTTGGTGCTCACCGGAACCCGGCAGAGAATAGACACATCCGATAACCCTGTCGCCAATGTGCGACATTGTTTAGCAAAAAATGAAGAAAAAGAAATCCTTACTCCTTATCTTGATGCTCTTTTGCGCCTTCTCGCTTGCGGCGCAGCAACTTCCGAAGCGCGAGTTTCGAGGCGCGTGGATCCAAGCCGTTAACGG
>ERZ773051.927-NODE-927-length-17469-cov-38.224015_pt1 | contig 17469 bp, 14 predicted proteins | sample MGYA00580631_ERZ773051 | MGnify/ENA primary metagenome ERZ773051 (study PRJEB29015, sample SAMEA2738137) | human oral metagenome | biome: human oral; feature: human-associated habitat; material: saliva | place: China | collected 2204 ...
TTTATTGAAACTTTTTTGAGGAAAAAGAAGAACTGCTTATCCCGAATTGGGGTTAAAACAATCTTATACTACTCCAGTTCTTAAAATTTGCGCTATTTTGCTCTCTGAAAAGAAAATTGATTTTCAAGCCATCCTCGATAGTTTAGAATACGAATTTTATTTACAAACATAAGGTTGTTTTACAAAAAATAAGGACGAATACTTACTCTATAGATATAGATATAGACTAATATTAAACGCCACCAACTAATTCTGTTTCAGGCGATGCACAGAGAGTCACTTTGCCCTCTCGTGGAAAAAGTGTAACTTTGCATTCGTAAAAAAACAAAATTCAAAGAATGATTACAGTTACAAACCTGGCCATCCAGTTTGGCAAACGCGTCTTATATAAAGATGTGAATATGAAGTTCACTAATGGCAACATTTATGGTATTATTGGTGCCAACGGAGCCGGAAAGTCTACGCTGCTAAAAGCTATCAGTGGTGAATTAGAGCCCACGAAAGGTAGTATTGAATTAGGACCTGGTGAACGCTTGAGTGTCCTTTCTCAAGACCACTTTAAGTTTGACGAGCATAGCGTTTTAGAAACAGTACTTATGGGCCACACAACGATGTGGAGCGTTATGAAAGAACGCGAATCTCTTTATTCAAAAGAAGATTTTAGCGATGAAGATGGTATCCGAGTAGCAGAATTAGAAGATAAATTTGCGGAGATGGGTGGCTACACGGCAGAGAATGATGCAGCAGCCCTGCTTGAAGGCCTTGGCATAAAGGTTGAACTTCACAATAAGTTGGTTGGTGAACTCTCTGGTAAAGAAAAGGTTCGCGTCATGCTAGCACAAGCACTATTCGGAGAGCCTGACAATCTTTTATTGGATGAGCCAACCAATGACTTGGACCTTGAAACTGTAGAGTGGCTAGAAGACTATTTAGGCAACTTTGAACACACTGTTCTCGTCGTTAGTCACGACCGCCATTTCCTTGATCAAGTCTGCACACACACAGTTGATATCGATTTTGGCAAAGTAACCCTCTACGCCGGTAACTACTCCTTCTGGTATGAATCATCTCAGCTTGCACTACGACAAGCTCAGAATCAGAAACAAAAGTCGGAGGAGAAGAAAAAAGAGTTAGAAGAATTCATTCGCCGCTTTTCTGCTAATGCAGCTAAGAGCCGTCAAACAACAAGCCGTAAGAAGATGTTGGAAAAACTTAATGTCGAAGAAATTAAACCTTCTACGCGTAAGTATCCAGGTATTATATTCCAAATGGAACGTGAACCAGGTAATCAAATCCTTGAAGTTAACGATCTAAAAGCCACGACTGAAGACGGAGAGATTCTATTTAGCAATGTCACTTTCAACGTAGAACAAGGAGAAAAGGTTGTATTTATCGGCCATGACCCACGTGCTATGACAGCCCTTTTTGAAATTATCAATGGCAATACTAAACCTATACAAGGAAGCTATAAATGGGGCGTCACCATTACAACAGCATATCTCCCCTTGGATAATACGAAATTCTTCAATACGGATTTAAACATGCTCGATTGGCTGAGCCAATTTGGTGTAGGAAACGAAGTGTTCTTCAAAGCCTACCTAGGACGAATGCTCTTCAAGGATGAAGACATTCAGAAGAAAGTCAGTGTACTTAGCGGTGGTGAAAAAATGCGTTGTATGATAGCACGTATGCAACTCAACAATGCAAACTGTTTAATATTGGATACTCCAACAAATCACTTGGATATGGAAAGTATTCAGGCATTCAATAACAACTTGAAACTCTTTAAAGGCAATATCCTCTTTGCCAGTCACGACCATGAGTTTATCAATACTATTGCAAATCGCATCATAGAACTTACTCCCAATGGGTGCATTGACAAACTGATGAATTATGAAGATTACATCCATGATGAACATATCAAGGAATTAAGAGATAAGATGTATGCAAAATAAAACAGCCAGCTCTTCTGAGCTAAAACTGGTATACAATTTGTATTATTTCACATAGTATACAATTTACATTATATATCATGTCAAAAAATAAACACTATAACAAAGAGGAACAAGAAATCCATTTAAAAGATACAACAGAAAGGCGAAGTAATCAGGCAAACGAAACAACTCTTCAAGCTGACGCAGAAGGAGAAGTTCAAAAAGAAAAAATTACAACAGAAGAGAAACTTGCAGCTGCAGAAGAAGAAAATGCAAAACTGAAGGATCAATTATTGCGCCAAATTGCGGAATTCGACAACTATCGGAAACGCACACTAAAGGAGAAGGCTGAACTCATTCTGAACGGAGGAGAAAAGACACTCTCCTCTTTACTTCCCATTTTGGACGATTTGGAACGTGCTGAAAAGAATATCCAAGAAAACACTAATATTGAGACACTCAAAGAAGGTCTAGATCTCGTTTTCAAGAAGTTCCGTGACACACTGGAGAAACAAGGATTGAAAGCAATTGAGACAAAAAATCAGGATTTTAATACAGATTTTCATGAAGCTATTGCCATGATTCCTGTACCCGAAGGAGATCAAAAAGGGAAAGTTATAGATTGCGTTCAAACGGGTTATACACTTAATGATAAAGTCATACGCCATGCAAAGGTGGCTGTAGGTCAATAAAAGAACATGGAAGAAGACTACTACAAGATTCTAGGTGTCGAAAAGGATGCAACGACGGATCAAATAAAAAAAGCCTATCGCCGCACAGCCATAAAATATCATCCTGATCGCAACCCTAATAATAAAGAAGCCGAAGAAAAATTCAAACAGGCAGCTGAGGCCTATGAAGTATTAAGTGATCCTGAGAAGCGTGCAAAATATGACCAGTTTGGAAAAGCAGGTGTTGACGGGAGTACTGGAGGATTTGGGGGATTCGATGCTAGCGGCATGGATCTCAATGATATCATTCGCAACTTCGCACAAAATTTTGGTTTTGGCGGCTTCAGTGGTTCATTTGACGATGCAAGCAGCACTGGTCCACGTAAATACCAAGGCAGCGATTTGAGAGTTAAAGCAAAGCTCACGTTGCAAGAAATGGCACAAGGCGTCACAAAGAAATATAAGGTTCAAAAAGATATAACTTGCCCCGAATGCCACGGAAGCGGATGTGAAAAGGATTATAAGCCAGAAAATTGTACTACTTGTCAAGGACGTGGCTATGTACTACACACACGGCAGTCTTTTTTTGGCATGACTCAAGTACAGGAATCTTGCCCAACATGTCATGGAGAAGGCACAGTTATAAAAAAGCCTTGTAGTCATTGTCATGGTGAAGGAATTGTCAAAGGCGAAGAGATTGTAGAAGTAAAGATTCCTGCAGGTGTCGTTGAAGGTATGATTGTTAATGCTCATGGCAAAGGCAATGCAGGCAAGCATAATGGCATTCCTGGTAATATTCAAGTAGTCATTGAAGAGATACCCCACCCTGAACTAATTCGTGATGGACAGGATTTAATATATAATTTATTACTAACTATCCCTCAAGCTGTCCTAGGAGATTCCGTTGAAATCCCAACCATTGATGGGAAGGCTAAAATAAATATTAAAGCGGGCACACAACCTGGGACAACGCTTCGCCTCCGTGGCAAGGGGCTACCAGCAATTAAGGGATATGGTTATGGAACTGGAGATATTATTGTCAATGTCAGTATATATATTCCTGAAACCTTATCAAAGACAGAGAAAAGAATTTTTGAAGATCTAAAAGATAGCGAGAATATCCAAAGCTCTCCATCTATTAAAGATAAGATTTTCAAAGCTTTCAAAAATTATTTTAAAGCTTAACTATAATAGCTCCTTTCAGCTGAAAGGAGCTTTTTCGATATGAACTACTCGGAAACTATTCATTATTTATTTAATGTAACACCTCTATTCCAAAATCTTGGAGCAGGGGCTTACAAACCTGGACTGCGAACAACGGAGGCTCTTGATGAGCATTTTGAACATCCACACCATAGATTTCGCAGCATTCACGTAGCAGGAACAAATGGGAAAGGGAGTTGTAGCCATACCATAGCTGCTATACTTCAAGCTGCGGGTTATAAAGTTGGTTTGTTTACCTCTCCGCATCTACTAGATTTTCGTGAACGAATCCGCATCAATGGAATAATGATTCCAGAACAATATGTAATTGATTTTGTGGAAAAAGAAAAGAGTTTTTTCGAGCCTCTCCATCCGTCGTTCTTTGAAATTACAACAGCTATGGCCTTCAAGTATTTTGCAGAAGAACATGTGGATGTAGCTGTCATTGAAGTTGGATTGGGAGGACGCTTGGATTGCACTAATATCATTAAGCCAGAACTCTCTATCATAACTAATATAAGTTTTGATCACCAACAGTTCTTAGGCAATACACTTACAGAAATTGCAGGAGAAAAAGCAGGTATCATAAAAAGAGATATACCTGTTATTATTGGAGAGACAGTACCAGAAACTCGGCTTGTTTTTAAAGAAAAGGCTAAAACAGTAGATACAAGGATTATCTTTGCAGAAGATGCCCCTATTGTTCTGAAATCTTTTGTTAATGGAAAGAACTTTAGAGTCTATAACACAACCATCTACGGAGAGATTTTTGGAGCACTAACAGGAGATTGCCAAGATAAAAATACAAACACAATTCTGACCGCGATTACTCATTTAGACTGTTTCAAGATTCCACTACAAGCAATTTTAAGAGGCTTTGCAGAAGTTTGCGAAACGACGGGACTCATGGGACGCTGGCAATATATACAAAAAAATCCCACAGTTGTTTGTGATACAGGTCATAATATGGGAGGATGGAAATACTTGGGAGAACGATTGACTAAAATCAGCCAAGAGCAAACCCTCAAAATTGTCTTCGGTATGGCCAACGATAAAGACATTGATGGAGTTTTAGAGATTCTTCCTAAAACCGCGCAATACTATTGGGCTCACGCTAGTGTTGATAGAGCACTTACTGAATCACAGCTTGAAGGAATTGCAGCAAAATATGCACTACGAGGAAAAAAATTCACAACAGTAGAAGCGGCATATAAACAAGCACTTCTAGAGGCTTCAGCAAATGATTTCATTTTTGTAGGAGGCAGCAACTTTGTTGTATCAGATCTTTTATCTTATCTTAATCGCCTAGAAGCATAGGAATGCCACAAAATACTATACGATCGTGCTAACATCTGTTTAGACAAGAATCACCAATTATGTCAGCAGAAGTTAGCACATTCTTTTATACATTTGTTAAAATACTATAAGCCATGAAAAACCAAGGAGAAAACCACATGATTATTATTAGTTTCTACAGTATCTTTGCATTTGTAAAATCTATATTCAGATACAACTGATTAAAAGAATAATAAACACCTCGGACTACTTGAAACAACAAAACATCATAGATAAAAAGAATTATGAGAAGATTTGCCTATTTAGCACTCGGTATTATCCTATTTGCCGGTTGCAGCAAGAAACAACAAGGTTTGCCAGACGCAGACAACAGTTATGCAGTAGAAACTGTCAATTCGTCTAGTGCAGACTTAAACACAACTTATCCTGCTACAATAAGGGGTATTCAAGATGTTGAAATTCGTCCAAAAATCGCGGGTAATATAACTCAGATCTATGTAGCTGAAGGACAGACTGTCCATCGTGGACAAATATTATTCACCATTGATAGCGAACAGTATGCTGCAGCCGTAAGAGCTGCGGAGGCTCAAATCAAAGTATGCCAAGCAAATATTGCCACCCAACGGCTGACAGTTGCCAATCAACGCCTACTTCATTCTAAACAGATTATAAGTGATTATGCTATGAAGTCGGCAGAGAATCAATTACAAGCACTACAGGCTCAACTAGCGAGCGCACAAGCACAATTATCCAGTGCACGCGATAACCTTAAATGGTGTACTGTCAGCAGTCCTGCTGATGGTGTCATCGGTCTTCTTCCTTATAAAGTTGGTACACTTGTTGGTCCATCTATGGCTGAAGCATTTACAACTGTCAGCAATATAGAGCGTGTCCACATTTATTTTTCAATGACGGAAAAACAACTTTTAGCTATGGCTCGCACTGGCAATGGAGGAGTGAAAGCTGCAATCAAAAACATGCCAAATGTTCGATTAAAGTTAGCAGATGGGACTATGTATGATGAATATGGAACTATTGATGCCGTTAGTGGAATAATCAACCAATCAACAGGTGCCGTACAGATGCGCGCAACATTCTCAAATAGTCGTCATTTACTCCACAGTGGAGGAACAGGTAATATCCTTTTGCCCACAATTGTAAGCAATACAATAAAAGTACCTCAGGCAGCAGTCACAGAGATTCAAGATAAAAAATTTGTTTACATTGTTGGTGCCAAGAATAAAGTCAAAAGCACTGAAATTACTGTTGAGGAACAGAACGATGGTACATACTATTATGTAACAAGCGGATTAAAAGCGGGTGATCGCATTGTTATAGAAGGTGTTCAGAACCTAAAGGATGATATGGAGATCAAGCCTATCACTCCTCAGCAAGCAGCAGAAAAAAGAGCACAAGCTGCAAAAGATGTAAAAGAGGGGAAACTCCCGTTTTAACACTTAAAGTATTGATATCATGTCGTTAGATAGATTTATAAATCGGCCTGTACTGTCTACCGTTATTTCGATTTTCATTGTAATTCTCGGTATCATCAGTATCACCTCACTGCCCATTACGCAGTATCCAGAAATTGCCCCCCCAACTGTTTCGGTAGCAACCTCATACACTGGTGCAAATGCTCAGTCTGTACTCAACTCTGTGATCATGCCTTTGGAAGAACAGATCAATGGTGTAGAGAATATGGACTATATGACATCCACCGCAACAAATACTGGCCAGGCAAATATTTCCATCACGTTCAAACAAGGGACTGATGCGGATATGGCTGCCATCAACGTACAGAACCGTGTAAGCATGGCGCAAGGTCTTCTTCCAGCGGAAGTAACACGTGTAGGTGTCATCACTCAAAAGCGTCAGAGTTCTATGCTAGTGGTTTTCTCCCTCGTTGACATGGAAGATAAATACTCGCAAGAATTCCTCGACAACTATGCAAAAATTAATGTTGTCCCGCAGATACAGCGTATTAAAGGAGTGGGTGAAGCCATGGTCATGGGTTCTGACTATTCGATGCGTATATGGTTAGATCCAGCTAAAATGGCGGAATATCACCTGATGCCTTCTGATGTCACAGCAGCCTTAGCCACTCAAAATATTGAGGCAGCTCCTGGTACTCTCGGTGAACGCGAAAATCAAACATATCAATACACTCTTACATGGAAAGGACGCCTCTCTACTGAAACAGAATTTGGTGATATTGTTATCAAGGCATTGCCAGAGGGGGAAGTTCTGCGCTTGAAAGATGTTGCAAAAATTGAATTAGGTAGCAGTAGTTACAGCTTTGGTGGCAAGGTAAATGGGCATAAAGCCGTCACATGTATCGTCTTCCAGCTTTCAGGAACAAATGCTACTGAAACAGTAAGCAATATCACGAAATTCCTTGATGCCCAATCTGCATCCCTTCCCAACGGAATGGAGTTTGTACAAGCACAAAATGTAAACGACTTCCTTTTTGCATCAGTAGAAGAAGTTATCAAGACTTTGCTTGAAGCTTTTATCCTAGTATTCTTAGTCGTCTATATTTTCTTGCAAGATATGCGTTCTACGCTCATCCCTGCCATTGCAATCCCCGTCAGTTTGATTGGTGCATTCTTCGGTATGAGTCTCTTAGGATTCTCTATCAACCTACTCACCCTGAATGCTCTTGTCTTGGCCATTGCGATTGTGGTAGATGATGCGATCATTGTAGTAGAAGGTGTTCACGCAAAGTTAGACCAGGGCTACTCTTCAACAAAGAAGGCCTCCATTGATGCCATGCGCGAATTGGGCGGTGCTCTTGTCAGCATTACGCTCATCATGATGGCAGTATTTATTCCAGTAAGCTTTATCAGTGGAACGTCCGGGACCTTCTATCGTCAATTTGGTCTGACAATGGCTATCTCCATATTCTTCTCTGCCTTAAATGCTCTTACGCTATCACCTGCCTTGTGCGCAATCTTCTTAAAAGCACACGACAAGGATGGAAAAGAGAGGAAGATGAGTTTCGTTGATAAATTCCATACAGCATTTAATACATCTTACGAACGCATCCTTGGAAAATACAAGAATTCGGTTGTTAAGATATGTCGCCGTCCAATTATTGCTATTTCAGCTGTAATTATTGGTATTGCTGGACTTATGTTCCTCATGAAAGTCACCCCAGATGATATGATACCTTCTGAAGATACTGGCACCATCATGGGTTCTATATCTCTCCCCCCTGGAACTTCTCAGGATCGCACAGACAAAGTCTTAGCTCAAGTTGATAGTATTGTTGCTGCATGTCCAGCAGTCCAGAGCCATACGCTTATTTCTGGGTATGGTATGACAGGTGGACAAGGTGCAAGTTATGGCTCAATTATTATTAAACTTAAACCATGGTCGGAACGTTCGATGAAAGAAAATTCACAAATTTTAGCCATCCAGTTTTTACTTCGCTCACGCGATGTTATCAAGGATGCGCAAGTGCTTTTCTTCCAACCGCCTATGATTATGGGTTATGGTACTACAAATGGTTTTACCTTCTCTCTCCAAGACCGAACAGGTGGTGATTTAAATAAATTCTTCAAGGTAACTCAAGATTTTATTGCAAAGTTGCAGGAACGCCCCGAAATTCAACAGGCACAGACAACCTTTAGTCCTAATTTCCCTCAATATCTTATTGATATAGATCCTGCACAATGTCTGAAAGCCGGTTTAACGCCAAGCGATATTCTCACAACTCTGCAGGGATATATTGGCGGCCTTTACTCCTCCAACTTCAACCGCTTCGGTAAATTGTACCGTGTTATGATACAAGCAGAAGGAGACAAGCGAGTTAATACGGAAAGCCTGAAGAATATCATGGTTCGCAATGGTAGTGTAATGGCCCCTATCACGCAATTTATGTCTATCAAACGTGTTTACGGTCCCGATAATATCAACCGTTTTAATATGTACACATCCATCTCCGTGAATGGTTCACCTGCTAGTGGGTACACTTCTGGACAAGCAATGAAAGCCATTGAAGAAACAGCAGCTCAGAATCTTCCTGCAGGCTACAGTTACGAATATTCTGGTATGACTCGTGAGCAGAACAATCAGTCAAATACAACAATCTATGTATTCGCCCTCTGTTTGCTATTCATTTATCTCCTTCTTGCTGCACAGTATGAAAGCTATATCCTCCCTTGGGCGGTACTACTTTCTGTACCCTTCGGTCTTGCAGGTTCGTTCCTTTTCTTGTGGATGATGGGGGGTATAAATCAGATTCTACCAATATTCGATAATGCATCTAACAACATATACGTACAGATTGCGTTGATCATGTTGATGGGACTTTTAGCAAAAAATGCAATTCTCATTGTAGAGTTTGCCCTCGAACGCCGAAAGATGGGTATGAGCATCACTTGGGCCGCAGTTCTCGGTGCTGGTGCACGTTTACGCCCCATCTTGATGACCTCCTTAGCTATGATTGTCGGACTCTTACCTTTAATGTTCAATTTTGGTGTTGGTGCCCACGGAAATAGATCTCTTGGTACAACTGCCGTTGGAGGTATGCTAGTAGGCGTTATTTGCCAAATCTTCTTCGTTCCATCCTTATTTGTCATATTCCAATCCATTCAAGAACGCTTCAAGCCGATGATTTGGGAAGATATTGACAATAGTGATGCAGAAGCAGACATTGAGCAGTACACAAAAAAATAATTTCTATGAAGCCAGTTGGAATACACTCCCAACTGCGCTTCTTTCCAAGATAAAATTATGAAGAAATTTCTTTTTATAATCATTGCAAGTGCTACCCTATCGTCTTGCGGCCTCTATAAAAATTACGAACGTCCAGCAGATGTAAAAATACCCAATAATATCTATAGAGATTCTACTAAGCTGGAGAACATTATAGATGCCGATACGACAAACTTTGGTAATATGCCATGGCGTGAAGTCTTTGTCGATACACGTCTTCAAAACCTCATAGAGAAAGCTCTTGCTAATAACACAAATTTGCAGCAGGCTGACTTAACAATTCGTCAAGCTGAAGCGGGATTAAAGATTAGTAGGTTGGCCTTCCTTCCTAGTGTAAGTTTATCCCCGCAAGGAACAATTACTAGTTGGGACTTTAGTAAGGCAACAAAGACCTACAGCATTCCTGTACAAGCCAGCTGGCAAATTGATGCCTTTGGTACATTGCGCAATGCAAAGAAACAAAGCGAAATGAGTTTGATGCAAACACGTGCTGCCAAACAGGCCACACGCACCTCTATTATTGCATCTGTAGCTAATCTCTATTACACTCTTGAGATGCTCGACGCTCAACTTGCTACAACCAAAGCTACAGCAGGACTTTGGGATAAGAATGTATCTGCAATGGAAACGATGTTTAAGGCTGGACTCACTAATAGCTCTGCCGTATCACAAGCAAAAGCCAATCGACTTTCTATTCTTACAACTATTCCTGCAATGCAAGCAAGCATTCAGAAAGCAGAGAATTCTCTTTGTGCGCTCCTCCATGAGGCTCCTCACTCCATAGAGCGTGGATCACTGGAAGATGTCAAACTCCCCTCTTCGCTTTCAGCTGGTGTCCCAATGCAGTTACTCTCCAATAGACCAGATGTAAGAAGTGCAGAACTTCAAATGGCCTATGCCTTCTATGGAGTTCTTGGTGCACGCGGTGCTTTCTATCCGAAAATCACCCTTTCCGGTGCAGCATCTTGGACAAATAGTGGAGGCTTAGGAGTTGTGAATCCGGGAAAAATACTAGCATCTGCTGTAGGCTCGCTTGTTCAGCTGCTCTTTGCACAAGGAAAACTTCGTGCTAATCTTGACATTGCTAAAGCGCAACAAGAAAGTGCAACACTTAGTTTTGAGCAAAAACTTCTTGATGCAGGAAACGAAGTGAACGAAGCTATCGACAACTATAATGCTGCAAAGCTCCGCATTGACGGCAATAAGGAATTGGTAAAAGAACTCACAAAGAGTGTTGAAACCACTGATTTCATTTTCAAGAATGACAATTCTGTTTCGTATCTTGAAACACTTACCGCTCAACAAAGCCTTCTTCAAGCTCAACTGAATCTCATTAGTGCAAAACTTGATAAAGTCCAAGCCGTCATCAGCCTCTATCAAGCACTCGGTGGTGGCCACGACTAAACCTTTATTTAACCTTTAAGTTATGGCAAATCAAATTAGTCCATTAGCCTCCATTGCCGCTTCGGCACAACTGGGTGAGAACATTAAGGTAGGACCTTTCGCAGTTATTGGTGAGAATGTCGTCATTGGTAACAACTGCGATATTCATGCCCATGTATCAATCCTTCCGGGAACAACCATTGGTTCTGACAACCGCTTCTTTGAAAATACTGTGGTAGGAGCAGAACCACAGAGTTTTCGCTACAAGGGAGGAGAAAGTCGCCTAGTTATTGGTAACGGCAATACCATTCGCGAAAATGTAGTAATAGCTGGATCTCTAAATGCAGACCATGCTACGACCATTGGTGACGAAAACTTCATTATGGATGGTGTGCATATCTGTCATGATGTGCAAATAGCCAACCACTGCGTTGTAGGCATTCATTCTCAGATTTCTGGAGATTGCTTGATAGAGGACAATGTCATTCTTTCATCGGCAGTTATCTTGCAACATAAAGTTCGTGTAGGTCGATACACTCTAGTACAAAATGGCTGCCGCACAAGAAAAGATATCCCGCCCTATATTATTCTTGGCGGAAATCCTGCTACATACCATGGAGTTAATGCTGAAATACTCTCCCAATATGCAGGCGTCAGTGAAAAAATTCTTCGCCATATTTCTAACACATATCGCCTTATATATATGGGCAACTTCTCTCTTGAAGATGCCCTCATCCGTATTGGGCAGCAGATTCCGCAGAGCGAAGAAATTGACAATATAGTTAATTTCATCAAAGCTTCAGAACAAGGGATTGTGAGGAGAATGAAAGAAGAACAATAATACAAACAACATAAAAAGACACGGAAAATAAGGTATTTTCCGTGTCTTTCATTTATTGCTCTTCGAAGTCCAAAAACAGTACTATTACAGCATGTAAAAAGCACAAATGTAGTAATCTCAATTCGGTTTAAGGATTTTTGGGGGTGTTAATAGTGCACAGTTCCTCCTTTCGATCTTTATTCTCAACCGAAAGAGAAGTGTTTCATGATACTGTCCTAAAAAAGTGTGTAAGCTCCCCAGTTCTTATATTTGTAGTGAATTCAAAAATCAAACAAAGAACAATGAAGCTTACAACAGAACAAAGATCGGAATTACTTTCCGAAATGGCCTCCAGTGAGGCTGGATTTAATGAGTTAGTTCGCGTACTTTTGGAGAGTTTTTCCAAGCAGGAGCGCGCCCTCTTTCTCGAGGAACATAAGGGTGAACAAGCCAATGGTTTCCGTCCCCGGCGTTGGCGGGGTCATGGTTGGAGTTTTCAACTTCGCATCCCTCGCACGCGTTCCAATGCTTTTCAACCAATGATTCTTGGTATTTTATCCTCTCAGGAGAGTGAGCGCACGCAGCTTTTTTACGAGTTGTATTCCCGTGGACTCTCCTGTGAAGACATTGCCGAGGTGGGTCGTCGCATCTACGGTCACCTTTACAGCAAAACAGCAGGTGAGCTATCTGGCTGGGGCTTGTTATAAGGAGATCCAAGAGTGGCTTTCGCGCCAACTTTCTCCTCACTATTTAGCCGTCTACATCGATGCCACGTTCTGTTCCACGCGTCGCGACGGGAGCGTCTCAAAGGAGGCTTACTACACGATGTTGGGACTGCTGCCCGACGGCAGTCGCGAGGTGCTCACGGTGGTAAATCACCCCACAGAAGGCGCAATTGCTTGGGAAATGGAACTGCAAGCTCTCAAGGAACGTGGCGTGAAACAAATCGACTTGATTGTGTCCGATGCTTTGAGCGGCATCGAAAATGCGGTATGTTCGGCTTTTCCCACAGCACTGCACCAACTTTGCGTTGTGCATTTCAAACGGAAGGTGTTGAACACTGTTTCCTCAAAAGACAAAGTCGAGCTCGGCGAGGAACTCAAAGAACTCTTTCCTATAGAGCATACCGACATGACGCCTCTTGCGGCCTATGAGAAATTGCGTATCTTTGCGCAGCGTTGGGGCAAAAAGTACCCGAGCCTTGCTCGTTTGGGCAATGAGCGCAACGCGGCCTATTTTACCTATTTGAGGTTCTCCGAGAGTGTGCGCCGAATGATTTACTCTACCAACTGGGTGGAACGATTGAATCGAAGTTACAAGCGCACTTTGCTCATGCGCGGGGCGATGCCTTCTCCCGCCTCTGTAGTTTATCTATTGGGATCTGTTGCCAAGGAGAAAACAGAAGGGACATATGCAAGACGGCTGCCGTATTTTGGGGAGTGGAAAATATGGTAAAATGGCGAAGAAATATCAACATCACAAATTGCCCTCATGCTTGGGGTACCCCAAGCATGAGGGCAAGGACGAGGAGAATCTTACACACTTTTTCGGACATTACCATGAAATTGTCAAAGCATCTATGTCTGGAGTGCTCTACCTGAGCAATATTCTTAAGCTCGTCATTCACAGTTTCTATAATGGCTCTTTTTCTGAGTAAAAGTCTGTCAGAAACACTCATTAAAGCTCCTTTCATGTTACTTTTCAACTTGGTAATAAGCTGTATTCCATCAACGAAAAGCCTCTGGAAAAGGTTCTTACTGATATATCCCTTGTCACCGAAGAGTTTTTCATGTATGAACTCTACAAAAGCTTTGTACTCCAAAGGCTTACGGTCATCAAGATCTCCCGGCGTTATCATAAAGTTGAGAAGCTCTCCTTTCTCATTGCAAATTAAGTGCAATTTAAAACCGAAGAACCAACCCATAGAGCATTTTCCTCTTTGGGCTATTCCTTTGAAAACTTTGTGAATATGTATTCTTTGGTTTTTGCAGACACGCAGTGGTGTGCTGTCAACGAAGCTTATGCCCGTGCATTTGCCCAAGAGGACCTTCTTGATAAACAAGGTTAAGGGTACGGCTACATCCCTTTCCAATTCTACTAAACGGTTATAAGAAACAACATTGGGAAACAGATGGCGAAGATGCTTGCATACTTTTTCAAGATAGAAATGTTTAAAGCAGCGATAACCAGAATCGTGAAAAAGAATCATTATCAGCATGACTTCTGCCTTTGACATTCTAGAATTTCGATGATATTTTCTTTTTCCAATAGGTTTTAGTGTATATTTTGCTATCATAGCATCAAAAAACTTGCAGAAGTCGTCTGCCATACAAAATATTTCAATAACTTTGTCTTCGGTGATCATAGCGATTTTTGTTTGTAATTCTATGTATATCAACACCTTAATGTTATAACAAATTTCGCTAATCACCAAATTTATAGACATTTATAATTCGTCGAACTCACGTTAATATACATTCAGCAGTAGAATTGGGTATAGAAGTTGTATTGAGGATAAACTATACTCAAGAAAACTTATCTGACCTTGAACTTATTTTTAAAGATTTTGATGATCTGAGCATGGAGAAAAGGAAACTTATTACTTTATCGATGAATAAAGTCTGGCAAGAAACAAATAAAAACTTGGACGATTCAGTAAATCGATTTATTGATTTAGCTGAAGAGTTCGGCTTTACAATACCTGATGCTGTTTTGGAAGATCACGTTCGTAACTCATGTTATGCTGATAAAGTCAATGAAGCTGTTATTAACTTTGATGGGAAAGTTTACAAATGCAATGCACGTGATTTTACAGATGAAAGACAGGAAGGAATGTTAGACAGTGATGGAAACATTATAATGGAACAGTATTCATTCAAAAAGAAATGAAGTCAGGATTCAGAACAAGCAATGCAAACAATGTTCAGTCTTTCCTATATGTGGTGGTGGCTGTAGCCAAATTGCATTGGAAAATGCAGGAAAAGATTACTGTATAGGAAAAGAAGGTATGGAAGAATCTATAAAACATATGTTCTTATCTAATTATTGCATAAAAAGAAATATATGAGAAATATTCTATCAACAGTATTTATCCTCTTGGCGTTAACAGTAAATGCTCAGAATTTTACAGGGCGCATAATTGACGAACAAGCGCAGCCGATGTCGTTTGCCACTATTTCCCTACTCAATTCTGTAGATTCAACAATCATTGCAGGAACGGTTTCAAACGATGACGGAACTTTTTCTATACAAAACACAAACAATCACACTGATGGGTTGTTGAGAATATCGTATATAGGATATGGAACTAAATATTTAGATGTAAAAGCAGGGGATGTCGGGACCATTCAAATGCAACCCAATGAACATGTCCTGAAAGAAGCTGTGATAAAAGGGCACAAACCTATCATAAGGCAAGAACATGAGAAAACAATCTTTGACCCGAAGCTAATAGCAAATATTGAAGCTATGAAGACCTTCGATGTGATGAAATTAGCTCCAGGAGTAATCATCATGCCAAATGGAAAAATACAAATAGCAGGAAAAGACGCTGCTGTATTTGTTGACGGCAGACAGCTTTCGAGTGATGAACTAACGGCTTATTTGAAAAGTTTAAGAACTTCGGATATTGATAAAATCGAGATAATGAGAAACCACGGAGGCGTAAACGATGCAAGCATTGCAGGTGGAGTCGTCAATATTATCACACAGAAAAAACGCATGGGCTTTGACGGCACCGCCGATATATATGCTTCAACCCCCAAGATCGGTTTTTACCACCACACTTCCACTATGAATTTCTTTTTCGGTCGTAAACAGTGGAATCTATATGGCATGTATTCGTATACACAAGACAGGAGTAAGCAATACAACGAAACTACAAACAATTATCTTTATAACAACACAAAACATTACAGTGTTGGAACTTATCTTTCAAACTTGAAAGAACATTTATACCATATCGGTGCAACATACAGCCTAACACCAAGGCATACTCTTGGTTTAGAACTGAACGGAATAAGTCTGTCACCTACTACCGACAGGGGACAGAATGCACAGACTTATTATATCTTGGAGCAGGCATATCAGGGAAATGCCTATCAAACTTATTTAGCGCATTCCGACTTTTACAACATCGTAGCCTCATATTCATGGAACATTGATGAACGGAACAGTAACCTTAAATTCCTATTGAACTATAGCAACAAGAAGTCCTTGTCGGACAATGAACTCGATAGCAAGTATTCGAGCTTATCAAAATATGATGTAAATGAGCGCGATATTACACATTCCAATGGACATGGTACATCAGCGACACTTGACTTCCGGAAAAACTATGTCAATGGGTGGAGCATCAGATTGGGTGGAAAAATCCAGAATAGTAAGCGAATCAGTGCCTTTAACAGTTCTGATAATCTTTCTGGAACGTTGATAGATACTAACTGGAACTACAAGGAAAACATCGCTGGAGGTTATATTGGGACATCAAAGGAGGCTGGAAAGTGGTACCTCTGTGGAATCATGCGTATGGAGAATACGAATGTAAAAGGCAATGCAACTGGCAGTAATAGCGTGAGTAAGAATTATACCGATTGGATCCCTTATCTTTATATCTCTTACAATACCAACCGACAATATAATTATTCGCTGTCCTATACACGTACCATCTACCGCCCTCCATTTTCGCTCATGAACGGCTATGTCAATCGTATCTCTGATGTACTCTATGACAAAGGTAATCCCGACCTGAAAGCGGAGCTGACAGATGTACTGGAGTTTTCAGCCTCGTATGGCAGGCATTCTTTTGCTATAACATTCCGTCATAAGCCGAATGCCATTACAGAACTGTTCGAAGTACAAGATGGCATTACCTACCATACTAATGTTAATTATGGAAGTGAATCAACTGGAACAATGAGTTATTCATATAGTGGAAACATACTGAGCTGGTGGCAATCAAACTTTTACGCTGCTGAGACCTATACAAGCATTCCCAGAAGCTATAACAGGAAGCATTTGCTTGGCGGACAAGTTAATTGGAATAACCGTATATCATTGAAGAACGTGGGAATATTATCTCTGGATTTTTATTGCACATCACCAACGATTATTGGCACTTCCTACCAGAAAGGATATGCCACTTTGGATTTGACAGCCGAGCACTCTTTTTTAAGGAACACTCTAACACTGCAAATCGGAGTTAACGACTTGTTCAATGGCTCTAAAGTGCGAATCAGCAATAAAGTGCCAACACTTGATTACAATGCATATATGAAAAATCAGAGCCAACTAGTTTGGTGCCGTCTGACTTTCAATTTCTCAACAAAGGTAAAAGTCGACGAGAATAGAATTCAAAACGACAATAATATAGGAAATAGATTATAAACCCCAATTCGGTTTAAGAAACGCTCTTTCATGAGTTTCTTAAACCGCACACTCATCC
>ERZ773051.929-NODE-929-length-17463-cov-5.343233_pt1 | contig 17463 bp, 15 predicted proteins | sample MGYA00580631_ERZ773051 | MGnify/ENA primary metagenome ERZ773051 (study PRJEB29015, sample SAMEA2738137) | human oral metagenome | biome: human oral; feature: human-associated habitat; material: saliva | place: China | collected 2204 ...
ATCATCCTTGATAGCCAACAATTCATCTTTCAGGGGGTCACCCTCAGGTAACATTTGAACCCATTCTTCATATCTTTGTTTATAATTCATTATTTTTAACCCTCCGATTATGTATCTTCATTTTAAACTAAAACAAGAAATGTTGAAACAATGGAATCCATAAAATATGCACTATAAAAAGCAGGCTATCAATAGCCTGCTGATGTAATAAATCAATTGAAAACTATACTTTCGCTTTTAGCTGTTTCTTAGTACGAATACCGATGATAATCAAAATTACCAATACAGAGACATAATTGCGGCAAAGGAAGTATTCTCTGGCAAAGTACCTACCGTTATCATTCCACTTGAATGTTGTGATGACTGTACAATTAGTGAAGAAACTGTTCAAAGTTGGATGAATGATAAACGCTAACTTACAAAAATGGTCGGTGGAATTATGGATTTCTTTGCCATCTATGGCCGTGAGCACCAACGTACACGACATACAATCTTTGATTTAGCAGTGACAGAATACTTACTACAACTAGAATTTTTTCAAGGTGAATACTGTGATTATGAAGTCATTCTTACTGGAGAAGAAACGAGAGGACAAACTATTTTTACACCAAATCCAAATAGTAAAATTCTTATCTTAAAAAATGCAGATACAATTCGATTTGAACAACAAATTATTTCAGACATTCACAAACTTACAACGCAAATAAACTAAAAAAGTCATGTACTCCATTACGAAGTACACGACTTTTATTTAACAATAGGAAATTCAAACCAGAATGTACTGCCTTCTCCAGGATTACTAATAACACCATATTTAGCATTATGTAGTTCGAGTATCTCTTTGACAATTGCCAAACCGATACCAGAACCACTTGATACACGTACATGTTCCTTATCAATCTTATAATAACGATCCCAAATCTTAGCGATATCTTCTGTGGCAATCCCTTCTCCAAAGTCTTGAATTTCGACACGAACCACATGATCCACTTTTTTCTCACGGACAATAATATGCTTTTTATCACCACTGTAGTTGATTGCATTTGTCATGAAGTTATTAAACACTTGTTCAATACGTTTCATATCTGCGTTGATAATCGCTTCATCGGCTAATTCAGTATCAATCGTGAAACCTTCTTGCATGTGATAAACATCATATTTTTGCAGCTGTGTATGAAGAACTTTCGTTAAATCAAAATTTTCTTTTTCTAGGCGAATCTTTTCTTCCTGTAATTTTGATAAATCTAACAAGTCATTCACTAGTGCATTTAAACGTTTTGATTCATCAATAATGACTTGAATATTTTCATCTGTCTTCTCTTCTGGAAGATCTTTCATCATCTCACCATAACCAGAAATCATTGTTAATGGCGTACGTAAATCATGTGATACATTCGCAATTAAATCACGTTTCGCTTTATCAGCCTTCTGTATATCCTGAGCAGCTGTTAATAATGTATCATTTAATTCTTCTGCTTCTCGATAGTTTTGTACTGTAACACGTTCATATTTACCCTCTGGTAATGACTTTGCAGATTGATTGATTAAAATTAATGGACGTGCAATTGTACGGTACATAATATATGTCAGTACTAGTACTGCAAGCAAGATAATTGCAGAGATATACCACATTTGCATCGACAATGTTTTCTTTGTCGTAGAAATTGGTGTGATATTACTGTAAACCATAACGATTGATTTATTACCATCGTGGTCTTTAATAATACGTGTATACGTAATATTACGGAAACGTTCACCATTGGTTGGTGTAATCAAGTTTGTATCTTGTACAACCATTGATTCACCCTTACCACTATTCTCAGCATTTGCTATCTGCGTTAGGATCTCATTGGAAGACATCTTGTATAAACGACAACCTAGATTTCCACTATCAGATTCAAAGTACGTATCCTCATACGTACCTGGAAAGATATTAGATTCTCGTAATACGCGAATGCATGTTTCATTGGTCTCTTGAACAATATTGATATATTGTTCAATATCATCCGCATCATCTTCTTCTTTTACGACATTTACTACTGCTTTTGATACATTCTCTACCGTACGCTTTTTACTTGCCTCATACATCGGCTCTAGTAGAACAGCTTGAAATATAAATACAATAGCCACAAGTACAAATGAGAATACAGAAAGATATAAACCAATCTTCCAACGTAGACTAATATTCTTTTTTGATTTAGGCGTCAACTTTTTCAAAACGATAGCCAACTCCTCTCAACGTAATAATATACTTTGCATAATCACCTAGATTTTTACGCAACAGTTTGATATGTGTATCTAGTGTACGATCATCCCCAAAGAAGTCATAACCCCATACATTCTGTAATAACTGTTCACGTGTTAAGGCAATACCCATATTTTTTACTAGATATATTAGAAGCTCATATTCCTTTGGAGATAATTGAATACGTCGACCTTCAATCGTTACAGTACGTGCGGAATAATCAATCACCATACCATCAATCTTGAACTGTTCTAAAGATACCGCTTCTACAGGATGTACTCTTTTTAAAATGGCATGAATACGCATCATTAACTCTTTTGAAGAAAATGGTTTAACAACATAATCATCAACACCAACATCAAAACCATGAATACGATCATATTCTTCACCTAAGGCGGATAATAGAATAAATGGTAAATGTGGCTTTGTCTTTTTAATTTCTTTCACTGCAGAAAAGCCATCCAAATGAGGCATCATAATATCCATGACAACAAGATCATAGTTATTCTTTTCGCATAGTTCTACTGCTTCCATGCCATCCGCAGCTTCAGCTGTTTCAAAACCTTCATGTTTTGCATATTTAATAATCAGTTCGCGAATCTTCGCTTCATCATCTACAATCAAAATCTTTGTCATGGAACATCCTCCTTATAAGTATCTTAGTAAAACTGTGTGAACAGTATGTGAATACTTTAAATACTTTCGATGAATTCAGCTACAACATCTAATTCAGGAACAACCACTTCATCGATGCAGCCTTTATCTGCAGCAGCTGGAATCTCAGGATTCATCGGAATCTGTGCGAGTAATGGTAAATGATACTTCTGTGCAACTTCATGTGCATGTGATTTACCAAAGACATAAATCTTCTCATCACAGTTAGGACATTGTACATAAGACATATTTTCAACAAGACCCAATACCTTAATATTCATCATTGATGCCATGTTAATAGCTTTTTCAACAACCATGGATACTAAATCCTGTGGACTTGTTACTACGATAATTCCATCAAGTGGTACAGATTGGAATAAAGTTAATGGAACATCACTTGTTCCTGGAGGCATATCTACAAACATGTAGTCTACTGCTTCCCATAATACTTCTGAATAGAATTGTTGCAGAATAGAAGCCACCATCGGACCACGCCAGATAACTGGGGTTTCATCCTTATCCAATAACATATTAGAAGAAATTAACTGCATTCCATTCTTTGTGATAGCTGGATAGATTGTACCCTTAAAGCCTTCCGCTTTTGATGTAACACCAAAAGATTTTCCTTGGGATGGACCAGTAATATCACCATCTAGTACAGCTACTCTATGATTTCTCTTTTGCATCATAGATGCCAGCATCGATGTCACAAATGACTTACCTACTCCACCCTTACCTGATACAATACCGATTACTTTCTTGACGCTTGCGCCCTCATGTAATTCAAATTTCTGAATACCTTTTTTATTAGGCATGCGGAAGCCATAGTCTTCCGGTGTTTTTCCTTTTGCGTTTCTTTCACTCATTTTCATCACCTCTTTACCCATTTTACTATAAACACTGATAATTTTTCTCTATTTTGCCTATATTCAAGTTATATATGATATTATTGTTGCGTTAAAGGAGATATATCATGTCAGGATATGTAGTTGTAGGTTCCCAATGGGGCGACGAAGGAAAAGGAAAAGTCGTAGATTTATTGGGTACTAACGTCAATATGGTAGTTCGTTTCCAAGGTGGTAATAACGCAGGCCATACCGTTGTCGTTAATAATAAAAAGATCATTTTACACTTATTACCATCAGGTATTTTAAACGCAGATGCTACATGCATTATTGGACCTGGTGTCGTTGTAAACCTATCCGTATTATTCAAAGAAATTGATACATTAGAATCACAAGGATTTACATGTAATCACTTAAAGATCAGTGACCGTGCTCACCTTCTTATGCCATATCACGTAAAGATTGATGAATTACAGGAATTACGTGCTGGAGCTGGTAAGATTGGCACAACCAAGAATGGTATCGGTCCATGTTATGCCGATAAATACACACGTATCGGTATCCGTGTTTGTGATTTACGTGATTGGGACGTATTCCAAGAAAAATTAAAAGTAGTACTTGCACAGAAGAACGAAGAAATCGTTAAACTCTTTAACGCAGAACCATTTGATTATGATGAAATGGTAGCTACATTCAAAGAATATAGAGAACGCCTACTACCAATGATTTGTGATGCGACAGATAAGATCAACAAAGCATTAGACGCAAAACAAGTTGTATTATTTGAAGGTGCACAAGCAAATATGTTGGATATCAACTATGGTACATATCCATATGTAACTTCATCATCCCCTACTGCAGCTGGTGTATGTGAAGGTGCAGGTGTATCCCCACGAAAACTAGACCATATCATCGGTGTAACAAAGGCTTACTCCACACGTGTTGGTGAAGGTCCATTCGTTACCGAGTTACAAGGTGATGATGCACATGCTTTACGCGAAAAAGGCTCAGAGTATGGTGCTACTACTGGAAGACCACGTCGTGTAGGTTGGTTAGACTTGCCAGTTGTTCGACAGGCTGTATTAATCAATGGTCTAACTGAAATGGCACTAACAAAACTAGATATCCTAACAGGCTATGAAAAGTTACCAGTTTGCGTAGGCTATGAAATCGAAGGCAAAGAGTATGATACAGTTCCTGCTTCCCTAAAGGACTATGCAAAAGCAAAACCAGTCTATAAGTACTTCGATGGTTGGACAGAAGATATCTCGAATGCAAGAACATTTGATGAATTACCAGCAAACTGCCAAAAGTATGTACGCTTCATCGAAGAATACACAGGTACAAAGTTCTGCTTAGTATCTGTAGGGCCAGACCGTAACGCAAATATTGTATTAAGAGACATTCTAAAATAGTCATTCAATCCATATCACATGTTGATATGGATTTTTTAAGGTATAAAAAGCCCCTAGTGAAGCATTAAAAGAAGGGCTTTTATTGCCCTTCCAGACTTGCAAGACGATTATTCGTATCTCTCACTTTGCCACCACCGTGAGATAAGCAACCACATTTAACAGCTTTATTGTAAAGTTCTTCAAAATTTATTTCGTCAATTAAGAAATCCACATTTTCACATTTTTTATAGCAATAATTCATCTCCTTTTTATCATCAACCACCTTGAGATGAATAATGCCGAATTGATCTGTTCCAAATAACTATTAACAGAAAGATACCTAATATTAGCCATAACCCACTAATCGCAAAATCAAAACTTGTAGGTAATGCAACATTTTGTGTAAAAATAACCGGCTTATAATAGATATACTCAAATGGTAAAAATTTCAAAATTTTCTCTATGTTAAATGGATAATAACTTAAAGGTAAAATAGATCCTGCCAAGAGACGGATTATATTCCAGATATTATCTCTAAGTGTTAAGATATTTTCAAATTTGAAACTTAATATACCAACCATTGCAAAAATGATATAGATATATGAAACACTAATAATATAGAAATATAAAATACTTATATTATGAAAACTAAAAATATTTACTTTATATACAATTTCCAAAAGCATCATTACAATCACAAAGAGAAAAAATATATGTAGCTTCGAAATAAATCTATAGCAAAGATAATGAATTGGCTTAACAATATACATATCTAAATCACCTGTGTGGATATCTTGCATAAGATTATATGCTATTTCACAATACGGCATCGTTATAAACTCCGTAAAACTAACTATTATTGAATAGAAAACTAACCATTGTAAATCAATGGAATAATTGTATGTGGATAGATTCGCCCATATTAAATATGTCAGTATAGCCTTGATAGGTAGTGTCAACAATAAAGAAGATAACTGTCCAGAATATGCTTTCATTTTTTTTAATTCAATCTTCGAAAATGCTAGCATCCTTTGTATATATCTAATTATTTGATGCATATATTTTTAGTCCATTCTTTGAAATAATTCTTACAAAAAACATCAATACTGCCAAAATAAGCAAATATCTAAGTATAATCCCAACTGATATATTTATATGCCCAATTACAATTTCAAATGGATAGTAAGTTACTAAACCAATAGGAATGATGTTCAGAAAAAAGTTCTGAAACCTTTTCGCAAAAAATCCCATTGGGTATTTTTTTATATCACTTACTGAATATAATAAGTTTCTAAAATTATCAATATTTTCTAACCAGAACGCTGTAAAACTTATTAGTAATTCAAGTAAACTGAAAATAAAATTTGCGAAAAATAAAAGTACAAATGCTAGTATTGTTCTCACAATATTGACATCAATTGCAAAACAATAAACGGAAACAATGAAAGCAATTAAACCAATTATTTGTTTTTCTAATATAATTGGAACGTTTATGGTATCCAACATATAGTGTATCCACATATTTTTAGGTTTGATAATGTAATTATCCAAATTCCCATCATTTATGTCATATGGTAATACATTTATTCCAAAGAATATTTCTTGGAATCCACTTGAAACCATTAACATTGCCGAGAAAACAAACATATCTCCCTGCACATATCCATCAGGTAGTATAAAGTTGCTAGAAATAGACCACCAGAAAAGTAAAATAAATGATAATTCAAAAAGCGAGTAAATAAGCAACATCCATACTTCAAAAGGATATGCGAGTACTTTTTTTATAGAGTTTTCAATCATTATTTTTATGTATGTCCACATAATCTAACACCTTATCTTCCAAAGTAACTCTCTTAATCTGCATCTCTTGAATTGAATACATATTAACTTTTTCTAAAAATATATTTATTTTGTCATTTTCTAGATAAAATTTACATGTGTAGTCATCTGTCTTTTCATATTTATATTCCGAGAAAACAATATCAAAATCAATTTTCTCATTAAAAATCAGTTCAACTTTTGTTGCTTCTTTTCTTGCACCAAACCTATCTACAGGCCCATCATATGTAATTTCACCTTTATCTAAATAAATAATCTTGTCGCAAATTCGTTCAACATCATTCAAATCATGCGAAGTATAAATAATTGTTGTATTATATTGCCTCTTTAAAAACATACAAAAATTCAATACTTCTATTTTACTTTGAATATCCATCCCTATTGTTGCTTCATCTAAAAATAATATTTTAGGATTGTGTAAAATTGTGGATACTAATTCCATTTTCTTTCTTTGTCCAAGCGATAGCTTGCGAACAGGAATATCTAAAAGTTCAATTGCATTAATTTTTTTTAATAACACTAATGCATCCTTGTATTTTTCACTATCAACATCATAAATAATTTTAAGATACTCAAAGGAATCACGAACAGGAAGATCATAAATCAAAGAACTTCTATTCCCCATCATTAATCCAATAGATTTCTTAAATTTTTCTTCACGTTTAGAAGGAGTAAATCCGTTCACAGAAATACTCCCCTCTGATGGCACTAAAATACCTGTCATCATTTTTATTAGCGTACTTTTACCAGCTCCATTTGATCCTAAAATACCTGTTATAGATCCTTCTTCAACAGTAAAATTAATGTTTTTAATCGCTTCAACTAATGTATATTCAGGATATAAAAATCCTGAAATTCCTTTCTTTGAAACTCTTATTTTATATGTCTTTTTTAAATCACTGCATATAATACTTTTCATTTAGCTCATCCTTTGTTTGCTTTTTGATTTTGGGCAAAATGGGTCAATAGAATAATATTTCCCAGAATTTATTTTTGCTCTAACATAGCATATTCCTTTTCCATAAAAACATTCTTTAAATTTGCTACAATCATAACATTCGGTATTTGCAAAAAGTTCTATGCTAGGTTCGATTACTTCCCTAAGCTTTTCTGATTTCCAAATATCATACAGTGATGACTCATATACATTTCCTACTTGTAAGTTACCCCGAATCAACTGTTCACATATTCCAACTGCTCCGTCATTATATATAACAAGCCCATTTTTACCATCGCTACAAGTTTGGATATCGTTATAATTTTTTGATTTGTGAAAAATAATTGGTTTAAAATCAATTTAGATAAATATCATTTGCAATAGGATGCTTCAAATAAATGTATATTGCTTTACTACATTTACTTGATTTTAAATAGATATATTCTTCACGGCGCATATGTTATTTCTTTCACATCTATTGTAGTACTTTTAATAGATATGTTAACCGTATATTATAATTTTTAAACTAAGTTAAGTAATTTTTTGAAGATTTGCGAAAATATTTACATAATCGAGAAGAAGTAAGTTTTAAACTTCCGACCTCTCACACCACAGTACGTACCGTTCGATATACGGCGGTTCACAACTTAATAACTATGTACTTCTTGGTAGTGGTCTGTTAGTGATAACAGACCTTTTAATTTTAGAATCTTCTTGCTGATTAGTGACCCTAGTCCACCTTTGGTACTGATAAGTCCCCCCAGAGTAAGACATATATCTTTCCTATCATCAATCTGACTCAATTGAGATTCGTGACCATCGAGCCAACAGTTTTCCTGGTTCTATCTTCAGATTTCATCTCACGATGGAAACCCTTGAATTCAGCTAAACCTTAGAGACTGCATTTCTTAGTTGGAGTTACTTTTGAACCCCGAGATATATGCCATGTCTGGCACAATAAAAAGAACTTCATGTTTGCGAAGTCCTTTTTCTGTAGATAACTATTTTGTTTCGTTAGCAACCTTAGCTGCCTGCTCACCAGCAATTTGACCAGATACAAATGTCCAAGACTGTGCCTGTCCACCCCAAGGTGAATATGCTGCACCAGATTTATTTGCAACACCTTCAGAATCCTGTCCTACAGCAAATAAATTAGCAATAGGCTTACCATCCTTAGTTAAAACATTCATGTTCACATCGACATCCAATGAACCAACAGTACCATATGAATATCCAGCACATTCAAATAAATAATAAGTATCTTTACCATTACCTAAAGTCTTAGCTAAAGTAGCTTCATCCATGTTTAGTTTTTCAGCAAGTTCCTTAGCCGTACCCTTAAATGCATTATTTGTCCCAACAGCCACATCAATAATCTTATCCAAGTCTGCAATTGGCGTATTAGCTGCTGGAACTTTACCACCTTGATCTAGACCAAATACACTTACTTTAGATGTTGTTTCTGATAATCCCTTATTTTTAATTGTATCAATTTGTTCTTGTGTATATGCATTGTAATAATGGAATCCAGGTGCGAATACAACACCTACTGTAAGTTCCTTATTTTCTGTACCAGATTCATCAAGATTCGATAATAGTTCACCCTTCTCGTTAACTTGTTTTGCATCTTGCGTAATTGAAAGAGCGGAAAGAATCGCCTTTTGATCAGCTGTTAATGAATCATCACGAATAATATTTGGGACTTGTGAGATATGTACCATCGGCAATGTACCTAATGCATATGTTGTACCCCCAACAGATTGGCCCATCTTAATACCAGTTCCATCATTCACTGTATCACCAATCTTATGGATGGTACTACCATATACTTCCTTCATCATTTCATCATTGCCTAAAAATCCACCTGTTGCCAAAATTACAGTTTTTCCATAAATTTCATATGTTGTACCATCAAAGGATTTTGCCTTTACACCAATAACTTTTCCATCTTTATCTGTAATTAATTCCTTAGCAGATAGTTCTAACATATAGTCATTCTTTTCATTCATTTGTTTAGCTTTATCTAAAGCATGTTTAAACTGATATGTATGATCAGGTCCAAATTTATACCATTTCTTATTATCAGCAGTATATACAGTCCATTCTTTTGTCCATTCTGGAACAACAAATGAGCCAAGTAATCCATTCATTCCATCAAAGCTGAAGTCAAAGTTATCCATATAATAGTCAAGTGCACTTCCTGAGTTATATACAGCTTTCTTAATGATATCTGCCTTTTCTTCTGTGCCGACATACTTAATCCAAGTGTTATATACATCATCAGCATTTATATAATCTTGACCATTATTATATTTATCTTTTAAGTTCTTTGAATTTAATGCCATTGGCCCATATACAGATGCGGAATTTCCACCAATTTCACCTGCAGCTTCAATACCAAATACTTTCGCACCTGATATTGCTGCAGCCGCATAAGATAAGACACCCGATCCACCTAGACCAACAACTATTACATCATATCCCTCTAATTTTTTGGTATCTGTTTTCTTCTCAGAAGCCTTAGACCAATCACTTACATCACCACCAGCAGACTCAATTGCACGAGAGACAATATTTTTGATGGCTCCTGAAGATGTTGTAGCACCTGTAATGGAATCAACACCAACAGACTGCGCTTCTAGAATACGAGGAATTAATTTTTCTTTTGCGACGTTAAACCACTGTGCTGTTTCAGAGTCGTGTTCTTCAGTAATTTCAATATCTGTAATCTTGTTATCCTTTATAGTAACAACACCAGTCATCATGCCTGAAACACCAAAACTAGCAACAGTCTCTGTGTATTGACCATCTTTTAAAGCTTTCTTTTCTTTTGTTTCCGGATTCGTCTGGGCTTGAGATAAGATATCTTTATATGCATTTTTAACAGCATTTGACGTTTCGGTTGCACCACTAACCCCATCAATTTCAGCAGATTGCTTTTTTAATAATTGCTTTTCTAACTCAGTTGCTGCTTTACCACCAATTGATTCTGTTTCATTTGATGCATCAATCGTAACTTTCTTTAATTCATTTGCACTAAATTCAGCTGTGACTTTTACCCCTGGATTATGTCCCGATGCCTCAGCAGAATATGTCCCTGCCTTATACTTTGCTTCTTTGGAACTATTACAGCCCACTAAAGAAGCCATAATCGTTGTACATAGAATACTCTTTAATATTCTATTCATTGTTTTTCCTCCCTTAATTTGATATTTTGATTATAAACATTGGAATTGTTCCAAGGTCAAAAAAGTTATTTTTATTTATTATTTCACAAAGGAGGAATATGAATATACAAGAAGCCAGTATTGCTACAGGGATATCAAAAGATATGATCCGTTTTTACGAAAGAAAAGGATTAATACATCCAAGCAGACATCCAGAAAACAATTATCGTAATTATAGTATGAGTGATATTCATATCCTAGTAACCATTAAATTTTATAGTAGTCTAGGAATAACGATATCAAAAATTGGTGAAATTTTAGCAGAAGGTAATATTCCTTTAGCAATTACATCCTTCAATGATCGATTAGAACAATTAGAAGAAGAAGCGTTTTGGGCAAAGACTAAGTATCTACTTGCATCCGATACTTATCATTTACTTGAGAAATATAATCAAGGTATTGATTTTGATATAGGAAATCACCCTACTCAATATTATTACCCTACAGCAAACGTACAAAAATCAAATACCTTAACAACCATAAACAAAATTCAAGTATCTAGATTAGTATTTAGAATTCAAGAACATAACAAAAACAATCAAAATTATCCTCAAGATACTGGTTTATTACTAATTAAGCAAAATAAATTTATAAATGGAAATTATCAAGTAATTGAAAAGCATAAATTCTATAGAATTATTAAAGAAGTTAAAAACAATGAATTAATCAGTGTAGCTGAGCTACGAAAATTACAAAATCGAATCAAAAATGAAGGTTTCAAACCTTACGGGGACATCTTTATCTATTCTATATTTCATAATATTCCTGATAGTACTTCAGAGACACTGTGCATTGAATTTATGATTCAGTAATTTTAAAAGGTCGACATTAATTCGACCTTTGTTTTTCATTAGAAAATCTGATTTGATTTATATCTATTTACAGCTGTAAGACAAAATCCAACGAAAGCCGCAAGAAGAGCTGCTACATATCCAGAAAGATTTGTAGTATCTGCTGTCTTTGGCGTTTGAGTAGATGGTGTTGGAGTTGGTACAGGTGCCAAAACATATTCATAAACAACATGTGTTGTACCTTCTAATAATAATCCTGAAACAAGAGATGTTGCACTTGGCCCAACAAGATTGTAAACATCACCATTATACGTGATTGTTTGTGGTAGTTCAGAAGTATTTTCTGCTGCATCATACATTCCTAAAGAACCATCTGCATTGAAAAGTGGACGTAATGTTGTGTCCATATAAGATGGTTGTAGTTGTGTTGATGTACCTTGAATAACATAATCAACAACTACATCACCAAATTGCACCATTGAAACATCCTGGTCAGCCATATCTTCTGATACAGGTACGTAGTATGTTAATGCAGGCGCATTTCGTAAAGTAAATGTATCCACATAGTTAAAGAAAGTAGAAGCGTTGATATTTGTATCATTTGGAATCGTTCTCCAATCACCATTATTTGGCGTGATATAGGTATTTGGATTAGCTACTGATTTGATTAAATGACCATCATTTACATATTCATCGGTAATTAATGATACATCAGATAAACCACCCACATTTTCCGGGTCACCATTCATTGTAACTGTATGATTAGAGTATTCTTCCAAGGATTGGCATCCAGATTCATATCCACGAACTGTCGAAGCTCCATCACTTGCCTTCCACTCAGCTCTAGCATCAAGTGGTAAATACTTGATGTTCTTCGCTTGATCCATTGGTATAGTAACTTGTACTAAAACTGCCTGGCTATGATTTTGCGTTGTATACAAGTTATAAGACTTCACAATTTGAGCATCCTGAAGATAATCATTGCCTGATAATGTATATGCTTTTTTGCCAGCTGCTAATTCTTCAGCTGTTGGAATACCATAGTCATCTCCACCTGAATAATCCGCTTCATAATAGTCAACAATAGACATAGGTACATTAACATCTACCGGATTACCACTTGCGTCTCTTGTACCAATTAATGTGAACTTCACATTCGCATTATCAATGTTAGGTATACGAATGAGTAAATCACTTACTGTTTGTCCCTCATCACTTGTATGCATTCTCTGATATGCAACTGTAAAACTATATGTAACACCAGTACCATCTTCACTAAGTGTTGCTGGTAAACCTTCGACGTTAACATAACCACCAATATCGACAATATTGTCTACTGCAGTCAGGGCAGAACTAGCAGTTGAAACTGAAGTTGAATATGGTGTTGAGATAGCACTGGGTAAAGATTGTGTACCTGTTACAGGTGCTGTTGGAGTAACTGTTGTAGTTGTTGTGCTCGTTGTTGGAGAAGTAGTTGTAGATGATTCTGAAGTGGCAGCTGGACTAGCTTGCGTTGTTGTATTCGTTTCTTCTGCGTATGTTACTTGGTTACCAACAAGTACCAAAGCAGTTGAAATTGTCAATCCTGCACATAATGATTTAAGATATTTCTTCATTGAATTAGTGTCCTCCGTTTTTGTTATTCTCAACATATGATTTTCAACTTCTAAATCATAATGCAGATATTTTACGGTGTCTAAAAACGTTTGTCAATGCTAATGCAACTACATTAAAAATAACTTAAATATTTTACATTTTGTTGTTATTTTCATGAATAAAAACTGCATGGAATTCATCCATACAGTCTTCATTCTAATATTGTAAATTTAAAGAATCCCAACACGTTTATAGATTGTGTCAACATTACGTACATGGTACATCGGGTCAAAACAATCCTCAATTTCTTCTAATGTTAAGGTGCTTGTTACATCAGAATTTGCTAACATCAACTCTTTGAAATTGAGATTATTTTCCCATGCTTTAATTGCCTGTGGTTGTACCGTATCATATGCCTTTTCACGTGACCAACCCTTTTCAATGAGTTTTAACATGAAGCGTTGAGAGAAGATAACACCATTTGTTAACCAGATATTCTTCTTCATATTTTCTGGGAATACTGTTAAATCTTTTAGAATTCTTCCAAAGCGATTTAACATGTAATCCAATAGTTCTGTTCCATCAGCACAGATAATACGCTCTACACCTGAGTGAGAAATATCTCTTTCATGCCATAGTGGAATATCTTCATATGCTGCTAACATATATCCACGCATCACTCTTGCAGCACCGCAAATATTCTCTGAGCCAATTGGGTTACGCTTATGTGGCATTGCACTGGAACCCTTTTGTCCTTTATTGAAATGTTCTTCTGCTTCGCGAACTTCCGTTCTCTGTAAATGGCGAATCTCCGTTGCCATCTGTTCTAAGGATGAGGCAATCAAGGCCAAGATTGCGAAGTAATGTGCATGACGATCACGTTGTAATACCTGCGTAGAAATAGCGGCACTTTGAATACCTAACTTTTCACATACATAATCTTGTACAAATGGAGGAATATTTGCAAATGTTCCGACTGCACCAGAAATCTTACCTGCTTCGACATCCTTGCATGCAAGTTCAAAGCGTTCTAGATTCCGTTTCATCTCTTCATACCATAGCGCAAACACAAGACCAAAGGTTGTAATTTCCGCATGTACACCATGCGTTCTACCCATCATAACTGTATCTTTGTATTTCAGAGCATTTGTCTTAAGAATATCCATAAATGTATGAATATCTTCGCGTAAAATCTTATTTGCATTCTTGAAGCGAATACCATTAGCTGTATCTACCACATCAGTGGAAGTGACACCATAGTGAATCCACTTTTTTTCTTCACCAAGACTTTCAGATACACATCTTGTAAAAGCGACTACGTCGTGTCTTGTTTCTTGCTCAATTTCCAGAATACGATTTACATCAAATTTTGCATTCTTACGAATCTTTTCAACATCCTCAGCTGGAATTTCGCCTAGCTTTGACCAAGCTTCATCAATGAGAATTTCTACATCTAACCACGCCTGGAACTTTGCTTCTTCACTCCATACATCACGCATTACTTGTCGGGAATATCTTTCAATCATAGCCTCTCTCCTTTTTCCATTAGAAACAACTGCCTGATTTATTTTTCAAGTATGTCATTTACATACTTGCGCGCATCCTCAATGTTATCAGCCACAACTAGTACAACAACTCTACCATTATCCTCCAAAACTGCATTTGATATCTTAAATACCTCGGTTGGATAATTATTTTCAATCGTTATTTTTTGTGAATCTAAATATGTTAGTAAGTGTTGGCGGAGTACATCAACACTTGTATCTTCATCTGCCACAAAAACAGCTATAGTATTCGAGTTTCCTTTATCATTTGCAAGATAGGCAACCTTATCATCTGTTAAATCTTCACCTTGCATAAAGACACTATCCATAACCTTATCGCTTACTTGTTCCATAGAGTCTGATAGGTTTAATTTTCGTAGTAATTGGGAAGCGACTTTTCCTGCGTCTAATACACGATTTGTATCACGGGTCACAGAAGTGTTATGACGAGTAGTACAACCCACCAGGAAACATAGTGTTAATACAAGAACTAATTTCTTTAACATGTATCTATTCCTCATCTCCATTAAGAATGGAATAACTCCCCATTATCCGCATCTTCTGTACCAAATTGTGGAAGCTCTGGTAATTCATCTAAACTCAATAGTTTAAAGGAATCTAAGAATTCATCTGTTACAGAATATAGAATTGGTCTTCCTGCCGCTTCACTACGACCATCTTCTTGAATTAAGCCTCTAGCTACTAACTTTCGTAACATTACATCTGCGCCAACACCACGAATTTCTTCAATTTCAACACGTGTGATTGGTTGTTTGTATGCGATGATTGCCAGTGTCTCTAAAGCCGCATTGGAAAGTTTAGCTTCCGTAGAAGTTTGGAATAACTTCTTCGCAGCATCATGAATAGATGCCTTGGATAAGAAACGATATTTCTCACCAAAACGTGCTATTTCAATACCACGACTTTCTTGTAAGTAGTATTTTTGAAGATCATCAAATAACTCTGCCACATATTCTTCTGTCGCATCCATAGACGCAGCAGCCTGCTCAATTGATAAACCATCATCCCCACAAAGGAATAATAGTCCTTCTAATATCGCAAGCATACGTTCCTTTGGATCTGGTTGTTGTTCCTCTGATGATGAAGTTGTTTCATCAAATTCTTCATCCAATACAGCAGCGTTATCTTCTACGATTGTCTGATTTTCCATTTCACTCATTCACCATCTCTCCTCTTCTAAACCAAATTACTTCTTGTTCATCAACCGTAAAGAATAACTTATGTTGACGAGCAAGATCTAAAACAGCTAGGAATGTCGCAATGAACATCTGAGGTTCATGCACATCGTCTAATAATGCCTCAAAGCGGAAGGTTTCAGGTAGATGGTCTAACTTTGCACGTACTTCAATCTGACGATCTTCCATTGAGATTTCTCTGACTGTATAACGTGCTTCTATCGGTTTGGACAACTGCATACGCATCAAGATGCGTTTCATTGCCTTCATTAAATCATACGGATTTCCTTCAACCTTTAACTCTTCATCAGAATGTTTCATCCATTGATCAACTTCCGTACTAAGCGGTCTACCCATCATCATTTGACGTTCTTCAAACAAGGCATTCAAACTTTCACTGATTTCCTTATATTGCTGGTATTCCAACAAACGACGAACCAAGCGTTCCTTTGGATCTTCCTCATACTCATCTTCTAACTCTTCCTTATTACCAGGAATCATTTTCTTAGACTTATATTCGATTAAAGTCGCAAGTTCCGCCAAATATTCACCCGCAATCTCTAAATGCAATTGTTGCATAGAGTTTAAGTACGCAATGTATTGGTCAGTTAACTCGTTCATATCTAAGTCCATCAAATCCATTTGTTTCTCTTTGATGAGATGTAACATTAGATCAAGAGGACCATCAAATTTTTCTATCGTTACCTTGAATTCTTCCATATTTTTTACCTTTTGCATTATATCAAATAATCCCCCATCTAACCATATCAATCTAATGATAGCTATGATGGTAAATAAAAAACTACCCGAAGGCAGTTTTAATCCAACACAGATAATACTCTTTTTAAATAATTTACTTCCACTTTGGTTTCTATTATTTGAAAATAGAATTTATATTTTACTTGAAAACAATTGTTGCTATAAGTATAAACCTTTTTTGACACTTTCATTGACCAACTCTTTAGTCAGTTTCCATAATTCTTCCGATTCATCCTTTATAAATTTTTTCTTTTCCAATACCATATCAGCACTAATATTATCTGGATTATAATTTAGTTCTGATACTTCTAAATGATTGATAAGTGGTACAAGTGCATCGATTACTCTTGCATATCTTGCTTCAGAACTCTGCCCTTTTTCAAATTCCAACCACAAATTTTTCATTTGTAAATATTTTTCTTCTGGAAGGAGGCTC
>ERZ773051.932-NODE-932-length-17421-cov-10.653806_pt1 | contig 17421 bp, 8 predicted proteins | sample MGYA00580631_ERZ773051 | MGnify/ENA primary metagenome ERZ773051 (study PRJEB29015, sample SAMEA2738137) | human oral metagenome | biome: human oral; feature: human-associated habitat; material: saliva | place: China | collected 2204 ...
GTCTGCCATACAAAAGATTTCTGTAATTTTGTCTTCGGTGATCATAGCGATTTTTTGTTTGTGATTATTTGAATTTCAATACCTTAGAGTTATAATAAATTTCGCTAATCACCAAATCTATAGACACTTATAATTCGTCGAACTCACGTTATTTATATGGAGTTTGCGTTAATTTGCTAAATTTGCATCGCAGATACGATAAAAAACAAGTGGAGGAAGCAGGCTCCCGACCACCCTTGTTGCAATCTATTGAAACGCACAGTGATAATGCTATGGTTAACATGTTCTACATAATTATTTTATTTATTAAATCTCAAATCATTTATCCCTAAATTTCAATATGAAAAAAATCGTTTTTCTCATGCTTCTACTGCTTCTGCCGACAGTCTGCTTGCAGGTAGATGCACAAGAGGTTTATGGATGGAATCGCTACAACTCGCAGCACCCGGAGCAAATCGGCCCATGCAAGTTTGACGTGACTAACCCATCAGAGTTCCAAGTTCTGCGAACCCACGACTATAGTATTCGTGCCGGCGCATTTGCGGGCAAGAAGTATTATGTGCAAACGTGTGTGAAGACGAGTGACGATCCCGCTCCCTTGGCCTTTGGACTGTACGACTTCGCTACGGGTATGTTTACGAAAGTTGCTGATGCTACCGGCGAAAAGCCCTTTTATGATATGGCGTATGACTACAAGAATGGTATTATGTATGCCTTGGGTAAGGCCGGCCGCGTGAGCACGTTGCTCAAAGTAGATCTCGGCAGTGGCACTGTGATGGAAGTGACAGAGCTTGCTCAGGAGTTTGTTGCGCTCGCCGTTGACCTGCAAGGGCAAATTTATGCGGAAAATCCCTACAGCGAACTTGTGAAGCTTGCACTTGACGGCAACGAGGAGACGCTGAACAGTTGCGACTATTCGGCCAAAAGCGATTTGCAATCTATGGGAATTGACCACAAAAGTGGTAAGTTATGGTGGGCGATCCCAACGACTCGTGAGGGTACACAGCTCCTTGATATTGACGTGAACAATGGCTACAACGACAGTAACGTTGAACTTGTCGGCGAAAAACAAATTGTCGGTCTTGATTTTCCATACTCCACGCTCAAGGATGGTGCGCCGAGTATGGTGGAAAATTTCTCAGTAGAACCTACGAGTGCCGGAGCAATGATGGTGAACATCCGACTGAATGCTCCGCGACAGACAGTGGCAGGCGGCGTGCTTGGCGCTTGTTCGATTCATCTGCTACGTGGAGGCCGAGAGGTCTTTTCCAAAGACAATGTCGCGGCAGGTGAACTTATTACCTTTAGCGAGACACTTACGGCTGATGATCTTTACACCTATAAAGCCTATGCTTCCAACAGTGAGGGTAATGGCGAGGAGGCGGTAAAAATGCTTTACGTGGGTGAAGATATTCCCGATGCCGTCAGCGATATTCAGCTTGAGAAGCAGCTCGATGGTAAGCGTTGCAAAATTTCTTGGACAGCACCCACCAAGGGTATCAACGGCGGCTATGTCCCCGCTCGGCTTCGCTACAAAGTTGTGCGCTTACCTGACAATGTAGTTGTGGGCGAAGACGTCGACGCAACTACGATAATGGACAATACTATTCCTCGTCTCGCCAATTATCAATATCGCATTACTTCCATCGGGCGTCAAGAAGGCAAGTCTGCGCTGTCGTCAACTATCGTGCTCGGCACTGCGCATACTACGCCCTATTCTTGTCGTTTCACAACTGACGACCTGCCTCTCTGGACTTTCATCGATCGCAATCACGATGGTATTACGTGGAGGCAACGTATGGCGAAAGAAGGCATTTATTGCAGTTATAGTGAAAAACAAGCCGGCGACGATTGGGCTGTGTCTCGCCCCATTGCCTTAAAGGCGGGCACAAAGTATAAGATTGTGGTTACTGCCGCAGCCGCCAACCTTGAGCTTGTTGAGAAAATGAGTCTCCTCTTCGGTCAGGGCGATAGGGAAGAAGATCTTGCACAATATAGAGAGGTCGCTGCGTTTGAGGTGTCTAATGAAGAAGGTGCGCGCGCCGACTACGTGGCTTACTATACGCCTACGACTGACGGTAACGAGAACTTTGCCATCCGAATGAACTCCGATGCTAATAAATTCCAGCTTGAGGTTTTCAGTATCCTTATCAAAGAAGCCTCGGAAGGTTCGCTTCATGGCGTGGTGAAGCACGACGGTGCACCACTTGCTGACGTCAAACTTTCCCTCAAAGGGACAGACTTTACCGCTACGACTAATATGCTGGGTGAATGGAATATATCCCATGTTCCTGAAGCTGATTATACACTTGAAGCTCGTAAGGAAGGCTATGCGCTGCATAGGCAGACTGTGCGCGTGTCGGCTGATGAAACCGTCGCGTTAGAGATTGCCTTGAAGAAGTTGGAGAAACTTACTGTGGGTGGTCAAGTCACTTACGCCGGCGGAACGGCATTGAGTGACGCTCGCATTGTCATGACTGCCGAGAACTCCGATGCCCACTACGTGGCTTACACGAACGGTGAAGGTAAATATGCGATAGAGGACGTCTATGAGGGCGATTATCAGTTTGAAACCTCTCATCTTGGTTTGCTGCCCGACCGGCAACGTGTGAAGATTGAGGCCGGTGCAACCACGCTGCCCACCATCGCGCTCAAAGACAAAGTCGTTGCCCCGCGTCTCGTCAGTGCATCGGAGCAGAGCGATGCGGCCGTCGTGGCTTGGGAAGCGCCCATCGATACCGATTCTATTTTCTATTATAAAGGAAAAGGTGTTGCCCATATTGGTGTCTTTGCTTACACGCCTTACAGCATCGTCGGCACAGTGTTCCGTAAGGATATGGCTATCACGGCCGTCAAATGGCAGACCGACGAGTTTCGCGGGCCTCACAAGAAAGTGGACTTGGTGATATTTGCACTCGATAGCGAGGGGAAACCTACCAACAATATTCTTTACGAGCAGGCTAATCTACTCAATACCGATAATCAGTGGTGTCGCTACGAACTGCCCGAGCCGCTCGTTGTTAAAGGTGGTGCACTCGTGGCTTTCCGTTATGACGGTTATCTCAGTATGCTGGCTGATGCAGGCGAGTCCGAAGGTATCGACTTTGAGCCTAACGTTCACGTGATAAATACCGACTATCGTACCGCTGCTTTTGAGTATCTCGATCAGCACGATATGAAGAAGAATCTACTCATCGGTATCGATTATGCAATGCTTGCTCCCGATGGCTCTAAGATTGCTACTACTGTGCAGCGGCAGACGAAATATAATGTCTATCGCAAGCTTGAACAAGGCGGTGAAGATTGGAAATTCCTTGCATCAACAACTACCGATGTGCGCACTTACCGAGATTCTGAATTCGCTACGCTCCCGATGGGTTATTACCGTTATGCCGTTGCCAGCGTACTCCCTACTGATAGTGAGTCTGCTAGGGCTGCGTCTGCCTGTGTAGGTAGGAATCTGATAGCCAACCTCACGTTTAAGGTTAAGGCCAACGCCTCGTTGCCTGCCACAGTTCCGACAATCCGCTTACAAGCCGATGACGATAAAACAGAAGTCTATACCGCTACGCAAATAGACGAGACGACTTGGAATATTCCACATCTGACAAAGAAAAAATACCACTTATATGCCGAGCTTGACGGCTTTGATGATCTCAGTGCCGCACTGACAATTGATGGTGAGGAGACAGAATTTCGTCATGAACTGGATTTTAAAGAACGACTGTTGGCTCCCTATAATCTCAAAGTGGCGCAGCAAGGTGCCGATGTCACATTATCGTGGAACGAAGACAACTATATTTTCGACGACTTCGAGTCCTATGAGCCATTTACCCTTGAACCGGCTACGTCTGATAAGAACTGGATATATTGGGATATGGACAAGGCTCCGACCGTGGAGTTTGACAATATCTCTTTCAAGTATATGGGTTCTCCGATGAGTTATATGGTATTCAATCCTTACGCCACTACGCCGGCGTTGGTTTACTTCGATGCCGGATCCTTACCTTATTCCGGACGGCAGTGTCTGGCCTCTTTCGGCAATCGCGGCAAGAGTAACAACGATTTCGTATTCTCGCCCGTTCTTCATTTCACGGGAAAGGCCACCTTCCGATGCGTCGTGAAAAGTTTCACCAACGTACTTGGAGCAGCTTCCATCCGCGTCGGTTATACAAAAACGGATTATCCAAAGACAACGGCTGATATCGTTTGGCTCAGTGAGTCCTTGACGGTTTCCGACAAGATTTGGCAAGAGTTGTCTGTAGAAGTGCCCGTCGATGCTCGGCGTATGGTGTTGGTAAATGAAACGCCACGCGGCTTCTTCCTGATGGTAGACAATCTGTTTGTGGGAGAAGAATGCCCCTATGCTGATGGGAAGATCAAAAAGCCCTTGGTTGATCGTGCGGCGTATGAGGTGATGATAGATGGCCGGTTGGCTACTAACATTGACCAATCGGCAAAGCGGGTTCTGCTAACGGGGCTTTCTGCCGGGGAACACACGGCAGAAGTCTCGGCGGTTTATCAATCTGGACGGTCAGAAGTGAAACGTATCACGTTTGACGTGCAAGGCGGCACGGATATTAACAAAGCAACTGCCGCTCCCGACTTCTCGGCACATTTCTCTGCCGATGGCCGTTTGCTTACCGGTTCTGCGGTGGATCGTTGGGAAATCTACGATACCGGTGGTCGTTTTGTTTTGAAGGGCATGACCCACAATACTGATGTTTCAATGCTTTCTGCCGCTTACTATGTGGTGCGGCTGCATAATATGACCCGCACAAAGAGTCTGAAGTTAATGAAGAGATAACCAACGCAGGGTTATCTCCCAATTCACACCATATTATTTAACGTGAATTCGTCGAACTCACGTTAATCTATTACGGACTGACCCTTAAAAGAGTCAGTCCGTTTTTTTATGCGAATCTATGCATTGTCAGCCCTCGAAAACGCTGACCGCTTAGAATAACCAACTTTGCGCGCTTGGGACACTACCACTATGTATAGATTAATTGGCTCTGCTATAACTCCTCTTGCTCACCATCTGCATTCGATCTAAATTCAAAGATAAGTTCTGAAGCAGGAATATTACACTCTTTGAACAATCCTTGTAGAATGTTTATCTTAGTAGCAGTGCTATTATCTGTCCAAACATACAATTTCGGAGCGAGCTTGTGTCTCCCAATTTCTGGGTGTGTTAAGAAGCCTGGCTTTTCATTCGCACAAAGCCACTCTATGGTTGAACGTTTATCAATGAGAATATATCCACATACTTGTATAAGCATTTCTTTCCAAGTGTTTACAGTGTGTCTAATGCCTCTAAATGTAAATGCTTGTAAATTCTTGCCGGTAAATTCAAAATCTTCATCGTCGAGAGAAGCTGATTCTGCCTCACGTTTTAAAGGTTCAAATGTCGTAGTTGGCATAGGCCAAAGGCGCATAAATACATTTAGGAGTGCATTCTGCCGTGTCTTTAGTTCTTCCTCTGTCCATTGGTTGCAAGATCTCAGATAGATATTCAGACGGAATGCGCTATCTTTAAAACCATTCTCCATCTCTCTTTTTTCTATAAAAGGAAGATTGCTATATTGCGAATTATATCCCGTGAGCGTTAAGTTTGCCATAGTATGCAGATATTGCTCGTGTATTCGTTCCCAATCGGTACCCAGTTCTTCCTTCCATTTATCCGATAATGTTTGAGGCATAATATGTTCAATGGAGATCTTCTTCTCTAACAGCTTTTTTACAACCTCATGACTCTCTTTGTTGTCGTCTTGGTTTTCCAAGCGTTCCAAGATAAACATGCGAGTATTAGTAGGCATCTTATAAACTTGTCGAGTTTTAAAGTCCCTTTTTACTTCTTCGTCAGAAGGGAATGCAGAAGAATGTCTTTTCTTGAGCAGAATGTAGATCAATACATCTATATATGAAGGCTTTGAACCATCACTTGCTTTGTCAATCAGATTCTTTACTTCTCGATGAAGTGTTGCAAACAATTTGTTAAGAGCGTTGGATGGCAAGTTGCAGATTATTCGCCGTGCCCAATATGTCTCAATGACATCAAGCACACGATAAATTTCTGTCTCTTCTAGGTCAACGGAGTAAGCATAATCAAAGAATGCCATAAAGAATGGATAAGCAATGGTCGAATCTAAGGTGCGTAGTTGGTTCAATTTGCCATTCAACTTTTCATTCAATCTCTTTGTTTCTATTCTTGCATTATCTATTTGACTATATATCTTTGCATAGTGATGCATTTCCTCCAAGAGACTTGCTCTGTCAATATTTCTCTTTTCAGCATAGTCTTTAAAGATGTGGTATATCTTATTAATTCGCCCTATGTCCCCTCGCTTCATAGTAAGATAATCGCGAACAAATGAAGAAGGATCATATTTGGTAAACTCCTCAATCGGATTCCAAAAACGAGTATATAGCTTATCTTGTTCAGTCGGCGACAATGACATCAATAAATAGTTTCGTATTTTGTCCGCTTCGCTTAGATCAAGACCTGTAGAGTTTAAACTCTCAAAAATCAATTGCGGGTCATCGTCTTCATCAAGGCGTATGTTTATGACTTCGAGCTTTTTGATCGCATCAAAGAGCTCATCAAGTGTTAATCCGGAACGGGTGATTTTATCATAGAGAAAATCATAGTTACGAGTAACGTTCGACTCTTTTATATGTTGTTCTTTAGAACTCTCAAATAATGCATCAAAAGCTTGCAGGTCTTTCTTGATTGGTTTTAGCTTTACCTTACGCTCATCTTCTTGATACTCGTCTACCAAATAACACTTGTGGATTTTCTTTGCAAGTTTTGCATCTGCTGATTTTATCAGTCCTTCTTTTTCAGCGTTTATCATTGCTATTAATAACAACGATACGGTTGTAATGCGTTGTTGTCCATCAATGATTAGTCTGTCTTCTGTACCAGGCTGAATGCGTGAAACAATACTCCCAAAGAAATGGCTTTTACGGTCACTTTGATGCAGCTTTTTTAAGTCTTGAAATAGCTGCTCGCAATTCTCTTCTTTCCAATCATAATTACGCTGATACAAAGGAATGATAAATCGTTTATCTGCTCCATCAAAGAACTTTATCAGCGGTTGTGCGTCGCCTTTCATATAGTAATTTCTAAAATGAGTTCAATGTTATTGCCGTTAAAATAGGATTTTCTTGGTATAAACGTTGACGATGCAAATATACGTAAAAAATGGAGTGTTTAGTGAAATGATAATTAAAATATAGTTTTGTACTTTTAGTGCTTTTTGGGGAATTACCCTTCTCCCCCCCCCTCTCTCTACCATCTCAACTTCGAAGCCTTATTATATGTGGCATAGTTCATACGATCGTTGATCTTTATGCCTTTCCTTCTAAAAATATTTCTCTGTATTGATTTGCAAATGCTACCTTTGCCTAGTTATCTAGGTTTTTCCTTTTTGGTCTTGTAAGGTTAAGAGGGTTGGCAAGAGTCTGTGCAAATGAAAGTAGAATAGATGTCGCCAAGTATTATCGCCCGATCATTAAAACCAATCTGGTTCCTGCTACTTTAGCCACTATGTTCAGTCTTATGCTAAGCGGATGTATACTCTATGAACTTTGGTTTAATCATTTGAGGAATGTAACGCTTACTACGTTGTTTGTTTGGGCCATTCTTCTTGTCATAAAGTGGTTGTTGCCATTGATTATGCTTAAATATCAGAATAAACGGCATGGAGATTATCTATTTCATGATACGATCTATCAGAAGAATGCCTTAAATGCGATTCATGTATAATGTGTTGGGCTCGTCGTAGCTTATAGCGGTGCGAGGATGTAGTATAGAAGCATTGCCTCCAAACCGGTGGGGGATAGGGTAGCTTTATTGCTTGGAAATAGGACTTTGCATATTATATATCGGGCTTACTTGCCAATTCGTCATTCATTAAATAGTTCTCCTAATAAAAGTTTGCTTAAAGCTGGCGAACGTGTTGTCTTTGCCACCGATAAGAACTAAACATAGAACTAATAATGACGCAAGAAAAATCTTTATCTATCCTCGGTTGGGTGGCAACGGCAACAGCGATGGCCATGTATGTATCTTATATTCCGCAGATTAGTTCGAATCTTGCCGAGCATCATTTTTGGCTTTACGGCCTCTGCTACGGCTTTTTAAAGATATCGCCAATTTGCAAAGATCCGCAGATAGACTAAGCGGAATATCTACGTATAGGAATACGTTGTTTTAAAAAGGCCTCAGGAGTGACAACCCTTACCTCCTGAGGCCTTCTCATATATATATAATGGCGCTTGTTCGCCAAAGGCTTTGTCGGCGCAAGCGTGCTTCGTGCGACGAAGTTGCTTTGTGCTTTTTGTGAGGAGGCTGATTGAGATGACTTCTATTGCCCGCATCCGGCGCGTTTCTCGAGATGCTTTTGGAAAGAATATTAACCAATAAACGCGTTAATTTTATATTCAAAAACAAACGGTAAAGACATTTGTGGTAGTTTACGCTTCTTTCGCGCTCGTCAGTATTTTTCCATATGTTGGCTTTGAGAGAATCCTGTATTTTTGCAGGTGAAGGTCGGTTTTATCCTTGGCTCACCTTTGCCGGCGGCAGAGGTTTTAGCGTTATCGAAGCATTTTGTTGCAGAAGGGCCGCTTTCAAGTATTTACATAATCCGTGTAGTTGGCAACTGCACAAATATAAAAATAAAGGTATATGAGAAAAGCTGTCATCACGATGTGTGCCTTAAGTTTGGCTTTGCTCAAACTGTCCGCACAAGAGAATCAAGTCGGAATCCCTCCCTTGACAGGCTGGCGCTATTACGGAGGAGATGAGTTTAATGGAACCTCGATCAACCGGAAGCTGTGGGGGATCTATGGCGATAAAACAAAGCAGTATAGTTTTGATACCTATGGCAACAATAAAGATCAAGGCATGGCGCAGACATATCGCGACCAAATGGTCACGGTGCGCAATGGCTTGGCTTCGATACGTGCCACGCGCGAAGCTATACGCACGGGGCTTCGTAAGGAAGATGGCGATCCGTCGAATACCGATTATAGCGTGAAGATGCGCGACCCTATCCCGCCTAAGCATGGCTATACGAAGCAGGGATGGTGGTCGGGAGCACTTTCCGGTCGAGATGCAGATGGGGGCGGCAACTATTATCCGCTTTACTCGCGAATCGAGATAAAAGCGAAGATTCCCTTCTGCATTGGCACCTGGATGTCCCTGTGGCTTCGTCATAGCAATGGATCGAGTCTGTTTGAGATCGATTTGGAAGAATTCTTCGTAAACGATGATGCCCGCGCCTTCGCAGGTAAACATGGATACAACTCCGGCAATGCGAATCGATATGTGCACCAGTCTATTCACGGCTTAGACTACAACTTAGGTATGGTCTATGACAAAAAGAAGCAGCAGTATGTATTCGTAAATGGCTATAATCATAATGCATATACAGACCGTATAAAGCCCATCTCGTTTAACCCTTCGGATGACTTCCACGTCTATGGGGCGCAGATTGATCCTGAGCCGGGCGACTCCTCTCGCCATTTGGCCGTGACGTTCTTATTAGACGGCCGAGTAAGGTCCGTCTTCCGTACCATAGAGCACAAGACGGCCGAGAATGTCATTGATCCAAGAGATAAGAAGCCGATGAAAGATAAGTATCCCTATCGCTACAGTGCCCTCTTGAAAAAGGAGAATATGAAGTTTGGCATTGAACGCGTGTGGGATGTGGCCATCACGGGCCAGATTGGCGGTAAGCATGACGACAGCGAAAAGAACAAGGGCGGCGGTGTGCTTTATCCGGAAGAAGATCCGCAGTATAATAACGATATCAGCAAAGTACCCAAGAATTATGTGATGGATATTGACTGGTTGCGCGTCTATAAACGAGCTAACCGACTAATCTGGATTGGCTCTCAGCCTGCAGCCGACGATCAGCGACAAACAAAAGGTATGTTCAAAATACCGACCAGCCGCTTGGATAAATTGAAAGTAGGCGACAAACTCATCCTCGACATCGATACGCTTTCTGCTAACGAGCGTCGTGGTGTGGGGCCGTCATCTTTAGATATATGCAGCAAGCAAGGGGCGAGCATCGTTGCGCTTAAGCCGCACGTTGCGAGAAATGATGCACAAGTCACCTTCTATGTTACCGACGACCATATGCTGGAGGCATTAAAGAAAGACGGGTGCTATGTAAAAGGTGATAACATTCGCATCTTCTCCCTCGTGCACGAGGTAAAGGAGAGCAGCCTTTGGAATGGTTTTAAGCACATAGATGAAGCCAAGGTCATCATACCAAAACTGATGTTCGATAAAGTGCGTGAAGGCTGGCAATTGGAGTTTGTCGTGCGTGATGTAAGTCCGAAAGGAAAAATCTTTTTGCCGCAGTTCAATAATAGTATAGACCTGTCTGCTTCACGCGAGGAGATACCCTATCGAATCGAACTCAAGGCTGAGCACGTCAAGATGTTGCGCGAAAATGGTCTGCAAATTGCCGGCAATGGATATTATCTACGCAACGTCCGACTCATAGATCGAAATACAACGACGAGAATCAACGCTATTGCTGCTCCTCAACAAGAGGCCGGCGCTGTATATTCAATCAATGGTGTGAAAGTAAGAGATGCGCACGAGGCGGACGAACTGCCTCCCGGCATTTATATCATTGATGGCAAGAAGGTCATCGTAAAATAACATCAAATCCGTCATTAGGGTTGTCCTATTTTGTAACGAACAAAGGGCAAGGTTAATTAGCGATTATAGCTGACGACTATCCTCAGCGCTTATTTTTTTTCTCCTTTTTCCTATCCGCAATAGCCACGCAACGGCATTGCGGATATTTTTGTCGATGCACAAGGATGTGTTCGAAATGTTAGCACATCATAATGGTCATTATGTCGCTTTCCGACATTGTACGTTTGTCGTTACGATAACGTCTTCCGATAGTAAAAACGAAGATAGAAAAGATCTTTTTAAGCCTTGATCTTAAAATTGTCGTCACCTTTTTTTGTTATATATGTGCTTTATCGTAATTTTGCAATCTTTAATAATGCTAAATTTAATTTTTGTATAACAATTCCAGCAGGTCATCAAATTTAAAGAACAATATTATCCCGGATCTGCGTATAAATTAAGAATGAAATGCAAAAGAAAGAATTATCATCAAATGAGTTAATCAAGAATATTGGTAAACGCAAATATATAGAACCGAGATGTCAATCATTTTATATAGAACACCCACATCTAATGACTCACAGTGTAGATTCCTCAATGAACAATGATGACGTAAGCCAAGATCCTGATGATCCTTGGAACACAGGACAAGGTGATTGACTGGTAAATTATTTTGTGTGACGATAAGAATTTAATAGAGACTATTAGGAAAGACCATGCTTAGCTCGCCAGTCGAGAAGGTAGCTTATTAGAGAGATTTTATCAAACGAAAATCAAATGTTTATTGATCGGACAAATTAATGGAGTTAAAAATGAAACAAAGAATCTTATTGCCGTTTATGTGCTTGGCAGCTTCGTTATTCACACAATCTTGTTCTTCAGAACTAGATGATAACACAAAACCAAAAGTCGTTCCGAAAGAAGAAATGCTGACCATTACCATTACAGCCGGGACAACTGAGGATTCTACTGCTACAAAGGCAGTGATAACAGAAAAGAGTGGCAATACAAGTCCATGGAAATGGGAAAAGAACGATATGCTGCAGCTAATAACGACTAACCCATCAACAAATGAGAAGGTAGTTACACAGCTGAAATTGCTTGCTTCGGAAGCAGGTAAAGAAAAAGGTATATTTACCGGAACAATACCAAAAAATAATATAACAAGCGGATCATATTACCGCTTCTTCTATACAGGTAGGACCATCAGTAGTGCCGAAGCTAAAGCCGGTAAGCTAATGATCGACCTTTCTCAGCAGACAGGCAAGTTGGGAGATTTGAAAAACTACTGTGTGCTCTCGGGCACAGGGCAGATTCTTGTTTCTGGAAATAAAGCAGAAATAGAAGGTAGCATAAAGTTGAAGAATGCCTTTGCCGTGGCCCATTTTGCGATGAAGACAGGTGACGGAACGCAGATTGAACAGGTTGGAATACGAGGCACCGGTCTTTACTGCGTCGCAAGTGTTAATTTGAATGACGGAAATGCGACCGGCATTGTGGAAACCGATATAAAAGAAGCCAATACTGATGGAAGCATTATGTTTCCTCAAGGGGTAACAGACTTCTATGTAACATTAGTTCCTGCCACGGCTTCTCCGACTTTCGATGCGTACTATTCTGGTTCTTTTAATACGTTGGTTTCTACCGTACCTGTTGAAAAAGACTATCCTGAAGAAGAATCCTTCGTTTATTATAAAGGTAGTAAAGCGGCTTTCTCTGTCAGCAACAATAAGAAAGTGGCTATTACCAATGGCAATATGCAGTATGTAATGCCTGTGACGACGTATACATCATCAACGATGAAGCCAAAAGAGCTGAAAGCCAATGATTTTGTAAGATGGGCTGCTTCAAAACCCCTTAAAGTGACCGGTAATTATAAAGAACACGCCGGATACTACAGGTTAGCACCGGAGCAGTGGGAAATGGCAATGCCAAGAAATGGTAAAACCGGTGGCGTTTATACATATTCTACAGTTATGCACAATGGCAAGAAATACATATCTCCGGAAACCTATCGTTATTTTGACCTTCCATCATGGGGTACTCTGAATAATCCGACGTTGGTTGATTATAAATATACAGGTCCGACATATACGGAAACATATACGGAAACTCAGTACGACTATGGGAATAAGTTGCATGTGGGTTCTAAAAAGACGCGTGTGCTAACAGCAGAAGAGTGGGAATACTTGTTTGCCAATGGCTCTTATAAAAATAGTAAGCGTACTTGGGGGAATACGCCTAAATGGGCAAAATGCTTTATTGATGAGAATGGCGATAAAGTAAGAAATAACAGCAAACCAGCAGAGTTGCGAGGTTTTCTAATCTTCCCCGATAACATGCCTATTGAGGAAGCTGAGAAAGTGTTTACTGGTAACGGAAAAAAGTTTGGAAATCAGAGCAATTCTTCCTTAAATGCGACGACTTATGAGAAGATAAAGAAAAGTGGTGCAGTATTTCTTCCACTGACGGCTTTCAGAAATAAAGGGCAAGACCAGCTGAATGAGTGGGGGCAACATGGTAATTATTCCACTTCCACATATCAAAATAAAAGACTTATACATGCCCTTAGAGGAATGTACCATGTAAGATTTACTATTAATGGTATTGTGTTTTCAGATGATACAGAGCCGGGTCAGGGTTGTGCGAGCCGTTTAGTACAGAACTATTAATATTGTTATCCGATAAAGTTCGGATTGCATAAAACAAAAGTCGGTCATTATGATTTCTTGTTTGTCTGACAACAGAAAGAAATCGTAACGACCGATTTACGTTAAGCTCTAATACAAGCTATAGAGCACAATTAGTTTCCTCTTATAATTCTGCTTTTATGCACATATCCTGTTTTGCCATCGTTTGTAGATACTTTCCACCATTCGCCATCTGCTTCTAATACACGCACGGGAGTGTCAGAAAGTATGCGCCCAATTATTCGTGCCGATATGCTGCCTTTTTCGCGCATATTGCAAAAGCCATCAGAGTCGTATATAAAGTGTGTTGCAACCTTATTGTTGCGTCCGTTTGCTGCTTCTGTTTGCTGTACAGAACGAATAGAGGCTACAAGTTCTTTCAGTTTGTTGTTATCATAAAAATTGTGCTTTTTAAGTCGGCTCTCTATATCTGGAAACTGACGAAGAAAATACTCAAGATATTCGAAAGCCTTGCTGCCACGAGGTTCAATAATAGCAGCTCGGTTGTTGTTGTCGTAGTCCATCATAAGCGTAACTAAGTAAACCAAACATTGGTCTTTCACGTTCACATCGTATTCCAATGCATCAAACACCGACGAAAACGCTGTAACAATTCGTTCAAAGTCTTTAAAATCGTCTCTGTTATTGGCACATTGTTCGTATATTTGTTTTATAAGTCGCTTTCTAATGCCTCGTTTCTTGTTGTTATAAAATAATATCGCAGAGATAGATGGAACGTCGAAATAACCAGACAGTCGTGCATTTTTCACGGCAATCTCCATAAGGTCTGGATTACCCTCGTAGTCGAATAAGAAAACAACTTCAGTTGCGTCGCCTAAATATTCTTTAAAATATGGCAGAGCTGTAGAGTCGTTGTTAAACAACAGTTTGTTGTATGCTGCAATTCTTTTACCAACCCCCGCCTCGTTGTCGTAGAGGTATCTCCTTGCGTCTTCTTTGGTTATGTCTCTATCAATCCATGGTTGGTAGAACAAATTTTCTACATCAGGGTATATAAATCTGCCCAATTCGTTAATGGTATAGTCTGTATCTATCGAATTAATTGGTCTGGCAGTATTTTTTGGATTTGCAGGCAAATCTATTCCGAACAAATATAAACATTTGTCGTGGAAACTCTGTTGCGATGGTTCTTTATAGCCATTTTCTTTCAGGAACGTTCTAATAGTTTCGGTTTGCCATTTGTCTTGGTCGAAAGTCTTCTTGTTATTTGTTTTTCTAACAGTAGCTATATTGCAGCAAGTAGAACTATATGCATTGTTGCAAACACAAAGGGCGCAAAGCATTAGCAGAGAGTAAAATTGATTGTTCATATACAATTACACTTTAATTTCTATTCAAACGCAAAAATAAATATTAAAGTCCGTTCAACAAAAATATCAGCTAAATATTTATGTCGGCACTGCAAAAATAGCATAACGTGAATTCAACAAGCAAGTGCTATAAGTGTAAATGCTTGGTAGAATTTGTTTTCACGAAGAATCTTAAGCACTACGGTTGGTTTATCAAATAAAGAATATGATGTTTTTGATTTTTAGAACTGATGTTTGCAAAATAATTATCCTAATAAGATAAAAAGTAATATAATATTCTTAACTTTGTAGTACTAACATAATCTGAAATAGCTGACAAAAACAGTTGCTATTAGAAGGTTGTGTTTGTCTAAAAGATTATTCATAGATGGCTTAATTGTTGTGAGGGCAAATGAGATTATCCTATGTTAATGATGTTCTTATTAGCTACTATTAGTCTTTTAGATTCAGCAATGTCTTGAAGTTGAGATGCGACAATTGATACAATGGACAATATTGTTTCACCTAAGTATCTATTATAACAGATGCCAGTTAATAAAAATGCATATCTACGTTATCAGTATTTAGACCTCTGCTTTAGTAATAAACAAAGACGGTTTAATATAGAAGAATTAATTGATTTTGTTAGTGAGAAGTTAGGTTATAACGTCAGTGTGCGTCAAATTCGTGAAGATATGAGCAATATGCGTTTGGCTCCATATCATGCTCCTATCAAAGCTGTTCCTTATGATGGCAAGAAGTGTCATTACTATTATTCTAATCCAGAATTTTCTATCTTTAACAATGAGTTAACGATGGAAGAAGTTACAAACCTTCGTTCTACGATAAAAATGCTTGGCAGATATCGTGGTATACCTGCAAACGCCTGGTTGGAAGAAGTGATATCTAATCTTGAATATCGTTTTGGTTGTAAAGCAAACTCTGAGAATCTTATCTCTTTTGAACAGAATGATATGCTTAAAGGACTTGAGCATCTTTCTCGAATAATTGATGCTACAATTAATCATCAGCCTTTAGAGATTACTTACCAGTCCTTTAGGGGAGAACCACGTTTATGTATTGTGCATCCGTATTATATAAAGCAATACAATAGTCGATGGTTTTTATTCGGACTTAACCAAACTAATGACCGTATAGAAAATTACGCACTTGATCGCATCGATTTTTATAGAGATTCTCAATGCCCTTTTATAAAGAATAGCACTGTGAATTTCGAAACTTATTTTGACGATGTGATAGGCGTTTCTGTTCCTTATGAGGAAACTCCCAAAGAGTCTATTGTACTTAGATTCTCTGAAAATCGTTTTCCTTATGTTGTTTCTAAGCCTCTTCATAAGTCTCAGAAACTAAGAGAGGAGCCGAATACGATTTGCATCGAGGTTAAACCTAATCGTGAGTTATATCAAAAGATTTTTTCTTTCATCCCCGATATTGAAGTACTTTCGCCATCTTGGCTTCGCCTTGAAATTACAAATAAAATACAATGTAATTTACAAAAATATTTGTCTGTGCATAAAGATTGCACAGATAATGTTTAACTTTGCAACAAATTAAGAAATATAATAGACATACGTAATGACAGAGCAAGAGTTAGCTAATGTAATATGGGATATTAAGGAAGTTATTCGTAACTACTATGATGATTCAGAGGTAGAAGATGTTATTCTTCCTTTTACCCTTCTTCGTCGCTTGGATTGTGTCCTTGAGGACAAATATGAAACGATACTTGAAGAACTCAATCAGAGTCCTGAAAACTTACGTAAATATAAGTTGCAGGCACTGATGAAACAGAATGGCCTTACATTCTTCAATAGTTCTGGCTTGTCTCTGAGAAAACTTCTTAATTCGCCTGGTCAGATAGGTGATGCTTTTAAAGCATATCTGGAAGGCTTTACCGATAATGTCAAGGATATTCTTGCCAATTTTGTTCATGAAGATGGAGATAGTGATGTAGTAGACTTATCTAAGATCTATTCCCGTCTTGACAGAGGCGATAAGTTATTTGCTGTAATCAAGCAGTTTGTTGAGAATGCAGACCTCCATCCAAGTAGAGTGAGTAATGCGATGATGGGTACTGTCTTTGAGATTGTTATCCGCCGTTCAAAAGAGTCTACTAACAGTAAGGCTGGTCAATTTTATACCCCACGTGAGATTGTAAAACTATTGGTTGCTCTTACCATGAGTGTAAAAGAACAGGAACTTTTTATTCCAGGTAGAGCATTCACGATATACGATCCTTGCTGTGGTACTGGTGGAATGTTAACTGTTGGACGTGAACATCTTCAGGAGATGGCACAAAACAACAACTTAAAAGTATATCTATATGGGCAGGAGTTAAGTCAGAAGACATACGCTATCTGTAAAGCGGATCTTTTAATGAAGGGTGACGATCAAAACCTTGACCAGCAACTTTTCCAAGGTGATACGCTTGCTGACGATAAGCTCTATGGTAAGCATTTTAACTTCATGTTGGCTAATCCTCCTTTTGGTGTCGACTGGGGAAAGGATACCAAGGTTAAGAAGATAGTAATGCAGGATAATTGTCCTGGTGGACGTTTTGAAGCAGGACTACCTGCAACGTCTGATGGTTCACTACTCTTCCTGCAACACATGATTGCTAAGATGGATAGTAACGCTGGCTCTCGCATAGGCATTGTTCTCAATGGGTCGCCCCTCTTCAATGGTGATGCAGGGACAGGATGGAGCAATATTCGTAAGATGTTGCTCGACCGTA
>ERZ773051.934-NODE-934-length-17413-cov-9.032319_pt1 | contig 17413 bp, 13 predicted proteins | sample MGYA00580631_ERZ773051 | MGnify/ENA primary metagenome ERZ773051 (study PRJEB29015, sample SAMEA2738137) | human oral metagenome | biome: human oral; feature: human-associated habitat; material: saliva | place: China | collected 2204 ...
ACGTTCAGCTGACTCTTACTAATCGGTCGAGGGTTTAACCAAAGGGTTTGGGAAAGAGATGAATAGATAAAAGATTCTGTGTGCGATTTTCAGGGTGTAAAGACGGCCCCATGGTCAAGCGGTCAAGACATCGCCCTTTCACGGCGGTAACACGAGTTCGAACCTCGTTGGGGTCACTAGAGTTTAGGAACTCACCTTGGAGCTTTAGCTCAGCTGGTTAGAGCAGTCGGCTCATAACCGATCGGTCCCGGGTTCGAGTCCCCGAAGCTCCACTTCAGTAGTATTCCTTGTTAGCTCAGTCGGTAGAGCACGCGGCTGTTAACCGCGGTGTCGTTGGTTCGAGTCCAACACGAGGAGCTTAATATGGCGACATAGCCAAGTGGTAAGGCGTGGGTCTGCAAAACCCTGATCACCGGTCCGAATCCGGTTGTCGCCTCTCGATAACCGGTTCTGAGGAACCGGTTTTTTGTTGCAAAAAAACAGGAAGAATCTATAATAAAACTTGGATGTACAAAATCCGAACAAAGAAAAGAGGATATAAAAATGGCGGGAGTGCTGGAAATGAAGCGCGTCTACGAGCCAGCAGCGCCGACGGACGGCTGCCGGATTCTGGTGGACCGCCTGTGGCCGAGAGGTATCTCTAAGGAACGGGCGGCATTGACGCGCTGGGACAAGGAGATTACGCCGTCACCGGAGCTCAGAAAGTGGTTCGGGCATGAGGAGGAGCGCTTTGCTACCTTTTCGGAGCTATACCGGAAGGAGCTGGACGCGAACCCGCAGGGAGAGGCGTTTGTGTCTTACATCCGGGACACGCTGAAGACCGAAAATGTAACCCTGGTTTACGGCGCAAAGAGCCCGACCTGTAACCATGTGCTGATCTTAAAGGACTGGGTGGAAAAGCGTTTGTAGAAGCCGTCGTGCGGCAGCTAGGTTCAAAAGAGGCAGGTATATCACAAAATAAAGAAACGTAGTGCACTTTTCTCAGGAGGAAAAAGCATGGAACACATGAAGAACGTAAAGTCGGTGACAGTGGCAGCCTTACTCGTGGCGCTCGCGGTGACGCTCAAGTTTTTGAAAATTGCGATTACGCCGACCCTGGAGTTCAGCTTCGCCTTTCTCGCCAACGCGAGTGCAGGTTTTCTGTTCGGGCCCTTTGTGGCCGGAACGGTCGGGGCGCTTTCGGATCTGCTCGGCTATGTGGTGCGCCCCACGGGCCCCTTCTTCCCCGGCTTTACATTGAACGCGATTATCAACGGCGTGGTCTACGGCCTGGTGCTCTATCGGAAGCCGGTATCGATGCAGCGCGTCGTCATTGCCCGCCTGATTAATACCGTATTGATCAGTTTCCTGTTGAATCCGATTTGGCTGTCCATGATGTACGGCAAGGCGCTGCATCTCCTGGTCAAAACGAGACTCATCAAGGCTGCGATTCTCTTCGTGCCGGAGTGCATCCTGCTCTATGCGATTCTCAAACTGGTCAAACGAATCGCAAGCGATTCCGCACTGTTGCCGCAAAAGAGTATTTCCTAACTATCATTGATAGCGCGAGAACAAACGCAGAGAGGCAGAGTCATTGTGTCTCTGCGTTTTTGCTTGGCAAAGCACAGGGACACGGTGCTGTTGCCGCAAAAGAGTGTTTCCTAACTATCATCATAGATATTGCGAGAACAAACGCAGAGAGGCAGAGTCATTGCTTCTCTGCGTTTTCGTTTGGGAAAGCACAGGGACACGGTGCTGTTGCCGCAAAAGAGTGTTTCCTAACTATCATAGATATCGCGAGAACAAACGCAGAGAGGCAAAGTCATTGTGTCTCTGCGTTTTTGTTTTGGCAAAGTGCAGGGACGGAGCGTCGCGCAGAAAAAGAACGTTTTCGAAGATTCGGAGTTCAGAGTTATAGGAGAAAAAGAGTTGCTAGAAAACCCCGCAACGCTAGTAGAATCAAGCGTTGCGGGGTTTTCATCTTCTTTGAAATAAGATGAAGAATGGACAAAGTATGTTTGGAGGAAAACGTCAGGAAGTATGTTATCTGCCCTTCTTGTGGTGGGCCTTGTATCAAATACGGGAAGAATAAGTCCGGAACCTAACGGTGGCGCTGCAATGCCTGCTCGATGATTATTACACCCAAAATTCAATCCCTATGTGGGGTGATGTAATCGTATGGAGTTGGCAATACATTTGAAGGAAAGCGTCAGGAAGCATGTTATCCGGCCTTCTTGCGGTGGGACTTGTACGGAATACGGGAAGAATAAGTCCGGAACCTGGCGGTGGCGTTGCAATACCTGCTCGAAGATGCATACACTTAAATTTGCGTTTGCGGAAAACAGATAAGAAAAGTTCAATTCCGACATGAGATAATGTCATCACAAGGAAGGCTGCCGACTCTTTTTGTCCGCTTAGCCTGACACATGGATATTGCCGCAAGAAAAGCAGCTCATACGGATGGATATACAGGACTGTGGTACGAGAGGGGATTGGATTGACAGACAATACGGAACAGGAATCGAAGGGAAAGCAGCAGGGGGCTACCGGCGGAGCATGCGGACTTTGAGGCTGTTTTGTATGCAATATAAGGGAATGATAAAAAAGGAAGCGTTTCCGCTGCTTGCAATCTAAGGCGAGAGCGTGTATAACGGAACAACATGCAGTTGGATTGACGCGTTTTCGGTCAGTCCTGTTTTTTTATCGTTCTTTTGGGGGATACAGTATGACAATGAATAAGAAAGGAAGTGCCATTGTTGATATGACGGTCGGCAGCCCGACTGCACTGATTCTGGGATTTGCGATTCCGATGTTGCTCGGCACCTTGTTTCAGCAGTTTTACAGCATGGCGGATACCGTCATTGTGGGGCGCTTTCTGAATGTCCGGGCGCTTGCGGGCGTCGGCTCGACAGCGGCCATTAATTTTCTGATCAACGGCTTTGTGATCGGTATGTCTTCGGGTTTCGCGATTCCGGTTGCACAGCGCTTCGGCGCGCGGGACTATGTGGATATGCGGAAATTTATCGCGAATACGATATGGCTCTCGCTGATTTTCTCCGTGGTCGTCACGGTGCTTGTGGCGCTCTTCACGAAGCAGCTGCTCATTCTGACGCAGACGCCGGAGGACATTCTGCCCTATGCGTATCAGTATATCTTCATCATCTTCCTCGGGATACCGACCACTTACCTCTACAACGTGACGGCGAGCCTGATTCGCGCACTGGGTGATTCCAAGACGCCGGTCTATTTTCTGATTCTCGCCTCGGTCGTGAACATTGTCCTCGATTTTGTGTCGATTGTCGGCTTCGGCTTCAGCGTGAACGGCCCGGCGCTCGCGACGGTCTTCTCGCAGGCTGTCTCCGGAATCTGCTGCATTTTCTACATGCGGAAAAAGTTTCCGCTGCTCCGCTTTGCGCCGCGGGAGATGCAGTTTGACGCGCGGAAATGCGGCATTCTGCTCTCGATGGCACTGCCGATGGGGCTGCAGTATTCCATTACGGCAATCGGCTCCGTCGTTTTGCAGAGTGCCGTCAATATGCTCGGCACGGTGACGGTCGCCTCGGTGACGGCCGGTCAGAAAATCAGCATGTTCTTCTGCTGTGTCTACGACGCGCTCGGCGCGACAATGGCGACCTATGCGGGACAGAATGTCGGCGCGGGCAAGTTACAGCGCGTACAGGACGGCGTCTATGTCGCGACCAGAATCGGCATTGCCTACGGCCTGCTTGCCTTCCTGATTTGCTTTCTGTTCGGCAATCAGTTGCCGCTGCTCTTTCTCGCGCCGGATCAGACGGAGATTGTGCGGCAGGCGCGGCTCTTCCTGCTCGCAAACTCCGCGTTCTATGCGGCGCTCGCCATCGTCAATATATGGCGCTTTACGATTCAGGGCATGGGATACTCTGGCTTTGCGATCCTTTCCGGCGTCTCGGAAATGATTGCGCGCACCCTGGTCGGGTTTTTCGGTGTCCGCTTCTTCGGTATCTACGCGGTATTCTTTGCCTCGCCGCTCGCCTGGCTCTCGGCGGACTGCTCCCTGATTCCGGCCTTTCATCACTGCCTGCGGAAACTTCGCCTGTTAATCGGCATTCGGGAGGACTGAGCATTCATAGTTTGTTCATGATTTCTTTGAAAAAGAGTTACAAGTCGCACATGAATTCATCATGACTCTTCGCTATTATATAGACATAGCAAGCGGGAAACCGCGAACATCTTTTTTTCATATACTGGCCGGGGGCGAAAGCACCCGGCCTCCTCCCTTTTTACGGCTCTCTTCGCACAGGCGACGGGAGCCGTTTTGGTATGAAAGAGCGAGTTACAAGATGAAGGGCGGACAAAAAGAGTTGGTAAAAAGTGCCTCGAACCCTTGATACACAAGGCTTTTCTCTGCTTACATCTTCCGTGAAACAGTATGTTTGGAGGAAAAAGTCATGAAGCATGCTAGCTGTCCTTCTTGTGGTGGGCCTTGTATGAAATATGAGAAGAATAAGTCCGGAACCCAACGGTGGCGCTGCAATGCCTGTTCGATGATTATTACACCCAAAATTCAATCCCTGTGTGGGGTGATGTAATCGTATGGAGCTAGCACCAACTCTTTTTGCCGACCTAGCCCATAAAAAAGCACTGTTCTCAAAGAGAACAGTGCTTTTTCGGGAGTAATCGCTTGCTTATTCCCGACCGTCCCAGCAATAGGTGCAGAGTTTGTCGCGGTCGATGCCGACGGCCCGAATGAGGTCGTCGAGGCGGTTGTAGCGGAGGGTTGTGAAGTTCAGCTGCTTACAGATGACATCGAGCATGGCCTGATAGCGCTCGGAGTCCGGATTTGCGTAGTCGCTCAGGACTTCGCGGCTCACATTCTCGCCCTCTGCGTCTCGAATCATGCGCCGCGTGATGAGCTCCATCTCGCCGGTCGAGCGGGAGAAGTTCAGATATTTACATCCGAAGAGCAGCGGCGGGCAGGCGGGGCGCACATGGACTTCCTTTGCGCCGCTCCGGTACAGGAATTCCGTGGTCTCGCGGAGCTGTGTGCCGCGGACAATCGAATCGTCAATCAAGAGGAGGCGCTGTCCCTCAATGAGCTCGTGCACCGGGATCAGCTTCATCTTTGCGATGAGATCGCGCTTGTCTTGGATGGTCGGCATGAAAGAGCGCGGCCAGGTCGGTGTGTACTTGATGAAGGGACGCGCAAACGGGACGCCGGACTCGTTCGCATAGCCGATTGCGTGTGCGGTGCCGGAATCCGGGACGCCGGCGACCGAGTCAATCTGGTCGTGGGTCATGTGGTCGCGCTTTGCGAGCTCCTGGCCGCAGCGCACGCGCATGGCCTCGACGGACACGCCCTCGTAGGCGGAAGACGGATAGCCGTAGTAGACCCAGAGGAAGGTGCAGATGCGCATCTTCTTGCCGGGGGCGGAGAGCGTCGTGACACCCTCCGGCGTCATCACGGCGATTTCGCCGGGGCCGAGCTCGCGGAAATCCTCGTAGCCGAGGTTCAGATAGGCGAAGCTCTCGAACGAAGCGCAGAAGCCCTCGTCCTTTCTGCCGATGATAATCGGCGTTCTGCCGAGCTTGTCGCGGGACAGGTAAATGCCCTGCGGGGTCAGCAACATAATGCTCATGGAGCCGTCAATCGTCTCCTGTGCATAGCGGAGGCCGTCAATCAGGTTGTCCTTCCGGTTAATCAGAGAGGCAACGAGTTCCGTCGGATTGATGATACCGCCGCTCATCTCGAGGAAGGAAGAGCCGTTGTTCTTTAAAAGCTCATCCGAGAGCACATTCAGGTTGTTAATGCGGCCCACGGTTGTAATCGCGTAGGTGCCGTGGTGGGAGCGCACAATGAGGGGCTGGGCCTCATAGTCCGAAATACATCCGATGCCGAGATTGCCGTGCATTTGCTTGACATCATCCGCAAACTTGGTGCGGAACGGGCTGTTCTCAATGTTGTGGATGGAACGGTCGAAGCCGTCCTTTCCGTAAACAGCCATGCCGCCGCGGCGGGTGCCGAGGTGGGAGTGATAATCCGTGCCGAAGAAGAGATCAAAGACACAATCTTCCTTGAGTGCCGATGCAAAGATACCGCCCATAGGACCTTCCTTTCAAAGTGCGCATACATGATACCAAAGACTTCGTGAAAATCATAATCGATTCAAGCGGTGAATGCAAGGCGCGGGCGGTGGAAACAGTGCCGGTTTTTGGATGGGCAGAGATGGAAAACCAGTGAAAAAAGATACGGTTTCCACCGGTCTATGCAGAGAGAATGCATTTTTTCACGAAGCGGGTGCGATAACGCGGTAAACGCCGATTGATAGTTGTCGGGCGCAGCTCGGCGGCGAAGGCTGGTAATTCGGACGGAGACATATTAAAATAAAAAAATACTATCGCGCAGGAGGAGATCATTTGAACATTCATCAGAAAATCGCAGAGGAACTCGGCGTCCGGACAGAGCAGGTTAACGCAGCCGTCAACCTAATCGATGAGGGCGCAACCATACCCTTCATTGCCCGCTACCGAAAAGAAGTGACCGGCTCTCTGGACGATGAACAGCTTAGAGCACTCGATGCGCGGCTCACGGCACTCCGGAACTTGGAAGAGCGCCGCGAAAAGATACGCACAGCGATTACGGAGCAGGGGAAGATGACGGAGGCACTCGGCGCGCAGCTTGATGCGGCGGAGACCCTGGTGCAGCTCGAGGACATCTACCTCCCCTATCGCCCGAAGCGCAGCACCCGCGCGACGGTGGCAATCGAGCGCGGCTTAAGCGAGCTTGCGGATCTCATCTGGGCGCAGAAAACAAAGAAGAGTCTTGAAGAAGAGGCCGAGCGCTTTATCTCCGAGGAGAAGGGGATAGGGACCGCGGCACTCTGCATCCAGGGTGCTTTGGACATACTCGCGGAGCGCTTTTCCGATGCGAGTGTCATCCGCAGCTATGTGCGCGATACGACCAAGCGGGGCGGTCAGCTCTGCGCGGCGCGGCGCGAGCAGAAGGGCAGCGCGGAGAAGCAGAACGAGGCTGAGAAGGAGAGGGAGAAGCGGGCGGTCTACGAGACCTATTATGACTTCCGCGAGCCCCTGATGAAGGCGACCGGCTACCGTGTGCTCGCCATGAACCGCGGCGAGAAAGAAAAGATTCTGCGGGTCTATATCGAAGCGCCGAGTGAGGAGATTCTGGCGACCCTCCGCGGCCGTCTGATTAAGGCAGAAAACAAGAACACTGCCGAGGCGATGGACCGCGCGATCACGGACAGCTACGCGCGCCTCATGGCGCCTGCGGTGGAGCGGGACATTCGGAATGAACTCACCGAGGCGGCGGAGACGGGCGCCATTGAGGTGTTCCGGAAGAACCTGCATCAGCTGCTCATGCAGCCGCCGATTGCGGGCGAGGTAGTGCTCGGCTGGGATCCGGCGTTCCGCACGGGTTGTAAGCTCGCGGTGGTGGACGAGACCGGCAAGGTGTTGGATACCGCGGTGGTCTACCCGACCATGCCGACCAACGAGAAGAAGCAGCGTGCGGCGGCGGAGAAACTGAGAGAATTTATCGAGAAGTACGGAGTGACTCTGATCTCGATCGGAAACGGCACAGCTTCCCGCGAGTCCGAGCAGTTTGTCGCGGGGGTCTTAAAGGAACTTCCGCAGAAAGTCTCCTATGTGATTACGAACGAGGCGGGCGCTTCGATCTACTCCGCGAGCGCGCTCGCGACCGAGGAGTTCCCGGCGTTCGATGTGGGACAGCGCAGTGCGGCCTCGATTGCGCGCCGCGTACAGGACCCGCTCGCGGAGCTCGTAAAAATTGACCCGAAGTCCATCGGCGTGGGGCAGTACCAGCACGACATGGAGCAGAAGCGCCTCGGCGAGGCGCTGGAGGGCGTGGTCGAGGACTGTGTGAACGCAGTCGGTGTGGATTTAAACACGGCTTCGGCGCCCCTGCTCCGCTATATCTCGGGCATCACGAAGACCACGGCAAAGAATATCGTGAGCTACCGCGAGGAGAACGGCAAATTCAAGAACCGGAAGGAGCTCTTAAAAGTCTCGAAACTCGGCCCCAAGGCATTTGAACAGTGCGCGGGCTTCCTTCGTATCAGCGGCGGCGAGAATCCGCTCGACGATACCGGCGTGCATCCGGAGAGCTATGCGCTCGCGAAGGCCATCCTTGAGGCGGCAGGGGAGAACGAGGAGAAGCTTCGGGAAGGTCGTCTCAGTTTCAAACTCAACAAGGCAAAGCGGAAGGCACTCGCGGAGCAGCTTTCGGTCGGCGAGGTCACACTGGAGAGTGTCGAGAAGGAACTCACGACGGCGAGACGCGACCCCCGCGAGGACATGCCAAAGCCCATCTTAAAGAGCGATGTGCTGCAGATTGAGGATTTGAAGCCCGGCATGATACTCCGCGGCACCGTTAGAAACGTCATCGACTTCGGTGCCTTTGTGGACATCGGCGTGCACCAGGACGGCCTCGTGCACATCTCCCGCATGAAGAAGGGCAAGTTTGTGAAGCACCCCTCGGAGGTCGTGAAAGTCGGCGACATTGTCGAGGTCAAGGTGGTCGAGGCCGATGTCAAGAAGCAGAGAATCGGGCTGTCGATGATACTGGACTGAGAAAGGGTTCGCCCGATAGGATTGTGATATGATGTAGTCAACATTGACTTAAAAAAGTCATTAGTGTATGATAATATAAATATGAAAGAAGGTTGCAAATAAAAACAGAAAGGAGAACGGAGGGGACTGTTATGTCAAACTACAAGACCTTGCACCGTCTCTTTGTGCTTCGCATTGCGTTTGAACTGTTGGTTGCGCTGTTGGTTGTAGTAACTTTTCTTTCAAAGCGTTATTTTTCACGGTTCGGAATGTTTTTTCTGATTGCTTTGCTGTCTGCAGGGTCGCTTTGGCTGATTTTTTATTTCATACAGGTTCGCACGGACAGAGAACATCTGTTGAATGATAAGCGTCTGCAGGTGTTGCGGGAGACAGATACCGGCCTGTATCGTCTGCAACGCTTTTACCTGACCAGGGTGATTCCGGCAGAGCGTCTCGTTTTGGGGATTGCTGCGATACTCGGCATTGCGCAGCGTCATATGTCATGAGAGGCGTGATTATGTCAAAGTATAATCACCTGCGATGCATCTATTTATTCCGTATGATACTGGGCGTGCTGATTATTTCCTTGGCTGTGGCGGAAGTACTCGCTTCACAGCTGCTGTCGCAGCTGCCGCTTTTACGGCTTGTAGCAGGCCTTGGAATTCTCTGGCTCATCAGTACCTTCCGAATACGCCGCATGGACAGCGAGCGCTTGCTCCGTTCCGGGCAGGCGCAGAAGTTACAGGAAGCGGATGCTGCGTTATACGGTCTGCGCCGTTTTGAAGAGAAGCTGCTTTCGAAGGCGGAATTCGGAATTTTGATGGCTGCCTTGTTGTTTATGATTGTACGGCAGCGCCTGGGGTAAGCGCATATACAGGGAAGATGGAAGCAAAAAAAAGAGCTTGTCATCCGACGGATGGTAAGCTCTTTTTCCGTTTCGTTGCACAGCTTCGGCAGAAAGCGCAATCAGCGAATTTCCTGCTGCGCTGCGAGGAAGCGGGACAGGACTTTTACAATCAGGGTGCTCACGATACCGCTCACCACCACCTCAATCACGCCCTGCAGGCCGACCAGCAGCACAATGAAGGCGAGAGGATTGGTCGCGTGCAATGCAATCGCGAGGGCCTGAATCGGCTCGGTCTGATAGAAGAAAAGAACCATGTAGCCCATGAAGAAAATCGTATTCGTGAGGGGCGCTGCAATGGCACCGACCAGGAAGGAAAGATTTTTCCGTTTGCTTGCGCCGAGCACCAGACGGAAAATCCAAGCGGTGCAGAGACCCATGAGGATACGCGTAGCGACGCAGAGCAGGAAGGTGTGAACGGGACTGAGCTGCAGGAGTGCGAGGCCGAGCGGCGAAGTTCCGCTCACGCACTCATAAAACGCGGTGATGCCGAAGACAGCACCGGTCACGGCGCCGGCAAAAGGCCCGAGCAGGATGGCTGCGACCGCAATGGGCACCGTGAGGAAGGACATCGACAGCGGGCCGATGGGGACAGAGCCGAGGCCGATCAGCTTCATCACGAGTTCAATCGCGACGAGGAGAGCAAGCTGACTCAGGTAGATGATGCGGTTTTTGGGTGTATACATAGTTTTCCTTTCTGTCGTTCTCGCGGAGATACGACGAAACAAGATGTGCGGACGCTGCCGCGGATTCCGCTTCGGAAAGCCGCAGTTCCCTGCTGCCGAAGGTGCGGCGGGAATTGTGCCGAAGCAGGCTTATTATAGCACGAAACGGCAAACTGAAAAGACGGGAAGCTTGCAAGTCGCAATCGGATTTGGCTATAATGCAAACTGTATTGTTTTTGTTCGGAAAGGACGGGCTATGAAACGTGGATTGGTCATGGAAGGCGGCGGTATGCGCGGGCTCTTTACCGCGGGCGTCACGGATGTCTTCCTGGAAAATAAAATTGTCTTTGAAGGCGCCATAGGCACTTCCGCGGGCGCTGTGTTCGGCTGCAACTATAAGTCCAATCAGCCGGGGCGCGTGCTCCGCTATAACTTAAAATACGGCGCGGATCCGCGCTACGGATCGATCCGCTCCCTCTTACTGACCGGCGACTTTTACAACAAGGACTTTGCTTACCGCGAGGTGCCGTTTGAAAAGTTCCCCTTTGATACGGAGACCTTTCAAAAGAATCCGATGGAGTTCTATGTGGTCTGCACCGATGTGGAGACCGGCAGGCCCTTTTACTACCGCTGTGAGAAGGGCGATGCGCACGATGTCGAGTACATGCGCGCTTCGGCCTCGATGCCGCTGGTGGCGCGCATTGTTGAGGTGGACGGGCATAAGCTCCTGGACGGCGGCATCACCGATGCGATTCCGCTGAAAAAGATGCTGAGTCTCGGCTATGAGAAAAATGTGGTCATTCTGACGCGCCCCAAGGGTTACCGGAAGGAGCGCGGTGCGTCCGGGACCATCGTCGGGGCAGCGCTGAAAGGCTATCCGCGCGCCTCCCTCGCGATGAAGATGCGCTATCTCACCTATAACCAGAACATACGCTTTGTCGAGGAAGAAGCGGAGCGCGGCAGAGCTCTCTTAATCTATCCGGAAAAGGAGCTCGGTATCAGTCGCATTGCGAGCGATCCCGGCGAACTGATGCGCGTCTATGAGCTTGGGCGCGGCGCGGGCTTACGCGCGCTGGAGCGAGTACGCGCCTACCTCGGGGAATGAAAAGAGCGCCATATTCGCAGCTGCATTGAGAGCAATTCCGGCGAACGGATGCGCGTCTATGAGCTTGGGCGTGGCGCGGGTCTACGTGCGCCGGAACGGCTCAGACAGCTTATGGGTGTTTCGGCAGAAAAGGAATCGTTGTTGCATCCGCAGCGTGTCCTGCAAGTGAAGAACGGAAGAAGAAGGGCTCGGAAATATGATTTTTCGCTAAGTTATGCTATACTTTCCTCTGTGAGTTTTCACTAAATAAAATAAGCCTCCTTTCTAATGAGAGGAGGATGGAAAGAGGAAAGCAATGAAATGTAAGGTGGTACATGAGACCGGCGGCAGCTTGCGCGTCAAGATTCTGGGACGGCAGCTCTCTTACAAGGAGTACGAGGCCCTGCACGGGCTCCTCGAGAAGGCAGAGGGGGTGCAGCGCATCCGAACTTACTGGGCGACCGGCAGCATTGCGCTCAACTTCCGCGGCGACCGGGAGCGGCTGCTCGCGACCATACGCGGGATTTCCGAAGAGGGTCTCGCTGCGGCGGTCGAGGAAAACCGCCGCGCTCTGGCAGAGCTCGGCAAGAAGGAAATCGAGCAGAATACGCCGGTCGACTTTGTTGACTTAAAGAAGTTAAAGAAGCAGGGCAAGAAGATGAGTTCCCTCTGGAAGCGGCGTTTAAACCGCCGCATTCTCATTGAGGCGGCTGCGGATATGATACTCCCGGCGCCGGTTCAGGTGGCGTATCACGCCTACCAGATGCTGGTGCTGCAGAGCCTCTGACTTATTCCCGGACGACGGCGACTTCCGTGACGCCGTAGCGGTGAAAAAGCGGGAGCAATTCCGCCGAGAGACGCTCACCGCTCACCGCGAGCGGGATGGCGGGCGGGCAGGAAACCGTGGGTTGGCCGAGGATGCGCCCAACGGCCTCCGTGACCGGTACGGTCTCCTGCGGAGACAGCATGGCTTCCCGTATCGTTAAGACACGCGGCAGAGGAAGCAGACGAAGAGACGGCTCTTTTGCCGTCTCTTTTTTTGTCCAGAGAGCGGCTTCCTCGCGGTAGAGCGAGGCGATGCGGAGATAATCTTCGGGGCGGTTTTCAGGGGTCAACATGAGTACCACGGCGGAGAGGTCGGCAAATTCCGGCTCCATATGGTGCAGGCGAAACAGCGCGGCGAGTTCCTGTCCGGTGAGACTGCCGCTGCCGAGCACAAGTTTCAAGGGTTCGCTCTCCCGGACCTTGGCGCCGAGGGTGCAAAGATACTGTTTGAGGCCGTCAATGCGGCGGATGCAGGCGGCGAGTCGCGCGGGATAGCTGTCCGCGAGGTAGGTGTTGCAGAGGTCGAGCGACTGGAGAATCAAATACGAGGGACTCGTCGAGGCAAAGAGCTCCATGGTGCGGCGCGCGGCCTCGCCGACTTCCGCGGCTGCCTGCGCATTGAAGTGGAGGTAGGCGCCGCCTGTCAGGACAGGCAGAGTTTTGTGCGCGGAGTCGCAGCAGAGATAGGCTCCCTGATCCATGGGGTGCAGGGGCTTTTCGAGAAAGTGAAGGTAGGCGCCGTGGGCGTTGTCAACAAGAACAGGAACCGCCCCTTTGCCGCAGTGCGAATCGACTGCGGTCACAATGCCCTGTACATCGGCGAGAAAGCCGAGGTAGTCGGGGCTCGTCAAAAAGACGGCGAAGGGTGGGTGCGGCAGGGCGCGTAACGCTGCGCGCACCGAATCGGGACTCGGGTGGCAGGAGCAGGCGCTGTCAAGCGCCGTGTCCGCGGGATAAATCCAGGCGATGTCAAAGTCGAGGAGAGCCGCCGCGTAGAGGAGGCTCTTATGTGCGTTTCGCGCGGCGAGAAGGAGCGGGCGCTCCTCCGGGGTGCGCTTCGCGCGGGAGAGGGCTAAGGCCAGCATGGTGCGGAGCGCAAGGCTGCTGCCCTCGGTCGAGTAGAGGGTCAGCGCCGTGCCGAAGAGAGCGGCCGCATTGGCCTCGCTCTCGCCGATGATGCCCGTGGCCTCCGAGAGCACATCCGCGCCGCGGATTTCCGTGATGTCCCGCGCCTCAATGCCGTAGAGCGCCGCGCCGAAGGCACTGTGCCCCTTGTGGCCGGGCATATGGAGGCGGCTTATGTCGGCGCGTAGGTACTCGCTCACAAAGTCGTAAATCGGTGTGTTCATCGGCGTTTCCCTCCTGTTTCCGGTATGTAGCCGTAGTTTTGTATCCGGCATTGCGCTGTGGTTCTCGGTGATACAACGCGGCTCGTCGCTGTTACGGTATCAGGGCTCTGCGCTTTGCTGTCCCCGCTGCTCAGGCGCTGCCGGCGCGTTTTGTGTCTCTTTGTGTGCGGCGGAGAACAGAACCCCGCCGCGTAATAAAGCGCTGTCTCCATAGCGTGCGGAAATTTTTGCTTGCATTTCACGGAGCCTATTGCGCTTGTCTGTTCCCTGCGAAGAGGCACGGAGTCGTTTCGACGCCTGTGTGTCTTTGCCTTGCAATTCGGTTTTCTGTACGTCATTTCCGGGTGTTGCCGCCCTCTGTGTGTCTATGCCGGGTGTTTCCGGCTTCTGTGAGGCGGCGTTCTGTTTTACTGCCTCCTGCGTGTCGGTGTTGCGGAGTTCAGACCCTTGCTTGTTTGTGAGAGGTATTTCCGATCTCGCTGTTTTCGTCTCTTCAGTCGCGCTTTCGCTGCGTTCCTTCGCGGCGGGCAAGGAGAAGAGGGATAGCTGTTGATACTGCGGGTCTTCGAGGCGGGCGGCACCGATGCCGACGAGGCGCAGGGCCTCCCGCTTCGAGAACAGGCCGTCTTCGCCCTCGAGCAGGGCGAGAAAGAGCTGCGAAGCGCAGCGCTCCAGGTCTGCGGCTTCATTGCTCGGAAAGTCAAGGCGCTGCTGCCTTGTGTGTCGCTGAAAGGAGGTTGTCTTTGCGATAATCGCGAGTGTCTCGGCGCGAACATTTGCTTTTTTCAGGCGCGAGGAGAGTTCTTCCGCAAGTTCCCGGAGGAGCGGCGGAAGTTCGCGCCGCATGTTTGCGCGGTCAATGTCAACGGCGGTGGTCTGCTCGACGGAGTGGCTCTTTGCCCGGGGGCGCTCGCGCCGCACTTCGGAGCGGCTAAGCCCCTGCGCGCTGTAGTAGACAGCCTCTCCGGCGCTCGGCCCCAAAATGCGCTGCAGGACATCGCAGGGCGTCGCGGCGGCCTCGCCTATCGTGTGAATGCCGAAGCGGAGCAGTTTTTCGGCACTCCTCCCGCCGACGCCGAAGAGCGAGCGAATCGGCAGCGGGTAAAGTTTTTCCGGCAGTTCCTCGGGCCAGAGTGTGTGGATTTTATCCGGCTTTTCAAAGTCGCTCGCCATTTTGGCGAGGAGCTTATTTTCGCTGATGCCGACATTGACCGTGAAGCCGAGGGCCTCCCGAATTTCCGTCTGAATGGCCGCGGCACACGCGCGAATCGCGGCTTCGTTTTGCCTGCGGTCTGAGAAGCGCTCGCTCATATCGAGAAAGGCTTCATCAATCGAGAACTGTTCGACCGCAGAACTGTGGCGTCGCAGAATCTCAAGGAAAGCTGCGGAGCGGCGCCGATAATAGGCGAAGTTTGCGGAGACCAGCACAAGCCCCGGACAGACACTGCGGGCGCAACTCACGGGCTGACCGCTGTGCACGCCGCAACGCTTGGCGGGAATCGAGGCGGCCGTCACGACACCGTGACGCGAGGTGACATCGCCCGCGACGGCAGAGGGGATGGTTCTGAGGTCAACGCTGTCCGGATTCTGTTCGAGCCGTTCGAGCGCGCTCCACGACAGAAACGCCGAGTTCACGTCAATATGAAAAACGATGCGGGACAAGCGAGACCTCCTTTCGAAAATTGAAAGACCAAAGCGCCTTACTGTGTGCTAGTATAGCAGAAGCGCGGGCAAAAGAACATGTGTTTCCCGCCTGCGCCGGAGGAATGATGGGAAAGACTTACGTTTGGGATCACAAGATTCAGTACTACGAGACGGATCAGATGCAGATTGCGCACCACTCGAACTACATCCGCTGGTTTGAGGAGGCGAGGACCGCGGCGATGGAAGAGGCAGGGCTCGGCTATGAGGAGATGGAGGCGGCGGGTGTGATTAGCCCCGTCGTTTCGGTCTCGGCCAAATATCACAAGATGTCCCGTTTTCCGGAGACACTCCGGATTGCGGTTGAAATTGCGGACTACAACGGTGCGCGCATGCGGCTTTGCTACCGGGTGACGGAGAAAACAAGCGGAGAGCTCCGCTGCACCGGAGAGAGCGAACACTGCTATCTCGATGCGGAACACAAACTCATCTCGTTAAAGCGCAGTAAGCCGGAAATTCATGCCATCCTCGAAACAATGAAGTGAGCTGTATTCTTGCCATACAGGAACAGCCGGGAAACGGGGAGTGCCCTCGAAAGGATAAGGCAAGAGCGGCGCCGGCCCGAAGAGAAAGCGCAGGCAGTACCGGGGCGAACGGCGGAACAAAAAACGCGGCGCGGGAAATATTCCCGCGCCGCGTTTTCTGTTGTCGTAAGCGCTTTGAAAACGCTCTTTAGTTCTTCTTCAGTTCGTCCGCGAGCTGCTGCTCCTCTGCGGTGAGCTTCACCTGGCCTGCCGCAACCGCAGCTGCCTTCTGCTGCTCAAGCTGTGCCGCTGCCTGGAGTGCCGCCGCTGCCTCGCCGGAGCTCGGGTCGGTCGGATCCCACTTCTGATCGCGCGGAATCGGAACCTCGATTGCATCCTTCTCAACCGGTCCCTTGTTCCACGGATCGTTGTAGATGTGGACCACGGTGCCGTTGCCGCAGTTCTTATAGACCCAGTAGGAGTAACCGGTCAGCAGGCGGAGGCAACCGCCGGATGCCGCGTCGTCGATGTAGTTGAAGGTAATCGCATCCAGCTCAAGCTTCGCGCTGTAGTAGAGAATCGAGTGGATGATGAAGCCGTTGTAGAAGCGGTTTAAGTACTTGCAGTAGATGGCCGCCGGGACATCGTCGTGCATGTACTTGACATCGTACTTCGCGTAAATCTTATAGTTGCCCATCGGCGTATCCGGGCCGCTCGTCGAGTTGAAGGTCTTGTACGGGATGATGTAGCCGTTGTCGCCGTCCTTCGCCATGATGTACATGGTGCGGGTTCCCTGGTTGTAGTTGATCTGGTAGGAAGCCTGCGGTCCCATGATGGTCTCCATGTCGGTCACAACGGAGCCGTCGTTGTTGAAGTAGTACTTGTAGCCGTCGACATAGTGCCAGCCGCGCGCCGGCTCGCCGTCAATGAAGTAGTGCTGAACATTGTCGAGGAAGCCCCAACCCGTGTAGGGGCTGCCGCTGTGGGAGGAGTAGTGCACGCCTGTGCCGTCGCGGTAAGCGCCCTCATACTTGCCGACCATCAGGTTCTTGGAAGCGTAGGGGAAGTGCTCGGTGTTGTGCCAGAAGCCCACGCGGATACCGACAATGTAGCGGTCGGAGCCCATGGTGCCGGTCGTCTGGCCGTTCTTTGCCCAGTCAAGGACAGTGCCGTCGTTCAGCATGACCTTGTAGTAGACATCGTTGTAGCGGTGTGCCATGCCCTTCACGCGAATCTGGATGGCCTGTACCTTTGCGCCGTCCTCATTGTAGGGCGTGATTTCCTTCGAAGCCGCCCACGGGCTCCAGCCGTGCTGGTCGGTGTAGACGCGGTAGTACATGCGCGCAATCCCGGAGTGAATCATGTAGAACTTCGAGAAGCCGTTTGCGGAGAAGAGACCCTTGCCCGGGTTATTGGTCGCAGTGTCGCCGATTACATTACCGGCCGCATCGCGCATCTGGTAGGTCGCAATCTGCACCTGGTTTAAAACCGGGTCCGCCGGGGTGTTGCCGGTGCCGAGCGCCTCGAAACCCGCGTTCTCGAAAATCGAGGAGAGGTCATCGCGCCCCGGATTGCCCGCGAAATCCGCGCTGCCCGGCAGACTGTAGTCGTCGTTCACCGACTTCTCGGTCGCCGTGTAGGCAGCGGTGTACTGCGCGGTGCTGGACGGGAACTTCGCGTCCGGATTGGTCGCATCGGAAGCAGGACTCGGGTTCTGCGACTGCGCTGCGTTCTGGGTTTCGTCGAGGCTCGTCGCCTGGCCGCCGATTTGCGGCTGGCCGTCCGAGGTCTGCGCCGCGGTCTCGGTCGAGGCGGGGGCGGAAGTCTCTGCGCCGCCGGTGCCGGTTGCGGCGGATGTCGCTGCCGGGGCGGATGTC
>ERZ773051.946-NODE-946-length-17187-cov-6.514651_pt1 | contig 17187 bp, 12 predicted proteins | sample MGYA00580631_ERZ773051 | MGnify/ENA primary metagenome ERZ773051 (study PRJEB29015, sample SAMEA2738137) | human oral metagenome | biome: human oral; feature: human-associated habitat; material: saliva | place: China | collected 2204 ...
AAACGTGATGAAAAATAATCATCTTTAAAAAGAAGCTCGTTTGAGCTTCTTTTTATTATAAAAAAAGACGAACTCTTTAGAGTTCGTCTTTGCTGTAATTATTTTACAGCTGAAGTTTTAGGCAATTGTTTTGGAGTTGTCTTGCCTTGTGGAAGATTCTTTTCAGCTTCTTTAGCTTTGTTTACATCTTCATTGATGTTTTTCTTGTCTTCCGGTTTCTTAGTGTCGGTTGGTTTGTTTCCATCTTTTTGGTCGTCCAAACGTACTGATGGGTTTCCGTCAGTTCCTTTGTCCAGACCATGTTCTTTGATGAATTTTTCTTCTTCAGACGGAGCAAAGATTTCTTCTTTTTCTTTGTCAGTCAAAGGAGATTCTTGGTTAGTATCAATGACACCTAAACCATATTTAGTAAGATCGGCTTTACCATCTTTTAATTCAGCACCTGGACGAACGTTACCGTTTTCGTCTTTTACAAGTGCAAAACCTTGATCAAAGCCTGCAAATGTGTAAGTTGCAGCAGATACTGTTGTTGCAACAGTGACAGTAGCTGCAAGAGCGGCAGCTGACGCTAAGATAGTTTTTAATTTCATAATTAAAATCACCTTCTATTAATTATTTTTGATATATGCATTATAGCACATAATAAAGAATGTGTCAACAAACGGTTGACACTTTTTCGAAATTTATGGGATTATTGCGTAAAAAAGAATCTTATGATATAATGTAAGCGAATTAATTAAATTACTGAAGGATGGTTTGTAAATGTTAAAAGAAACGTTTAAAATGCGCAAGATTGGGAAACATTTAGTGAATGTTTCGATGTTGAGTCTTGCTGTTGTACCTGTGATTGTTAGTGGTGTTCAGCCTGTGTTCGCCGAAGAACGTGTGGCAAATGCTGAGACAACGTATCCAACAAAAATTGAAAATGATATGACGCCGTCAAATACGCCTGATGCGGATGGTACTTATAATAGTCAAATTAAAAGTATCGAGTTGGTGTCGCAGTCGGGTAATGCATATCGCTATAAGGTGACATTGCATGATGGCTATACGATTCCTGAGGGCGGTGTTTTGCGATTAAATTCGAATTTGAGTGACAATTCATTTCGATTGGATTCCAATTTGTTACGAGATTCATCAAATCAAACTATGGGTCAGATTGTTTTAAAAACGGTGGTCGATGCCGATCCGTACGCTCGGCGATTTGATGCGACTCGTACGTTTTCAGAATTTAAAGATGTATGGAACGGTGTAAATGCGTCTAATTATGGGTCTTTTACTCAGTTCAATATTATGGCGTCAGGTCGTTTTTCTAAGTTGAATAAAGATCGTTCGTTTGAATTTGTTGTTAATCGGTTGAGTTCATTAACTTATAGTGGTTTGAATAAGAATGCTATTTTATATACAAAGGGGCAAACACCTACTAGTTTTAAGGAATTAACGAGTAAATCATTAGATTTAGCTCTTGGTGTTGGTGATAAACGTGTAAGCGCTGGTTCATTGAAATTAAATGTTTCGAGTTCGACTGTACGATCTCTTAAAAAATCAAATGTTGATTATCTTGTGGGTAGTGGGTCTTCGTATATAAATGCGTATAATTCTTTCAAATCCTATGGTTGACCTAAAGGAATTGTCTCGTCGATAGCTGTGAATACAAATAATATACTTTTGTCACATGGGTCGAATACTGTTCAAACGGATGGCGCGCCTGCTTTATTTGTCAAAAAAGGTGATGTTTTAAAGTATCGTGTTCCAAAAGGTTTTCGATTATCGTATGATTCTAATATGAGTGTTGGTTCAATGATTGATTTATCGTTGACCGATGTTGTTCCACAGGAGACTGTGGTAACGGGTGATCGATTCTCTGATACATCCGATTATAAAACGATTGTTGGTCACGAGAAATCAAGCAATACACGCACAATTCAGGCGCGTGTTACTAAGCTGGATGGTGATACTTTTGAGTTTGTTATAGATCAGGATGTTTATGTGGAACAAGGTCATATGGCTACACTCAATAGTGGTGTTTTATCGAAGCTTATTGGTATTGAATTAGCGGGTCGTATTACGGATGTATTTTCAGAATCAGAATTAGGTGAGTTTTCCAAGTCATCGCGCAGTACTTATAGTTTGAGTCGACCTGACGCCGCATTGGTTTTGATGCGAGATGGTGCACAGCTTGCTTCTGGAAATGGATCTTTCTTTGATTTCACGAAAGATCGAAACAGTGCTATTGGCGATTTAACAAAAGGTACTGTGAAAGTCAAATATGTGGATGAATCCGGTAATGAGATTCCAAATAATCCAATTGAAACAGTTGCTGAAAATAAACCGTGGGACGAACGAATTACGATTGTACCTAAAGAGATTAAGGGTTATAAATTTGTACGAGCTGATAAAGATTTAACCATGTCGATTGGATCCGGCGAGCAAATTGTAACGTTAACTTATTCTAAAAATGTCACCTATATTCCTGATCCGAAATATAATGCTGGTGAAAAAGTTCCCGATCCTGATGATCCGTCTAAGATTCATGTAGGAACAAAACCAAAAGTAGTTGATGAGGAAATTCCTTTTAAAGAGGAAGTCCGTGAAAATACCAAATTACCTAAAGGAACTGAAAATGTAATTCAAGAAGGTGAAAAAGGTAAGAAGACGACAACTACGACTTATACGGTTGATCCGAAAACCGGTGATGTCACACCGTCTGAAAAAGTAACAACTAAAGATCCTAAGAATCGTATTATTGAGCGTGGTACTGGCGAAGATAAAGATGGTGATTTGATTGTGAATTATATTCCAGATCCTGAAAATGAGCCTGGTAAAGAAACCATTGTTGATGAAGGTAAAAAGCCGAAACTCGATGTGACAGGTAAAGTCAAAGATCCTGGCAAACCTAAAGTCATCAAAGTAGGTACGAAACCGAAAGTCGTTGAAGAGGACATTCCTTTTAAAGAGGAAGTTCGAGAAAATCCTAAATTGCCAAAAGGAACAGAGAATGTAATTCAAGAAGGTGAGAATGGTAAAAAGACAACGACTACGACTTATACTTTAGATGAAAAGACGGGTAAAGTTACATCTTCTGAAAAAGTAACGACAAAAGATCCTAAGAATCGTATTATTGAGCGTGGTACTGGTGAAGATAAAGATGGTGATTTAATTGTGAATTATATTCCCGATCCTGAGAACGAACCAGGTAAAGAAACCATTGTCGATGAAGGTAAGAAACCAAAACTTGATATTACTGGAAAAATTAAAGATCCGGGTAAACCAAAAGTAATCAAAGTTGGTACGAAGCCGAAAGTCGTTGAAGAGGACATTCCTTTTAAAGAGGAAGTTCGTGAAAATCCTAAGTTGCCTAAAGGAACAGAAAATGTAATTCAAGAAGGTGAAAAAGGTAAAAAGACAACGACTACTACTTATACGGTTGATCCGAAAACAGGTGATGTCACACCGTCCGAAAAAGTAACAACTAAAGATCCTAAGAATCGCATTATTGAACGTGGTACGGGTGAAGATAAAGACGGTGATTTAATCGTAAATTACATCCCTGATCCTGAAAATGAGCCTGGTAAACAAACCATTGTCGATGAAGGTAAAAAACCGAAACTTGATGTTACTGGAAAAGTCAAGGATCCAGGTAAGCCTAAGGTTATTAAGGTTGGTACGAAACCGAAAGTCGTTGAAGAGGAAATTCCTTTTAAAGAGGAAGTTCGTGAAAATCCGAAATTGCCTAAAGGGGCTGAATTTGTAGTTCAGGAAGGTGAAAAAGGTAAGAAGAAAACAACGACGACTTATACATTGGATCCGAAAACAGGTAAAGTAACGTCTACGGATAAGGTTGAGACTAAAGATCCTAAGAATCGCATTATTGAACGTGGTACGGGTGAAGACGTTGATGGTGAGATTGTTGTGACTTATATCCCAGATCCCGAAAATGAGCCGGGTAAACAGACTATTGTTGATGAAGGTAAGAAGCCGAAATTAGATGTTACGGGTAAAGTTACAGATCCAGGTAAGCCTAAGGTTATTAAGGTTGGTACGAAACCGAAAGTTGTTGAAGAGGACATTCCTTTTAAAGAGGAAGTTCGTGAAAACCCCAAATTACCTAAAGGTACTGAAAATGTTATCCAAGAAGGTGTAAAAGGTAAAAAGACAACGACTACGACTTATACGATGGATCCGAAGACGGGTGAAGTAAAACCTGCTGAAAAAGTAACAACTACTGATCCGAAAACACGTATCATTGAACGTGGTACAGGTGAAGATAAAGATGGTGATTTGCTTGTGAAGTATATTCCAGATCCTGAAGAAGAGCCGGGTAAACAAACAATTGTCGATGAAGGTAAGAAACCGAAATTTGATGTTACAGGTAAAGAACTTGATCCGGGTAAACCTAAAGTCATTAAAGTTGGTACGAAGCCGAAAGTTGTTGAGGAAGAAGTGCCGTTTAAAGAAGAAGTTCGTGAAAATCCAGAATTACCTGAAGGTGAACGGAAAGTTGTTCAAGAGGGTCAAGTTGGTAAGAAAACAACAACTACCACATACACATTAGATGAAAAGACGGGTGAAGTTAAAGAATCAACTACTGAAAAAGTAAATGAGCCTAAAGTTCGTATTGTAGAGGTTGGTACGAAGAAACCTGAAGCTCCAAAAGAAGAGCCTAAAGTGGAAACACCTAAGACAACTGAAGTTCCTAAAAAAGAGGAACCTAAGGTTGAGGTACCTAAAACAGAGCAACCGAAAACAACTGAAGAACCTAAAGTGAAAGAAACACCAAAAGAGTTACCTAAGACTAGTGAGCAAGCTAAACAACGTAATACTGCGATTATCGCACTGTTATTAGTTGTAGGACTTGGCGGTTTAGCTACTTATTTAGGTCTTCGTAAACGTGATGAAAAATAATCATCGCTAAAAGAAGCTCAAACGAGCTTCTTTTTTTTGCATATTATAAGAAAATTTGCTATAATAGTGATATCGGAGGAATTTTTAATGACAAAAATACTATCAATCGATCCGTCCAGCAATCGTATTAGTACATCAACTACAGGTATTGTCTTATTAGATAATACTAAATTGATTAATTATTGGGTTGTGCCGTACGGTGTGGATAATTTCAGTGACTGGTGGCGAACTGTTGGTGTAACGCTCGATTACGATATTGCTATTGTTGAAAAGTTTATAGTTCGACAAGGTAATAGTGCGCGTGATAATTCAGTTGTTCAAACAGTTGAAGCAATTAAGAAATTAGTGCCGAATATTATAGAGCAAGCAAATATGGGTTATGGGACAGATGTTCCTGATAGTGTATTGCGAGCGTGTGGTTTATGGAAATTCGATAAGTCGCATCACCAAGACGTTCGTGCGGCTGCTCGTTTGGCGTTGTTCTATGCAATGCGCAATGATATACAAGAAATCGTGAACGAAATTGGTGATCGTATTTATGAATATGAATATTCGTAATAGTTGATTCTGCGAAATTTTAATGTTATAATGATTTTATCAATTAAATATTAAAGAAGGATTTTTTAAAATGAAAAATAAATTGTTTAAAACGATGACGCACGTAATGCTTATTACGATGGGTATTGGGTTCATTGCGCCTTTAGCTCAGCCGTTATCAGTATTTGCTGAAGAAAAAACTGAAGTTAAATCTGAATCGTTGGATCTTATGAAAGCTATTGACGATGCAAAGGTGTCCGGTGTTTCTGTTAAAATGGGTGAAACAAAATTGTTTCAATCTCGTGAAGAATTGAATGCTTATATTAAAGATACAATTGCGAAATTGAAAGATGCTTCAGCTAAAGCAGTTGAACTTAAAAAAGTTCGCGGTCAAGAAGATGAAGTGTATAAAAAAGCTAAAGCCGAATATGACAAGGCTTTGGATCAATATAACAAAGATAAAGCTGAATACGATAAAAAGTTAAAATCGTATACTGACGGTCTTGCTAAATTCCAGAAGGATCAACAAGACTTGACGAAACGTAATGACATTTTGTCTAGCAAAGACGGCATTGTCGTATACGGTAAGTACGATGAAGCTAATAAAGGATCTGTCAAATACTTCGGTCAGATTGGTGTTGGCTTGTCAGACTATAATAAATATCCGAACTTGTCGTTTGTTAAGGATGGCGACTATATTGGTTATCACGATGATTCAGTTATTACTGATGTGAAAGTTAAGAAAGCTGAATATAATAAATCGAATTCAGGCGATCGCACTTGGTTGAATGCAAATGACTATGCGAAAGGTGATTCATTCAAGCTTACGAACGTTGCAACTACGACTGACGGTGCCAAGCTTGACATGATTGTCACATTCAGAGAAAGCTTCAATCCGCTCTTGACAGAGCCGGGAATTAATGACCAGAAATTTGGAAATTTCTCGTTCCATAAGTTTGAAACAGAAGGCGCGATTAATGTCGATGCACGTAACTCGGATAATATTGATCTAGATTTTAAATTCGTAGATCAAAAGACTGGTAAACCGGTAGAACTATTGACGGCTAATATCGAATCTGACTTAGATAACTATCAGTCTTCACTGTTAGAATATTCTACTATTAAATCGGCAATCACATTGATTCCGCAAGGGTCTGAATCTGAATTGCAGAGCGGTGCAGTAGTTTCGAAATTTAATGAAGGTGTCAATAACGCAAACGACATTCCGAAAGGTTCATTCGTTTCAGTCGGTATCGGAGATACGATTCGTCATCAATTTAGACCGAATACGACTTTAGATCGTACTAAATTGGCAAATGCTCTCCTTACAACTTGGAATCAGTCTAAAGCGACTGGTGACATTACGTACTATAAATCAGCAGGCTACACGTATCAGTTGTTTGGTAAGTCGGCTTCTGTCAATTTGAATGTCTTTAAAGAAAAGAAACCTGTTGAACCAAAAATGCCAACAGCACCAGCTCCTGCTAAATCAAGTGGTCAAGATATTTCTGTTGATGTTTCTGATGCTCGGATGGTGATTACGAAACACATCGACATTACAACCGGAAAAGAAATTTCTAAACAAGAAGATGGTAAACAACCGAAGAAAGATATTCCGGGCTATGAATTCGTTGAAACGAAAGATGAAGGTGGAAATACTATTCACTATTATAAACCAGTTGAAAAACCAGCTGAGAAAGTGATTACGAAACACATCGACATCACGACTGGAAAAGAAATCTCTAAACAAGAAGATGGTAAACAACCGAAGAAAGACATTCCAGGCTATGAATTCGTTGAAACGAAAGATGAAGGTGGAAACACTATTCACTATTACAAACCAGTTGAAAAACCAGCTGAGAAAGTAATTACGAAACACATCGATATCACAACTGGAAAAGAAATTTCTAAACAAGAAGATGGTAAACAACCTAAGAAAGATATTCCAGGCTATGAATTTGTTGAGACGAAAGATGAAGGTGGAAATACTATTCACTATTACAAACGAGTTGAAAAGAAAGAAACACCTAAAGAATTGCCTAAGACCAGTGAACAATCTAAACGACGTACAACCGCTGTTCTTGCATTGTTGTCAGTTGTAGGTCTTGGTGGTTTGATTACTTACTTTGGTCTTCGTAAACGTGATGAAAAATAAAAAAAATAAAAGATACTCGTAAGAGTATCTTTTTTAGTTGTGTTCGGCTACGATAGCTGCTGGGTAAAATTCGAAAATGCGAGACATACCTGTGTTGTTGTAGACACCTCGATAACGCGTGTTTCCTTGTTCATCTAAGAATTCGGATGTGATTTTAACAGGGATTACTTCGCCAGTATTTTCAAGTTTTAATGTGATTTGTTTATTTGTCATTATTATTGTCCTTTCTAGTTTTTTTTTTCAATTGTTTATTATATCAGATATCTATTATGTGTCAACTTTTTTAGGATACTTGCATTTTTATTTTCAATTTTGATATAATAAAAGCATACATAAAATAAAACGAACTCGATTTTAGATCGAGTCAGAAAGTGAGAATAAATATGGAATATGCATTTATCCCTCAACTTGAGCGGGAATATCTTTGGGTGCGTTCTATGCAAGACGCACGTGCGAAGATGGGTCTTCAGCCTTTATCTCCTTCGAAACTTCGTCGCTTGGCGAACGAGGTTCGTGAGATTAAAGGTTCGGAATTTGGTTTAGAGTCTTATGATGCAGTTGTTCAGCAATTGTTGATTCAAGATGAACAAATTGATTCATCTATTAATGTTGCTCAAATTTTTAATAGAGAAAATCTATTAAATGATTGGGGTGTTGCTATTAAGGAATTTCGTAAGACAGCTGCGCCGATTGAAGACGGTAATGGAAATGTTATTGACTTGACGACGATTCCAGTTACGGCTATCAATGAAGATTATGGTCAATATTTGAATGATGGTAATATTGATAATGCTGTTTTTTATGTGAATCGTGCAGATTACGCCAAATTTATTGATGCTAAATCTAATGGTAATTCGGTTGATAATATTCTTCCACGCGCTGTTGTGAATTTGGATGATGAGTTTGTTCGGCCAACTCGTAAGTTGAGTCGTGAAGGTAAAACTAAAGTAGCTCGTCCAGATATGCCGGCTGAAGAGGTCTATACTGTTTATGGTTGGAATGGTCGTAAGTTAGAAAACGGTGAAGTAGAGCCGGGTCTTAAAGATATGATGGATACGCTCATCAGTAAAGAAGATCGTGCTATTATGTCTCGAGTGTTTAGCGATACAGAAATTCGTTCTGACCGTGCTCAATACATTGTGAATATGTTCAATGAGCTTCGTAAAAATGGTTATGATGTTTCTGTTCAAGAACCATTATCATATCTTGGCGATGTGGCTCAATTGAATGTGCGTATTGATAACAATACAGTTCTTCGTTTGTATGACGAATCTAATCCTGAATATGTTGGACGCGTACAAACACCAACACGTATGTATTATTGGCAAGCGGAAGGTAAAGGTAAAGCGATTCTTGAGGAATTGAATAGTACATTTGCACCATCTGTACAAGATTCGATGCGTTTGTTGGACGCGGTTACAGGTCGTACAGTCTCTACATTGTCTCAACACCGTTATTCTCGAAACAATGGTCGTGCGGATGACACATTGGCTGAATTCAATAAGAATACGAATGGTGCTGCATATTCAAACTATCGCTTTACAGATATTACGCTAGATCATCCAACGGCGACTGAGGTTGTTGATGGTGTTGAACGTCCTGTGCGATATAATGTTTATAGTGCACCTCGTGGAAATAGTGCGAAATCAGTATCATTTGAATCAAAAGATGCCGCAACCGAGTTTTTGAAACGTCAAATTGATTTGGCGACTGTTGCTTATACGGATAGTATTAAGTTTGATGAATTGTCTGAAGCCGCTGTAGTTGTTGAGCAGGCTCGTGAGATTTTGGATAATCGTGCTTATACGAATGATCAAAAGAAAGAAGCTCGTGCTTTGTTAGAAGAGGCAAACGCGCATGTAGAGCACTTGTTTGATAATCGTTATAGTTCATCTCAATCTGAGTTGTTCGATGATATGGTTCAAATTCGTCATTATATGGCGCATCCTGAAGTCTACAATGCTACTCGTAAGTTTGAGTTGACATCTATTCCTGATGAAGATGTTAAGTTGGAATTGGAAGACTTTATTAAGGCTTCGGCTGATGGGTTCACTGATCCAGAACAGGCGCTTGAAGAATTGCATAAAGCCTTTATTGCGACACATCTTGGTGATTTCGAAAATGGATTCAATCCTGCAATTGTAGCAGAACTTGGTGCGGATGAAAATCGTCCACGTTTGAGTTATGCTGTTGAAGCAGCTATTAAACGTTCAGGTTATGATCAATCTAAATTGATCGGTAATGAAATGGCTGTGGATCGTTTGCGAGATCGTATGATTGAGTTTGATCCTGAAACTGCTCGTAGTCTTGCGGATGTGTTGGCTTCTGATCCAGAACAAAAGGAATATCAAACGAAAGCGATGTTGCGTGTTCAAGAACATTTGGACGTAGATAATATTTCGAACGTTGATATTCAAATTGACGATAATGGAGTTATTCAGTATTCATATGATCGTCCGAATATTTTTGGTAAAGACGGTTCTACGCAACGAATGACGAACCAAATCGGTCAAGTGTTTAATGAAGATGAATATGGTATTATTCAAACGAAGTTTGCAGCGTCTGAGTCATTTGGATTTGTGCCCGGATATGAAGCATATTTTGTGCCAGGTGAAACTTATAAGATCGCGGCTGGGTTAGAAACGGATGATGAACGTCGTGCACGTTTGCGTTTACGTTCTTATGAGCAAGCTATTATGGCTGAAATTGATAAGAACATGGTTGAACAAATGCAGGGTGCTTATCTAGGTGGTCGTGGTGATGACCGTTATGATAACTTTGTAGATACCATGGGCGCATCATCACTTAATAAAGTGTATCGCAGTCAATTGCAAGGTTTCAAATTGGATCCAGATTATACGAAACGGTTCTTGGAACTTCGGTCTGAAGATGAATTGAAAGCGAATATTCGTACGCTTCGTAATCGTGTTCGTTTCCCTAACCGCTATGGTGATATTTCAGGTACGAACTTTGATGATTATGTTCAACAAGATGGTTTCAATGAAGCTAAATTAGTGGGTGAAAATCTTCGTGTGGTTGATCCTAAGTGGAATAATATTTTTGACCCATATATGTTAGGTTCTGGTAAGAATCAAGGGGTTGAGCGGTATTTAGTTGACGGTGCTGTTGTTAATGCAGATGGAACGGTTAACGCGTCTGATGGCTGGGAAAATCCATTTACAGGCAAATTAGAACGTGACCGTGTAGCGATGACTAAACAAGAATCATTCAAATATATTGATTCTATGCCTAGTGACCGTCAAATGATGGCAACTAAGCAAGCACTTGTAGCGCTTCAAGTAACAGAACCTGTCGGTGTTGCGTTTATGAACTTCGGTGGATGGACATACGACGACGGTATGGTTATTTCGAAAGAATATGCTGAGAAATATCAAGTACCTGTCTATGAAGACGAAAACGGAGCAATGCGTGCGCAACGTAAAGGTGATAAACAATCGGACTTTGGTTCAAATAAAGGGGTTGCGAACCTTATTATTGACCGTAATATGAGCGAAGAAGAAGCTCGCGCTCAAGGTATTTGGAAAGAAGTTCAATTCTTTAAAGCAAATCCGGAGTTGGATGTTGTAATGGGTCCTTATGCAACGCTTTCTCGTAATAATATGTCTGTATTAAAACAAGCGCGTGATACGAAAACGATTGATTTGGTCGATCCTCTTCGTGGTGAAGTTAAACCGAATGGTATTGGTTTCATGCCAATGATGATTACAGATATGACTGTTGATAAGAAATCACACGTTTATGATAAATCTGATGTCGCTAAAGGTAAAGGTCGTTCAGTTTCAACATTGTTGATGTTGAACTTGCAAGCACTTGGCGCGAAGGGTATCATTAACGAAGTTTATGGTAATAACGTAACACCGTGGACGGACTTGCGTGAATATGCATTGGTTCAAGGGGTTGATATTGATCATGATGGTAATTTGAAAATGGGATATCATCCGCAAGAAGGTGAAGAGCGTCTTCATTTTAAAGTTGATCCGAATAAATCGGCCGATGATTTCATGAAAGAAATCGCGAATAATGGTGGTATTTTGAACTTGCCGTTCCCGTTGATTAATAACCGATTGAATAATATTCTTATTACTGGTGAAAACCCACGTTTACTTAAAGGTTATGATGTGCGTTCATTCACTCGTGATGAAAATGGTGAATTTGGTATTCCTGTGTTATCCGGGGCGTTACGTCGTTCTACTGAAATGATGGATGGCTCAACTGCCACTCATGATGTAACTGATCACTATATTGAAATTTATAAACGTGCCGCATCTTATATTGAAGTATCTGATAAGATTAAAGAACTTCAAGCAAATGGTGGTGATGAAGCTGAAATTGCTAAGTTAAAGAGCCAACAAACTAAGTTATGGCAAAATGCACAACGTTATTATGAACGTATTCAAACGGATACTGCGCCGAAGATTGATGGTCCAGGTGCGAATGGTAAGCATTCTTTGATTCGTGATAAGATTACGTCTAAACGTATGAATAATTCAGCGACACTTGTTGCGTGTGCTGATCCGCGTCTTGGTGTAAATCAAATTGCGATTTCAAGAGAAACGGCTGAGAAAATGGGTCTTGAAGAAGGATCTAAAGTTCTTGGTTGGCGCGACCCTACGTGGCGCACAGGTGCTGTTCGTAGTTTTGAAATCACGATCGATGATAGTGTTACTGGTTTTGCAATGAATCCACTTATGGATAAATCGCATGATGGAGACTTTGACGGTGATGCGTATGGTTTTGTTGCATTGAAATCTGAAGAAGCTCTTAAAGAATTAGATACGTTATTGTCGCATGAAGCTAATATTTTGAACTATGGTGACGGTCAAGTTGAAATTGATGGTGAAAAGTATTATCCGTTGTTTGTGAATGACGGCATGGACGTTGCTTCAAGCAGTCATGCTTTTAAAGAAAATGGCAAAGATGATCCAGAAGAACTTCGTAAGAAAGCAACCATTATGGCAAATGACCCATCAGTTGATCGTAAAGAAATTCTTAATGTTTTGAATGAATATGTTCATACGGCTTTGCGCAGTGATGAAAACTTTGCAACGGATTATGTTGATTTGACCGATAGTCAAACGGTTATGACAAGTCTTGGTAAGATTGTCAATAAGAAAGCCAAAGGTAAAGCTAGTCATTTACTTGAGTGCGCTAAATATGAGGGTGCACAATTAGCTGGCGTTCAATTTGACACAGTAAATGTTAATGAACCAATTAATTATGTATCGAGCGATACGCATCAAGCCACGAACGTTGAAGCTGTTACTGAATTGTTGGGTGATGTCAAAGAGGGAATGTTGATTGACGTATTAAATGTTGATGCGCCTGCTATTGAAACATTTGCGACGGATAAGGATCGTTTAGCTGTTCAATATGCGACTGCTACGAAATCTGATAATACAGGTCGTCCTGGTACTATGATGCAGGATGCAACGGCTGCTTTTCGTAATGAAGCGTTACGCGAGGCTATGGAGATTTTCTATAAACCTACCCAAATGACTCTTCAAATTAAACACAATGCCGTACAAGCTTACGACATTAATAAACAATTTAGCAATAATGGTAACATTTCGCAATTGTTTATTAAAGGTCAAAATCCAGATAATGAACGCGCGTCAAATGGTATGAGTAAAGGTGCTCGTATTTCATCTAAAGAATGGATTGCGAAAGTAGGGTCTGAGCTTAAGTTGTTAGGTTTGGATTATAATGAGGAGCATCTTCAAGTTCTCGGTAAGGCTATGTCTAGAGAGAATGGCGATATGATGACTTTGTCTGAAGCCTTTAACGAGAAAACATCGTATTTCAATAAATTATCATTTGGTGGTAGTGTTCGTAATAATTATACCTTGTATGATGATTCTAATACGAAAATGGGTGGTGTCGCCGCGTTGTGCCACGGTGCGGTTATGAGCGAATGTCTTTTCAGAGACGAAAACGACATCGACCGTGCGGTTGTTCCAAATGCAATTAAAGACAAGTCTGTTATTATGGCTCGTCCGGATGTTCTTGTTCAAAAACAAAATTCATTCGAAGAAATTAAGACTCGTTTGACAGAACTTGAACAAGATGATCAACGTAAGTTGACAATTGATCGCGAAGTTGAGTCTGAAGTTGTAGTAGAAACACCAACTGTTAAAACGGTCACAACTCCAACAGTTGAAGTTGAAGCGGAGGATGATCATGACTTTAGTTTATAGTTCTAAGAAAGATGTTCCGAGAATGTGGAAGTTCATTGATTATTCCGAACGTCATTCGAAACAGAATGTTTTTGAGGGTAACGGAGGCTATCGCCTCCAATGCCCTGATATTGTTCGTGAAATTTCATCAGGTGAACGAGATCCGTTTGAGATTACCGTTATGGAATATCGTCAACAAACTGCGGAACATTTTGATAAGATGTCTATGATTTATAATCAAATGAAGAATCATCCGAATGTTTATCATCAATTGTATATGCAAATTTATGATAACGAATTCAACTTGTATCCAAAAGGTTTCGAACAGCCTGCGATGGTGGCTCATTATCATTATTCAAATATGCTATATGACCAATTGTTGTTGCAGAAAATTGATGGCTGCTTAGAGGCGGGTTATATCAACGGAAATGATAAGATGGTTGATGCTCAGCCAACAATCGAAGCGAATTTGATGCATATTGGTGATATTGTCTGGGATGACTTAGAAGTTTATGACTATTTGTCATCAGTGTCCAAAACAGTTTATTCAGACTATTTGGATTACAAATATAGTAGTCAGACCTTCAAATACAAAGATTTCAATATGCGTGTTGTTGATCATAATGCGAATGTGTTATCAATCGTTAATGATAATATGGCTTCGTTAGAGCCTTATCAATTACAACCAGGCGAATCCTATAACGAAGTAAAACGAATGTACAATCGCAAGTACTACGATATTTTGGAAGAACCGGTTGTTTCAAAAGAATTATTGAAGGATAAGGTTCAAATCAATAAACGCTATCGTATGGCTCTAGATGGTGTTTTAAATAACGAAGGTGTTCGTTATAGTGAACCATCGTTGTAAATAAAAAAAGAGAAGCAATTGCTTCTCTTTTAATTTGCGTTTAAATGGCTCTATTTTGACCCACATTGCGTTTTATTGAGTTGGTCGGTTGATTGCACCACCTTGGGTTAAAATCGCTTAGAAACGATTTTAGAGGCTAATTTTGTGATGTGATATTTGAGCCGATTGTGTCGATACATTCGTCGATTGTTGAGTCGCTATTTGTGAGTGGATTTAAGAGTGATTCAATTTTAGCATATAGTTCGACACCTGTGTATGTGTTCATTGTATTAAACCAGTCTAAAACGTCTGTCTTAGTATAGGTTCCTTTTTTACTGAAGACTGTGATACCTTGTAACCATTGGTCGAAAGCTTCAAATAGACGATCGTTATGGTTGACTTGAGCTAAAATGAAAACGGTGTCGATTTTGATAGCTCCGTATTGTAGTTGTTTTAGTTCGTCTTGTGTGAACCATTTTAGCTTTTTAAGCGGAATGTATTGTTGTAATACTCGATGCGGTGTTTGTTGCATGGGGGGGTTCCTTTCTTATTTGTTTTCTTCGCTACGGAGTGTAACTAAGTAATCGGCAATGAGGAGGCCGTAGCGTTGCAGTTGCATGGTTGGAGTAGTTACAGGTTGCCACATTACTTTATAGCCGGCTTGAGCGAATTCGTCATAGCGATCGTGCCCATCAGGAACGATGTCGACGACTTCAATGGTATCATTTGGGTCAAATTGTTCGAGTGTTTCAATAAGTTCTCGAACTGTGACGTTGTGATAATAATCTTGAGTCATTTATTTTTCCTTTTTGATATAATATTGTTCATATCCGAATGTTACAATGTAATCGTATTCGGGTATATTGGTTTCGTTTTCGAAAAGTTGGTGTAGTGTGTATACGCGGTATTTTTTATGACGTATACGAAACTTGTTGTTTGAATTTTTGTGAATTGCTGAAGGCGCAACATCATATAGTTGTGATAAAATTGCGATTTTTGGATCGGATGTGTATTGTTTATTTACCATAGCTTAGACATATTTTAATAATTTTGTGAAAGAGACAAATCCATTTTTCTCAGAATCGAAACAGTACCATTTTTGTGTTTTAGTGTTAAATACATAGGCGTAATCAGGTTTGTCTTTTTGATTAGCGATGAAATACTTGATAGAGTATCGCATTTCGTTATTTAGCAAGCGATCTTTCATTGGTTTGAATTGAGTGCTTGTTTCGTATGTTGCTAAAAGTTCATAGATTTTTGAGGGATTATTGTAATAGGTGTTTAGAATGGGATATGCTTTGTCAGGCGTTGTGTTTTCTGTAACGAGAGCGTAATTATATCCAGCTTGGTCTAAAATACCGATATAGGCTGTAGACATAGGAGTTCCTTTCTATTAGATTTTTTTTACAAAAAAAAGAAAGACTGAGTTTCCTCAGTCTTATTTTATTATTTTGATTCGCGTTTGCGTTTCAATCCAGCAAGACCTAGAGCCATCATAGCTACGCCCATAAGTCCAAGTGCACTTGCCGATTCACCAGTTGATGGCAATTCTTTAGTGTTTGCTTGTTTAGTTTGTTTAACTTGAGGTGTTGCTGGTGTGATTGCACCAGGTGTTACGGTTGCTGTTGGAGTAGTTGTCTTAATCACTTTGTTTTCAGTTGATTCATGACGAACTGGTTCGTTGCGACGAGTTTCTTCTTCGTGTTTGATACGTTCTTGTTCGCGACGAATTGCTTCTTCCAATTGTTTTGCTTTAACAAGTCGCTATACTTACAATTACCGATTTATTTTTACATACTATAACGAGTCTGCTAAAAGGTCTATCGTTAAGAATTTAGCTATTATACTAGGAAAAGATAAACTTGTTGAATTAACTGGGAATAAATATGTTGTCTTTGTTAAAAGCGACGATGTTGATGGGATGAGAGAAGTTCTTTTGGATTAAATAATCTTTGAATAGTATGTAACTTGCATTAATATTATTAATACTTTATACTTAGGGGAAATTACAATAAATGGATTTTATAATTACATTTCTTAATTCTCAGTTTATTAGTTCCATGATAGGGGCTTTACTAGGTGCTGGTGTAGCAGTGTATGTTGCAAAGCTTCAAAATAAGCAGCAACTTAAACAGCTACAAGATGAACATAAGTTACAACGAGAATTTTTTGAAAAACAAGAAGAGAACGAAAGAGAACGTATTTTCTTACAGTATACAATTGAGAGAGCAGAGCGTTCGTATGAGATATTAAGTGATTTAAGGACTGCTAAAAATTTATTTGCAGATTCAATATTTGAATTTTTAAAGATAAACTCTAAAGAAGTAGAATCAGATGAAGATATTGAGTTTGAAAAAATTTTTCCTTTATTATATTCAGATTATTTGCTTCCTGAATATAATTCAATTATAAAATTAAGAGATTTATTATTGCTAACTCTGGTTATACAAGATGATATCGAATTATCTAGGTTAAAAGAAGAGGTTCGTAAAGAAGTTGCAATATTTGTAGATTATCACCAAAAAATAAATCGAGTGAAGAGTTTTGAA
>ERZ773051.948-NODE-948-length-17180-cov-7.607650_pt1 | contig 17180 bp, 10 predicted proteins | sample MGYA00580631_ERZ773051 | MGnify/ENA primary metagenome ERZ773051 (study PRJEB29015, sample SAMEA2738137) | human oral metagenome | biome: human oral; feature: human-associated habitat; material: saliva | place: China | collected 2204 ...
ATGGAAATGTACATTTGGCAGCTGAGTCAAGAGCTGCTCTATTTGCTCAAGCTGATCACTATTGGTCAAGATCAAGGCTTCTGGATTCATATTATTAAGACGCTGGTAATCATAAATATAACCAATATTGTGGAAATAGACTTTTTCTTCCGGTGTTGCCAAGCTTTGAATTTTCTCATATACCTGCCTGTCCTGAACAGCGATGCGGATATTGCGATGAGGCATTTTCATAGCTACTTTCATATTTCCAGGTAAGGCTTCTCCGATAGGCTCTTGCCAGAAAAGAAGATCTTCTGCACGACCATTTTTAGGACGAAGAGCGTAGGCCACCAAGAAGGGGGTTGCTAGAGAATTATAAATAATACGATCTGTATCATATCCACGATATTGCAGATAAAAGACGACAAATTCTTGTTTAGATTTAAAAATATGACGCTTTCCTTCAAGTGTCAAGATGATATCACCAGTCAGATGATTTTCCATAATGACCACGACATTGTTCTGGTCAAAATAGCGAGTATGGGTCGGACTTTGTGTCTGGTCGTAGGTTATTTGTGCGAAAAGCCGTCCCTTACGATTGTAGATATCTGCTGCTCGAACCTGCCCCTCTGTATCCAACCATTCGACAGCCCGAACACGTCTTTCATGCGTTGGTTGGCGATAAAAAATATTGGCACGCTTCTTGCCCATATCCAGGATTTCGCCATTTACATTGCTGGAGCGAATCTCCCATAGGTGCGGTTTGGGGACAAGATTAAAATAAATCGGACGGCCTTCTGGTGTGTCCAAGTCTCCTGTAAAATAACTGTAAGGAGACTCGACATCTGGTGAAAGATAGCCATCGTCTTGTACAACAACAACAGGACAATCAAGTCCTGTTGCTTTTAATGAACGTAACAAATCAAAACTTGCTTGATCATAGCGGTCAAACAAACAAATCATAGTGGTTATGCCTTTCTTTCTGAATCCTACTTAGTTGGTCTGAGCCGATCGAACTAGGTCAGACCAGCGCTGGGCAATATGCTCATCAAGGTAAGGCTCAGCTACCTCATAGGATACACGGGACAAATCTTCTTGAGAATGTTGAGTTAATAGCTGAACAATCTTTTCCGCATACTCTGTCGTCATGGCATCTAGATCATCTGGACGAGCCTTGGGAATCAGATAGCCATTTTCTCCATCACGGATAAAGGTCGGATTGCCATAACGAACATCAAAGCCAATGATGGGCAGGCCAGAACCTACTGCTTCCAACAAAGTCAGCCCAAAACCTTCACTCGTCGATGCAGCTAGATAAGCGGAATAATTCTTGTAAATATCCGTCATATGATGATGCCCCATCAGTCGAATATACTCTTCTGCTTGCAGATCCGCAATTAGCTTCCGCAGCATAGCTTCCTCACCACCGGTGCCATAAATATCAAAGGTGATTTCCGGTAGTTGTTCATGCGCCTTCACTACAGAGTGAATCAGCCAATCAATATGCTTTTCACTGGCCAAACGAGAAGCTGTCATCAAACCAAAAGGTTTCCGCTGACCTTCTGGTCGGCGCAGCTGATCCAAGCTACCCACAGGAATAGTTAAAATGTTCTTAGGCTTGATGTCGGTATATTGAGCAAACTGCTCTTTCAGCAGCTCTGTTTGAGCATCCGTCGAGTTGATGATGTAGTCCACTTCTTCTGCGTATTCAAATTGATACTCGTAGTAATTATTCCATAAGATATACTCTTTTTCTGCGGGATTTTCACTGAAGTGGTCTGCGTGAACGATGACAGCTAGTTTGGCAGCCCCCTTATTGGCGAAGATTGGCTGGCCAATATCTGTCTCTCGGTCTAGAATCAGTAAATCCTTGTCTGTTAACTTCAAACTTCTCATGAAATGAGCAACAAACTCCTGCTTGGAGTAGAAAACCTGATCTGGAAAACGATAAACTTGCGTTTCTGGCTTACCGTCTACCTCATCGATAATCTCTTCGTAAGCCACACTGCCATCTTCATTGAGCCAAGTCCGTTGGTAGAGACGAGCCCGACCATCTACAGGACTATAGTATTCAATAAAGTTTTTGGTATACGTATAATATTCTTTCTGAATGAGACAGCCGCGCGAAACAATCTCTGCCCGCTCAATCAGTTCATTATCCATATCGCATGAATAGCACGTTACGAAATCATTATCTCCAAACAAGATCCGAAAGGTCCTATTCTCAGGATTACGGACGATTTCTAGAGGTTCTCTATCAAAACTAGCTAAGACTTGTGCTAGAGTGTAGGTCGTTGGAGCAATCTTAACATCTGTAAAATACTGATAGAGCCAAATGACCTCAGAGTCTTCAAAGCCGATATTCTTCGTCAAATGTTCAATATTATCGGCTGAAATAAAATCCATAAAGATGAATTTTGCCTCTAAGCCCACACTGCGAAGCAATTTTGCACGATAAATTTGTGCGTACTCGACTCCGCTGCTTGCCCAACCAATTCCTAGGTTGATGTTATAAATTGTCATAAACCATGTTCCTCTTACAAAAGATTATCTTTTTTAATTCTTGAAAGGCGTTTGATGATTTTTCCTTTCTTCTTTTTCTCTTTTTCTTTATCTTCGTCTTTTGACTTTTTGACAGGAGAAGTGAAGTAAGTAACGGGAACAGAGCTATCCGTACCTGTCTTAGCAAATGTTTGCTCAATATTTACAACTTCTTTTTGTGGAGCAGAGATTTCTACTGGGACTTCTTCCTCACCAAAAACATCTGATTCATTTACTTCTTCTTCATGCGTTTCAAGAGAAGCTTCATCGAATAGACTTTCAGCTTCAACTTGCTCATTTGGAGCCTCGTCTTCTTCCAAAGGTGTATCAAACAAACGCGTAGCTTCATCTTCCTCTAAAGGAGTATCAAATATGCTTGCAAATTCGTCGTCTTCCGAAGCTTCCTCGATTAGACTTGCGATGTCAATTTGACCCTCTAAAGTTTCTTCGTCTAGAATCTGACCAATTTGACTAAGAAGCTCTTTGATTTTTTCCTTTTGCGCCTTATAGAGTTGTTCCGTTTCAAGACGTTTTTTCGTCAATTCATCGATTTCTTCAAGGATAGACGATCTTACTTGTAAGAAGTCTTTCTGAGCTTTCTCTAGAACCTCTTGAGCCTCTTTTTCTGCCTTTTCATGTGCTTCAATAATCAGCGATTTAGCATAAACAACGGCTTCACCGATTTCTCTTTCTTGGTTCTTTAAAGCATCCATTTTTTTATGTAAAGATTCAATTTTCTCATTCTTTTTACGAATTTCACTATCAAATCCTTCTTCTAACGATTCAATGTATTCTTCAACTTCCTTGGCACGATAGTTACCAAATAGGGTCTTTTTAAGTCTCATTCTGCTCCCTCTATTCTTCATTTATTCTAATTATATACTATCTTATCAATTGTAGCATAAAATGACGCTTATTACCATTGTTTTATAAGTCTCCGAGCAAAAAAATCAGGATACTACAAGAGCTAATAAAATTCTATCCACCTGCTAGTTCCATGGTTCTCTTAGTTTTGTAACCTTATTCTTTTATAAGCAAAAACACCTGAATAGATGACATATAATCCATTCAGGTATTTTCTTAAAGGTAACTAGATGTAAACGCATCGAGTTTAGAAATTGAGATCTACCCAGCTAAGAGGTGTATAGCCAAGAAGCTCAACGCCATCATATTCTACTGTTTTAACGATCTCTTGAATATTCGTTTTTAGCTCTTCTATTGATCGGCTGTCTGACTCATCTAATACTAGATCATCTTCCACAATAAATAGTGGCTTTTGATAGCGGTCATAAAGATTATTCATAGCTAGGCGAAGACCTACAGGATCAATTGGATTCTTATTGGTATTATTATAGCCATATTTATTGATAAAGACTTCTTGAGAATTACTAGATGCATGGTAGCTAAAGCTAACAAAATCAACCTTTCCGACTCGTAGGTCAAAGAAGTCATCATTTTCAATATCTAAAGCAATCTGCTCACGTTCTAAACGGCGCAAGAAATGGTTTGGATAAGAACCACGAACTTGTACATCTGTAAAGACATAGTTTTCACGGTTCTTAACTTCTGCTTCCATCGCATCAATCGCACTATCTAGATGTTGACTATAGTTACGACTAACTACCAACATGCCGCCAAATTGAAATTCTGGATTGATTGATTTTCCAAGCTTAACAGCACGTGCCGAAGCGACCAATTGATAGTGAGCTGCCTGCCAGATTCGTTGGTTCTGATTTTCTCCATCCTCAAAAGACAGACCGCCACCAAGATACGGTAAATGGTGTAAAATATTAAATTCATTAAAGGTAATCCAATATCTTACCTTGTCTTTAAAATGTCTGAAAACAGCTTCTGTATAATGCTCATAAAGTTCAATCATCTTGCGGCTCTTCCACGCGCCGTATTTTTCATACAGATGAAGAGGAAGATCGAAATGACTTAAAGTGACAATCGGTTCAATGTCCTTTTGCAAAACTTGATCAATGATAGCTTCATAATATTTCAAACCTTCTTCACTTGGCTGCGCTTCTTCTCCAGTTGGGAAAATTCGCGCCCAAGAGATAGAAATTCTATAAACATTGAAGCCCATCGATTGAATCATATTCAAATCACTAACATAATCCGGTTGACTCGCTAAAGTAAATTGTCCCAGAAGATCATAGGCGCCTATTGGTACTTTTTTGTAGTTGACTTCCCCTGTCAGTACTCCTATACGTGGTTCACTAATTGGTAATACATCCGTCGTTCCCAAACCTTTATTGCTGTTGGGCATCGTATTTCTAATCATAATGACTCCTTTTGATTTTGTGAATATATGTGGATACTATTGCATCCTCTAGTATCTTTAAAATTATCGCTGGTCTTTCTTATTTTGAGCGATAGAAGCCAATCCAGATAATGTACTAGCAACATTTTTTAAGTCAGGAGAAATTGGCTGTAAACCTGGTCTTACCATCTGATATGCCTCTTGATCTGTCACGCTCAAGTTTGGAGTTGTAGAGACTTGAACAGACAAGCTTTCTTGAGATAGTGCAACTGCCTCTGAAAGTTCCTGAGATGCAAGGTTCATACTATCAAGCGATTCTTGTTGATAAGCAAGAAGCATTGATTCTGTTCGAGACAAGCTAAGTGAAAGAGATTCTGAGACTTGTAAACTATGTGATACTGACTTAGACTCTGAAACACTCTGTCTGTAAGAAAGCAACTCTGAGACTGAAACACTATAAAACTCAGATAAGGAAACTCTCACAATACTTTGACTGATTTGCTCTGATTCACTTAAGGAAATCGACTCACTCAAACTAAAGGAAGTTGAGATGCTGACACTATGACTAAGAGATTCGGAAAGACTGATAGAGGTTGAGGTGCTCTGACTAGCCGACTCTGAAACTGAAATTAACTTGCTCTCATATGCAGATTGGGCAACAGAAGCACTAACTGAGAGTGAAGAACTGAGCCAATTATACTCTGAAATTGATTGACTCAAACTTAAAGAAGTTGAAAGGCTCGCACTTTCACTTAATGATTCAGAGATACTGAGACTCTGGCTAAGGCTTTCGGACTCACTCAAACTCAAGGAGCTTGAAACACTCAGGCTTTGACTCAAGGATTCTGAAACACTGAGACTCTGTCTAAGGCTTTCAGACTCACTCAAGGAAACTGATTCACTTAAACTAAAGGCAGTTGAAAGGCTTGCACTCTGACTGAGAGATTCTGAAACACTCAGAGAGATTGAAGCACTCTGACTAATAGAGTCGGAAATCGATGCTAACTTGCTTTCCAATTCAGATTGGGCAACAGAAGCACTAATTGAGAGTGACGAACTGAGCCAAGTATACTCGGAAAGTGATTCGCTCAAACTAAAGGAAGTCGAAATGCTTGCGCTCTGACTCAAGGATTCTGACACACTAAGGCTCTGGCTCTCTTGTTCAGATTGACTGACTGAAATTAACTCACTGAGGCTCAAAGAGAGTGAAGTGCTGACTCTCTGGCTCAAGGATTCTGAAAGGCTGAGACTCTGACTAAGGCTTTCAGATTCACTCAAGAAAATTGACTCACTCAAACTCAAGGAGCTTGACGCACTGAGACTTTCGGATTCACTCAAGGAAACTGACTCACTCAAGCTTAAAGAAGTGAAGACGCTCACACTCTGACTGAGAGATTCTGAAACACTAATAGACTCGGAAATTGATGTCAATTGGCTTTCCAATTCGGATTGAGCAAGAGAGGCACTAACTGACAATGAAGAACTTAACCAAGTATACTCGGCAATGGACTCACTCAGGGAAATTGACTCACTCAAAGAGATTGACTCGCTGAGGCTAAGAGAAGTTACTGTCCATTCACTCAAAGATTCTGACAGAGAAAGAGACTGGCTATAGCTAAGTGATTCTGATAGCTGCTGACTCTCCTTGGCTGATTCAGATTCGAAAAGAAGTTGAGAAAATGCTTCACTCAAGGATAGAGACTGACTGATGCTCAAAGATTCAGATGCCGAAAGGCTAAGTGAAGTAAATTCAGACTGAGCCAACCATTCAGAAGTAGAGAGGCTCAGGCTAGTACTAAGAGAAATCAAGAAAGTATCTGGCTTATTCTCGTTTACTGAAGGTGAATCAGCTTCCTCCCCATAAACTGAATTCGAAAGACTCATAGAAATCTCTTCTAAGGCGCTTAGAGACTCAGATTCTGAAAGGCTAAGACTAGCACTAATGGATTCTGACAGAGAAACTGACTGACTATCCGCTACCGAAGTTGAAACAAATTCGCTAAGAAGGATAGAAGCCGACTCGGAAAGACTCTCGCTTGCACTGATAGAAGCGGATAACCATTCACTCTCATAGAGTGAATCTGATTCTGATATACTGAAAGATTCAGATTCAAAAATACTCCAGTACTCAGACTCAGAAAGACTCTCACTTGCACTGATAGAAGCAGATAGCCATTCACTCTCATAGAGTGAATCTGACTCTGATATGCTGAGGGACTCAGATTCGAAAATACTCCAGTATTCAGACTCGGAAAAACTCTCGCTGGCACTGATAGAAGCGGATAGAGATTCATCCTCAAGAACCAGCTCAGATTCTGAATCTGATGGATCGATACTGTGAGAAGAAGAGTCTAAAGAATAAGTCTCTAATGAATCATTCTCCCACAGCGAATCTTGAAGAGAACTCTCGCTTGTTGAAACAGAGCCACTATCGAAATGTTCAGCAGACAAACTCATTGAGGTCGAAACGCTCATTGATAAACTTTGACTGACATTTTTTATCAGATCATCTACTACCAAGCTATTGTTGGCTTGAAAATCCTCAAAGTCTTCCATAATAGAAATTGGCTCTGTCTGTGGTTTTAATTCTTCATTAATACCTAACACAACCTGATTCTGCTCTTGGGGTTTTCGGCTAATCGGTTTTAAGATGGCTGCATCCGGATCATAATAATTATCATCCTCCGTCACCAATCGTTTAAACTTCGATATAACGCGCTTAAACCCCTTTGCTTTTGCTTTATTATTCTTACCCATAAATATACATTTTCTCCCGAATGCAGTTATATCCTTATTATAAAGTCTATAGCACAATCTGTCAAAACTTTAGCCAAAGAAAACCTCTAATTTCCCTGTAGGCTGAACATTGACATAACTAAGCGCCATATTTTTTATAATTTTAAGATTCATGTCTGCATTCATTCTCTTATATGACTCAAAAGCCTCTTTATGAAACTCATATACAGGATTCTTTTGTGCATAACCTTGACTAACCACTAAAGTTTGAAATTGTTGGAGATAGTCAACTTGCTCCACCCAGCAATCATCCACTGCTCTTAACACTGCGATGCGCTGAAGCTGCCCAAACAGTTCTGAATCCTCAATTCTATCGCGTTTTCGCTGATATTCTTCAATGAAAAGCTTAGATAGAAACTTTTTAACTTGACGAATGTTTGTCACATCTAAATCTCTCGGAATGCCTTGACAATAGTAGCTAATGTTATCCAAAACAAATCGATACAAATCGGCCTGCTCTCTAAATGGATGCTTCTTCATATAGGCGTCCATAGCATCTGATAAAACAGATAAAAAATATTCTAGTTTAAAGTCAGAATGAGCAATAATGTCATTGCGCTTATTATAAATGATTTGCCGTTGAATTCGGATACTTTCGTCATACTGCTCCGTTGATCGTCTTGAAGCAGCTGCCGCATTATCGCTGTTTCTCTGAGCTTCTGTCACCTCATATTTAATACGAACCGATTTTAGATGAACCTTCTGTTTTTCCTCTGGCTTGGCGACTTCTTTCTGATAAAAATCATTGATCCACTTACTGCCAGTCTTTGTGATAATATCATCTTCAAGTGAAACAAAGAATTTACTTAGTCCAGGCGCGCCTTGACGGCCTGCACGACCACGAAGCTGCAAATCCACTCGTTCGCTGGACATTCTCTCTGTTCCAATAACCGCCAGTCCGCCTAATTTAGCAACGCCTTCTTCTAAGATAATATCCGTTCCCCGACCAGCCATAGAGGTTGCGACGGTTACCGCAGAACGCCGACCAGCCTGTGCAATCATCTCTGCTTCTTTTGCTGCATTGTAGGCATTTAGCACGTTATGAGCAATTCCTTCCTGCAGTAGGAGCATGGAGTAAATTTCTGACATTCTTACCGATCCTGTCGCAATCAGAACTGGCTGCCCTTTTTTATGTAGTTTTTTAATATAATCCAAAGAAGCATAAAGTTTTTGAGGGATAGTTAGATAGATCTCATCTGGATAATCAATCCGTTGATTGGGTTTTCTAGTTGGTACAACGACCACTCCCAAGTCATACACTTCACGAAATTCATCTTCACAGACCTTGCCTGTACCCGTCATCCCCGCCAATTTAGGAAACATCTTGAACAGATTTTGATAGGTAATAGAGGCCATGGAACGTGTTTCTAAGGAAATCTTTACGCGTTCTCTCGCTTCCAAGGCTTGGTGCAAACCAGATTGGAGTTTATTCCCTTCCAAAACTCGCCCTGTCGCCTCATCCATCAGCTTAACTTCGCCATTTTCTACAGTATACTGACGATCTTTTTCAAATAAATGATTGGCCCTTAAGGCCAAATTGATTTGACGGATCAGTTGGTAGTTATTTGGATCGTAAGCATTTTGTACACGGAAGTATACTTCTGCTTCCTTAACACCTTTTCTCGTCAACCAGACTGAAGTCCGAGTCGAATCCAGCTTGAAATCTTCCCCTTCTTTCAAGGTCTTAACAAACTCATCACAGGTAACAAATAGATTGGACTGAACCCGCGGAGAGCCTGATATAATCAGAGGCATCTGTGCACTATCCAAGAGAGCTGCATCAACCTCATCCACTAAACAGAAATAGAACTTAGGCAAGAATTTCTTTGCTTGAGAGGTCGCTAAATTTTCTTCAAGGTAATCAAATCCCAGCGCACTATGTGTTGTATACACAATATCACTTTGATAAATCCGCTGCTTTTGCACAACCTTTAACTTTTTAGCTGGATTTTCTGACACACCAACTCCAACTGTCATCCCCAAGTAATGAAAAACAGGAGCCATTTGTTTAGCATCGCGTATCGCCAAATATTCATTGGCCGTAACCAAGATGGTGCTGTTTCCAGTTAAAGCATTTAAGTACAAGGGCAGAATTGCTGTTAGTGTTTTGCCCTCTCCCGTCCTCATCTCGGCAATCTGATTGTCTTGCATGACTAAGGCACCTAGGATTTGTACATCGTAAGGGTAGAGCCCCAAGACGCGCTTAGCCGCTTCACGAATGGTGGCATAGGCTTCTGGTAAAATTTCCTGCAGCCTTTCTCCCTTAGAAAGACGGCCTTTAAACCATTGAGTTTTAGCCTGCAATTCTTCATCTGACATGGCTGCATAATTATTAGAAAGCTGATTAATCTTTTCTAAGATTTTTTTATAACGCCTTAGTTTAAAGGAATTAGCTAAATGTAATTTTTTAGGCTTCATTCTTTCTCATCCACTCTTCCGTTTTCTCCAAGTCTATTTTTTGAAGCAAAAAGGACTGATCCAACAAATAATCAATTTTGGTTAGTACCCGTGGCCTATTTTTCAGATGGGCATACTCTTTTACTCTAGCTGAATTGAAGCGTTCCAGCAGCAAATCTCTAAATAAAGGATAATTTACCCTATTTTGATAGCGAACAAGAACATGCTGATAATCCAATTCTGGCATGAAATCATCAGTCACTAAAGCATAGGCATTTTCAAATTGCTGTGAGTAAAGCAAGGCTGCCATATTTGAAATCGGCCCATAGCCAGCAAAAGCGACCTTTTCAAAAGAATATTCTCGAGACAGCTTTTCAATTGTTCCAAGTAAGATTTCGAAGAACTCTTTTTCCATATACAAAAGAGCGTCTTTATAGGAAGAATTGACTACCAACAAATTTGGAAAATGCTCCCGAACAATTTCTGGAATGTAACCCGTCCGATTAAAATCAGGCTCCGTAAAGCAAACGTAAATCGTCTCTTGATTGACGTCCTTATGCAACAATTTCGAAATCCAATAGCGATCGACAGTATAATCTGCCACACCTTCTTCAGCAATATAGATGCTTTCAAACAAGAAACGATGGCAACCTGAACTCACTAATTGAATTTTATAATGATGGGTATTATTAGGAACACGAACGCTCATGGTCTCACCCTGCTTAATGATTTGATTAAAAATCTCCTCATCACGCGCATTCATAAATTCAATCTTCAAGTAGGTCGAATTTTCAGGAAGAGTCTCCAGATGGCTGCCAAAGATATAGTTTTCTCCTCGCTTCAATTCAGGAAGCTGGCTTGTATTTCGTAAAGCCTGATAATTTGCTTGCGAATGCCATTCATGAATGACTGTACCAGACGGCATGAACTGATTCTCATATAAAACATGCCCATCTGCTAGCAGCTTCACAGACGATCCATATAGATACTGTGATACACTTTGCATATCCCAATAAGCAAAATAGATTTCTTCCTTGTATCTCACGAATCAAACTTCCTTTCAAAACTATTCACTAATAAAGTTTTATATTGATTAAAGAACCATTCGACAATTCCTTGCGTATCATCATTGTGTCGTCCTGTCAATCCTTTACTAATGACATTAACGCGATAAGCTCGCTTCCCTAGCTCTTCTAGCATATTAGGGTAGGCCATACCATCGTAGTCATCATGATACATATAAGACACAATAAATTTCGTCCTTGAAAAATCAGCCTCTTTGAATGCTGTCCAGAAGTGCTCATTAAGTTGAGCTGTTCCTTCCTCTGATAATTCTCCTGTTGTACGAAGCACCAGATCTAAAGAAGTAGGAAAACCTCCAGGACGAATCGTGGATTCATTCTCTGCAATATCGCCTAAATTTACTAAGGGCTTGCCGACAATCACTGCATGAGGCTCTAACTTGGAAGCATAATACAGGGCTCCGAAGGTCCCCATTGATAGTCCGGACAAGGTCAACTGATCCCTTGTAAAACCTAATTCATCTAAACAGTAATGAATGACTTGAATCAGCTTTTGCTCAAGCTCTTCTGAGCCGAGATAGAAAGCACCACCCTCAGAACGCGGATCTCCAATCAGCAAGAAAGGCGATCCCAAATTGTTCATCATCCAGTAGCCCTCAAAACCTTCTGCTGGGCGATAACCAGAGAAATAAATATTGAGAGGTGGCTTCAAATCACCAGGATGGAAATAGTAAATCAACTCCTCCCGATTTTTATCCACAACACGATTTCCACCAACCAACAAGTCCCCATATCCCAAATGTGATTGGCGATGGTGGAAAGGTCCAATTTTCACAATGCCTTGCCCTTTTGCTTGGACGCTGACGCTTAGGTAATACGAATCGCTGGTATCCAAAACAAGAGGCTTATCAAAAGTTTCTTTATCATAAATCCACTCTTGCATGGGAGAGCTTCCAACTGGGTAGCCTTTGATGACATAACGAATCAAGCAATCGTCCGAGTGCCTGAATTCTGGCCACAAATCCAAAGGAGTATCTCCATTCAAAAAAATATTGTACTGATAGGTTGCTACAGTTTGGTAGTCCTCACCATATTGGCCACACAGACGAAGATAGTTAGTTCCTTCATAGTTAATCTGACCTGAGAAGGAGGGATTGACGGCTAGATGATTAACACTGAGCTTGGTACCACTTTGCTTGGAAGAAAAGCCCCGTGAAAATAGATACAGCATCTGTGCTGGATCTTCAAAAGTAGACTGAATTGCCCTTTTCCGTAAAAGGAATCTCTCCAAGGTCTTTGTAGTGATCTGACAGCGTTCATGATAAAACAAGCGATAAACCTGAATTAAGCTGTCCAATACTGTAATGTACTCAAAATGCTCAACAGTATCGACCAATACAACATCATAGGGCTTAGCAGCCTTCGGTTTCTTCCCATCCTTTTTTAAAATACCAATATCTTCGGGCAAGAGAGACATGATATCTTCTGGTTTAACAAATGTCCATGCGATATTACTAGGAATCTCATATTGGTGCTGCCAATTCTCATTGGCAATCTGTAGGACACTAATTCTGTTCATTTAGCTTTAATTCCTTTATCGTATTTTTCCACATTTCGACAATTTCTCCCCTTGTATACAGCTCAATCCTCTTAACCGAATGCACCAAAGACTGATTCCAATGCTCCAAATCAATCAGATAGTACAAGAGGGCGTCTTTCAGGCTGGAAATATCATCCATGATCCAACCATTTTCGCCATGCTTCACATAGGAAGAATTATACAAATTCACTTGAGGAATCCCTCCGCTGATACCTGCAATTTGAGTTCGGATATCTGCTGGGCTTCCCAAATCCAAGATGACCCGAACATACTTCAGAGCCTTCGCCAAATCGGTATCACTCTGAATCACTACAGTATCAATTCGCTCTCTGGGGCTATCATCATCTTCTAAGCGTGGATCACCACTCTTAGCAGCCTTATCCTTGTCAACAAGGAGCAATTTTGCTGCATACTTTGTTGATGATAAAGATTCCTCAAGAAACTGTCGAATAGAAGCTTCTCGACCAAAATCTTGACTCTGCGTCCCGACCAATAAGTCAATCCACTCATGTTGCAACATCATATCAAACAAGGAAGTAAAGACATATTGAAGATGATGTTCTGGTAAAGTATCGAAATTGACATAGATGATCAACTCTTTTTTCCGCTGACTATGCCCAAGATTCAACTGTGTATCATAAGGTGGAATCTCATAATAAGCAGGAAGTTGCTCTTCTTCTACTTCCCCCACTTGTTCTGCAATCTTCACGATTTTATCTAAGCTATCTACCACAAAAAATGGAGTATCTTTTAAATCAGAGAATAATTGTTCTATATTCGTAATCGGATAGCGATTGCCAAAGAAGGACAGAACAACAAGATGATCCTTCTTAATCTGTTGGAAAAAATGATTATGCTGCACATCTGCTGAAACAATAATTGAATCATCCTTGGTTAAAACAGAAGCCAAATGCTGCTCCAGCTTTTCTTTAACAAGCTCTTCAATATTCTGATAGACATCCTTAGCAAATGTGCCCTGTGCCTCAGGATTGATAATGACCTGCTGGTTATCAGCTGTCAAAAATTCTCTGAATTGCCATATCCCTTGTGCATTCAGATAGTCCTGATAATAAGGCTGATTATGCTCAAAATAGATAATACTGGAGACAAAGCCACGGTCATCAAAAACAAGCTGATAATCTATCTGATTATTTTCAAAATAGGTAATATCAAAAATATTACCTATTTGTGAAAAATTAATCTGAGCATGAGGTAGGTGATCGACGTGAACATCTACAATAAAAGGAGTATAAAAGATTTCTGCTCCTTGCGGCCATTTCAAATCATCCAAACAAATTTTTCGTGCAGGCACATCTGTCAGACCTTGTATGCTATCAAATAGATTCCACATTTCATCTGATGAAAGTCTTTGTTGATAAAAGAAAGTCCGAATATGAGGTGAATAATTCAAAATCAGGACAGAGTTGGCTTCTCCTGATTGTTGAAACATCCGCAATAAATTTACAGCATCATCAAACATCATATTTTTCGGTTGCAGATAGAAAGGTAGGGCAGTAGAATACCATTTTCGATCTTGTTTATACCAAGAAGGTACAAAGTAAAACATATCCCTCTATTCTCCTTTTACTTCTAGTTCTTTATGATAATAAGTCCCGATTCTTAAGATTCGTATTTCTTCACGCAAGGGCAAGAGCATGCTGATCAAAATGACTAGTGTGCTTGGCAAGGTCAAAAAGAAACTTGGTAAAGGCAAGAAGAAATTAATAAAATAGGGCAGGCCGACATACAAGATGAGATAGATAGCTCCTATATTTGATTGCAAAGAAATATAGTGTTTTAACACTTTTAAGGTTTCTTTCCCAGGCTGAATATAGTCAAAATATTCTCCCTGACGCTGCAAGCGTTTCGCTGTCTCTTCCGGTTCCAAATTGATATAGGCAAACAAAATACCCAACAAGTAAATCGCAACTAGATAAACAAGGAGACCCAAGGGCTTTGTAAAATCAAACAAATTCCCAAATTTTAGTGAAAATCCTTTCCCCGTCCAGTCTAGTAATAATTGGAACAACATCAAGACACTTGTTGCATACATAATGGGCATTCCACCAGAAGGAATGAACTTAATTGGCAAATAAGATTTATCATAGTAGCGACTGCTTAACATGATCCGATTAAGAGGCAGACGTATCTCGGCTTTCTCACACACAACAGCAACAAAGGTCAAGAGAAGATAGGCTAATAGAGCAACAACTAAAATCATTCCTCCTCGGACAGAAGACAAGGATTTCCCAAGCAGGACTATTAATTGGTCAGCAAACTGGAGTAAAATACCTGAAATGATAATAATGGTTGACCCTCCCACTCCCTTACGAGTATTAAGACTTGACAACCAAATAATGATAAAACTGCCTGTCACAACTGTGAGTAAAACTGCTAGATTATAGAGCCAATCATCCACGAGAAGTAGAAAGCGACCATTTCCTCTATAAGCGGTGTACATAATGGCTAGTCCCTGCACAATCGCAAAGAACAAGGTTAGGATCTTTTGAAAGAAATCCGTTTTTTTAAGAGACCAAGCTTGTATATTCCAGCTTTTCTTTAGGTTCATGACTTGCCATACAATCATCGTCGTAATCCAAGGTCCTAAGCCCAAAGAAAATACTGAAATCTGAGAAACATCAATTCCTGCCAGCAAATACAAAGCGGCCAAGGGATTGTCTTCCTTTATCCGAAAAGCTTGCATACTGCCATTGTAGCCCGGAAGCAAGATATGTCTTCCTAATATATAAATAGCTATAATGAACATTGTAAAGAAGATTCTCTTTCTAAAAATATTCTGATGCTTCTTTTTCTTAAGACCAAAGTGCTCCATTTATTATCCTTTATTGTATTTTGGACTTGCCCAGAGTCCTCTTTTCATACATAAACTTGTCTTTTAAGCCAAAGACTTAAGAAAGCAAGCCCATTCCATAGAATTATAGATAAGGAATCAACTTGCTTTCTCTATTTTGATTACAAAATGTGGGGCAATCGTCATTTAATTAAAATCTGATCGAATTTTTTCCACCATTTCCTGATAATTCTCATGTGAGAATACTCGCTCTGAAACCCCTTCTGTTTGTACATTATCAAAGGCATAAACAGGCTTACCAGACTCTTGAAACTCTCTAATTACAGTATCGAATTTCTGATCGTGATTGATATCAAGATAAATGTCGCTGCTCGCAAGTAAATCTCTCAAAGGATATGGCAAAATTGCAGGGTGCAAACGAACATTTTCATAAGCCATCAGTTTGAGTAACTTATCAGACATCTGTGTATAGGCAGCAATATGAAATAGACAGTTTGGTAATGCATTCACCAAATCTTCAATTCCCTCTAACCTATCTGAGTTTGTCAAGTTTACACAGTGGAGAGCAAAGCCTTCATCCCTCTGTTTAATAGCTTTCTCGACATCAAATTCATCTGTCTCAATAATTGTAGACCAATCAAGAGAATTGTAAAACCACCATACTTCACGCAGACGCATGTTGGAAACAGTGTTCCATGGTTTTTGACCAGAAATATAATGCAAAACAGCAGGTAGTGGAGAAAGTGGAATTTCGAAAATCCAGTCATGCTTATCTAGCGCAGCTCCCATGTCAAAACCGATTTGAAAATTGTAAGTATCTTCCAAATCAAGTTTTTTGCCCTCAAACATCAAATTCAAGATAGACTGATCACCTTCAGTAAAATTGGCTAATTCTCTATCTGTCAACTCAACCAATTGCTGAGCCATGTTTTCTTCACGCCAACGCTTATTATTGATGAGCATCATTCCAGAATTAAAGCCAAAGCCTACTCCATATGTCGCGCGAGTCGTTGCTACATAATAATCCTCCAGATCTATCTCAAAAAGATGGTCCAGATTTCGTGTCACAACAATATCACAATCTAAATATAAGACTTTATCTGCTGCAACGTAATTCGGTATAAAATAGCGCCCATAGGCCATGTAGTTGATATGAGCGTAAGTCCCAGCTTCCCATTTCGATTTCACCTGATCGTCAATCTGGTCATTAAACAATTTCACATCGTTCAACTGACTGCCAGATGCTTCTACCTTCCGACGCGTATAGTAAAACCATTCTTGAGGAATATCCTGATTGAAAACATAAATATCTAGATTTTTATGATGACAGCAAAGAGATTTTATTGTTGTTTCAATCTGTCTGATATACCCATAATCTCCCGAAACCACAATGGCTTTTTTCTTTTCCAAAACACTACTCCTTCTACGCTTATTCTATTCTCTAAAAAAATCGCTATTAAGTCTAATTATACCATAAATTCCGCCTTTATTCAAACACCTTCTTGAAAGCTAGACCTAACTTTTCTAGCCTTAAAATAGAGGTGAAAGCTACTCACACGAAAAGAAGAAAGCTTGCTATAAGCGCTTCTAATATATCCATCCTTTTAAAATCAGACAACCACTACCTGCAATGTACTTAAATGTGTACTTTCATGCTATCAAATCTTATAAAAGTAGGCCATACCGGAGGATTAGCAGGTGTTTTATTGAGAAAAATGAGAGTGGGACAGAAATCGGTAATTCGTTAGAATTCGATTTCGTCGTCCC